>Ga0265292_1001978_pt1 | contig 15671 bp, 18 predicted proteins | sample Munlanlewell296A_FD_189080 | JGI IMG/M metagenome (GOLD analysis project Ga0265292, IMG submission 189080) | Leachate microbial communities from a municipal landfill in Southern Ontario, Canada - Leachate well 296A | ecosystem: Engineered > Solid waste > Landfill > Unclassified | place: Canada... | reverse complement strand
CAGAGGAATTCGAGATTTTCGCAAACACACCGGTTGGTATCTCACGGGATATCCGGTTGGCGGCGAGGTTCGTCGAAAGTTCAGCGAGGTGTCATCGCTAGATCAACTACGCATGTTGGCCGATTCGCTCGACTCGTCGATCGCAATTGTGCCCGGTGGCGAACGAATCGCCCGCGGTCACACCAATGGCCCGATCAAAGTCGTCCTCCCGGAAGGGTATGTGGCCGACCGCGATGACATGTCGATACCAGATGACGCCGACGTCTTGCAATTGAGCGGCGGCTGATGGTCGAAGCAGAGCCAAAAATCGTCCTTGCCTCTCGATCACCGCGACGCATCGAACTGCTCACTCAATTTCTGGCCCCGCTACACCTGACGTTTGATACCGTTCCGGCGGACATCGACGAAACGCCGCTTCGCGGCGAAACTCCCGAAGAATATGTACGCCGATGTGCGGTCGAGAAATCATCAGTGGTTGCCAAGCGGTTACACGAGGCAAATCCAATAGCCGATTTTGTAGTAATCGGTGCTGACACAACGGTTGATTTGGACGGTCGAATTTTTGGTCAGCCCAATGACATCACCGAAGCCGCCGACATGTTGCGTCGATTGTCCGGACGAATGCATCGGGTGTGGACCGCGGTGAGCATCCGCCGCGGCAACCAGCATGCCGATGGCGTCGACAGCGCAATGGTCATCATGGTGCCGATAACCGAAGATTTGCTGACCTGGTACCTGGACAGGGGAGAATCGCTTGGCAAGGCCGGTGCCTACGCCGCCCAGGGGGAGGGCAAGCGACTGGTGGAGCGGATCGATGGAAACCTAGAGACGGTGATCGGGTTGCCCCTTGGGCTGGTCGCCGAGCTCGCCTCCAGAGTGGGCGCTAGTTGGAATTTGGGCAGCTAGGACCGTATCATTAGCACTCGCACTCGTAGAGTGCTAACAGCAAAAATCAAGCCACAATCGCTCACAAAACCGCGTGAACCAACGGTTCACTCTCGATGAAGGACTTCAACATATGAAACTCAAGCCCCTAGACGACCGCATTGTTGTCAAGCCAAATGACGCCGAAGAGCGAACCGCATCCGGTCTTGTCATCCCCGACACAGCTCAGGAAAAGCCACAACAGGGCACCGTCGTTGCAGTTGGACCGGGCCGTTGGAGTGATGACACAGGTAAGCACTCACCGCTGGACATCAAAGTTGGCGACACCGTGTTGTACTCAAAGTACGGCGGAACCGAAGTGACCCATGAGGGTGATGATTTGCTCATTCTCACCAGCCGAGACGTGCTCGCCATCGTCGGCAAATAATTTTTCACAATTCGTCCACAAGACTCTATAGAAAAGGAACTGTTACACAATGGCAAAACAATTGAAGTTTGATGAAGAGGCGCGTCGCGCACTCGAAACCGGTGTCAACAAGCTTGCTGACGCGGTCAAAGTTACGCTCGGGCCAAAAGGACGCAATGTTGTCTTGGACAAGAAGTTTGGTGCCCCAACTATCACAAACGACGGCGTATCAATCGCCAAAGAAATCGAACTCGACGACCCGTTCGAAAACATGGGCGCCCAGTTAGTCAAGGAAGTTGCCACAAAGACCAATGACGTTGCCGGTGATGGAACGACAACCGCAACAGTCTTAGCCCAGGCAATGGTTCAGCACGGTATGCGCAACGTCGCGGCCGGAGCAAACCCAATGGGTCTCAAGCGCGGAATTGAAAAGGCCGTCGCCGCTGCCGTCGAATCAATCAAGAGCCAGGCAAAGGATGTCGACGACAAGGGCGATATCGCCAACGTCGCTACCATCTCGGCCGCCGACGCATCAATCGGCAAGGTCATCGCAGACGCGATTGACAAGGTCGGCAAAGACGGTGTTGTAACGGTCGAAGAGTCAAATACGTTCGGTACCGAACTTGAGTTCACCGAGGGTATGCAGTTCGACAAGGGTTATCTCTCGCCGTACTTCGTCACAGATGCCGATCGTCAGGAAGCGGTTCTCGAAGATCCGTACATCTTGTTCAATGCAGGCAAGATCTCCACCGTCCAATCCATGTTGCCGCTGCTTGAGGCAGTGATGAAAACAGGTCGGCCGATGTTGATTGTTGCAGAGGATGTCGAGGGCGAAGCCCTTGCCACTCTCGTGGTCAACAAGATCCGTGGCACGTTCAATAGTTCCGCGGTGAAGGCTCCAGGTTTTGGAGATCGTCGTAAGGCGATGCTGCAAGACATGGCAGTACTCACTGGTGGACAGGTCATCAGCGAGGAAGTTGGTCTCAAGTTGGAGAACATTTCCCTCGATCTGCTTGGCCGAGCCAAGCGAGTGATCATCACAAAGGACAACACGACTCTCGTAGATGGCGGCGGCAAGAAAGAAGATGTGACTGGTCGCATCAATCAGATCAAGGCAGAGATCGAAAACACTGACTCTGACTGGGATCGCGAGAAGTTGCAGGAACGCCTTGCCAAACTTGCCGGCGGCGTTGCCGTCATCAAGGTTGGAGCGGCCACCGAAGTCGAGCTCAAAGAGAAGAAGCATCGCATCGAAGATGCGGTCTCGGCCACACGTGCGGCAATCGAAGAAGGTGTCGTTGCCGGAGGCGGAGTTGCACTGATCCGCACCCGTGCGGCAGTGCTCGCAGTCGTCGAATCGCTTCATGGCGACGAGGCGACAGGTGCACGCAGCGTGTACGACTCGCTTACCTCGCCTGCCCGTTACATTGCCGACAATGCCGGAATCGAAGGCGCCGTTGCAATCCAACGGATCGAATCGGAAAAGGGCAACGTAGGACTCAATGCCGCAACCGGTGAGTATGTCGACCTGGTCAAGGCCGGCATCATCGACCCGGCCAAGGTCACTCGTGCAGCATTGCAAAATGCCGCATCGATTGCAGCCCTGGTCATTACCACGGAGTGTCTCGTCGCCGACAAGCCAGAAAAGTCCGCTGCACCAGCGGGCGGTGGCATGCCAGGTGGCGGAATGGGAATGATGTAACAACCGCTCCTTAGCGGCCAATACAGTCATACCTCATGTCAACACAAGGCCGAGGCTTCTGGCTCCATCAACTAGTCGAATACGCGATCGCAATCTTGCTGATCGTTATGTCGGCGCAAATGAACGAACCGCTTGTTCCCGTTCTCTTTGGCGTTGCCCTTCTCGTCAACTCCGCCCTGTCCGACGGAACGATGAGCGCGTACAGGTTGTGGACTCGACGCGTGCATCGCCTGATTGATTGGGCGATCATCGTTGGGAGTCTCGCCGCGGCAGTGCTCCTTGATCTCGGTGCGACTGGTCGACTTGCATTGGTGGCACTTGGTCTTGTGCTCGCCGTGATCAGTTTTGGTACGAACTTCGCCAAGCGTGGTGCGGACGGTCAGTAGAATAACGACATGGGTTTTGATCAGCCGGCACCGGACATGGAAAAAATTCATGTTGCCTGGCAAACGTGGGAGCGTGGCGAGGAACAGCCCGGCAAGACGCTGGCGACGATGAAGACGGCCGGGTTCGCCGAAGTGATCAAAGAACTAATTGACAGCGGTTGGAAGCCTTCCGCATAGAGACAGACAATAAATCGATCATGGGCGACAGTGTTCCAGGTCGGCGAATTGGTGGCGATCAGGTCATTAACCGACCCGCACAATTTCGACTTGGTGCAGAAAATCGATGGGGCAACGTTGACGTCTCGGCGCTGAATTCGCTTGACCAAGTCGTCGGCAAGGTTGTGGGTCACTCGGCAACGCTGACGCATAATCCGCCGCCACAGGATGCCAAGGAATCGGCGGTTTTGATCGCCCTGTTTCAGGGAGCCTACGGTGTCGAAGTTGTGCTCACCCGTCGGTCGCAGCAGTTGAGAAACCACAGGGGAGAGATCTCGTTTCCAGGCGGCCGTATTGACGGCGATGAAGGTGCCGTCGACACGGCATTACGCGAGGCCGAAGAAGAAATTGATTTGGCTCGCGCCGACGTCGAGATAATCGGCCAACTGAGCGCCGCTGGCACGATTGTCAGCAACAGTCACATCGTCCCAATCGTCGCTCGTCTGCACAGCAAGCCCTCGCTGTTTGCGCGCAATGCAGAGGTCGACCGGGTGTTTAGCGTTCCGCTTCTTGACTTGATTCGTCCGGACACGTATGCGGAGGAATTTTGGATCGGTCCCGGCGGCGAGCACTGCATCCACTTTTTCCATCTAGACGACGAAACCATTTGGGGTGTCACGGCAAGAATCTTGTTTCAACTCCTGTCGGTTGCTCTCGACACCTGATTTCGTCGGTTACGGACCACCTCCGGCGCGGACGGCGGCGTAGAAAATTTCGGCCCAGGCGGCGCATCGCACCTTGAAGGTTCTGATTTTTGGACCGCACAGGGTGTACATGTCTTGACGAAATTGTTCGTCTAGGCGCAGACGCGAATCAGCCGAAAACAATCCACGGGCCTTGTAGTTGCGATAGCCAAAGTCGTGGCGGATACACGCGTTGCGAAAGTTGAATGATCGACCGGACTCACCGACGATCGGTGCAGAGCAGCCATCTGTTGTCCAGATCAATTGAGGATACGTTCGTCGCAAAGTCGAACGTTGTCGAATGAATGAGTCGAGTTCGACGCCGAACACAACCGTTTCGATAACCGCCATGTCGTTGGGTACCTGCTGCGGCGATTCGAGAACCGAACCGCTGAAGGTAATTGTGCCCGCGACAGCGACGAGCATGCCAGCGACAATGCCCATCGAATTCGCCTCCTACGCATCAACGACTCATTCGTTGCTGCGTAGATGTGTGCGCGGCGCGGCTGGGAATAAGTAGAAGCGGATCGGCGAGGATTTCGACTGGGGGAATGGTTCTTGCTCTTATCATTGGGTCGTGGCACGAGTCAATGTGTATGTCGATGGTTTCAACCTGTATCACGGTGTCACTGCATTCATGAAGTTTGAAGGAAACTCGAGTACTTGGAAATGGCTTGACCTCGTAAAATTGAGTAGCCGCTTAGCCCCCATGGATGACGTGCAATTGGTTCGTTATTTTACGGCCAGAGTTCAATCGCCCACTTTGGATCCGACCATGGCTCAACGCCAACAGGTCTATCTTCGAGCATTGTCGGCCGATCCCAAAGTAACTATTCATTTCGGGAAATTCATGGTCCTACGCAAACGCATGCCACTTGTAAACCGGCCAAGTCGAGTTCGTCTCAAACTGGTTCAATTACTCGGTGTCGATCTGAAGGGATACCCGGACGGAAATGTCTCGGCAAATGTACTCCGTACAGAAGAAAAAGGAACTGATGTGAGCCTTGGTGCCCATCTTGTCGCTGATGCATTCCGCGAAGAATTTGACAAGGCGCTCGTGATATCTAACGACACCGATCTCTGTGAGCCAATCCGTATTGTCGTTGCTGAGCTAGGACGTGAGGTAGTCGTCGTAAATCCTCGAGGACATCAGAAAACATCGACTGAATTAAGAAAAGTTGCGACCAAGACTCGCCGAATCCGATTGGCAGTATTGCTTGAGTCTCAACTTCCAGAGTCAGTCAAGGACAAGCACGGATCAGTGACCAAGCCTCAGATTTGGTAAAACAAAGGCCCGCCGGTAAGGCGGGCCTGAGCCCAGCGGCCGAAGCCACTGGGGAAGTAGATTCCTATTTTACCGAACTAGTTGACACATAGCAAGTAAATATTTCTGGGTCTAACACGGAATTCCCCGCCCACTCAAGGCGAAATTCCCCGGCGAATTCCGTTCAGAGTGTTGACCATCTCGACTGCACCGATGGCCGCTTCCTCACCCTTGTTGCCGACATCTGGGCCCGAACGGGCAACGGCTTGCTCGACATTTTCTGTGGTCAGCACGGCGAATCCGATCGGGATGCCGGTTTCCAACTGAATCCTGGCCACGCCATCGGCGCACGGTCCGGCCACGTATTCAAAATGCGCGGTTTCGCCGCGAATGACTGCCCCGAGTGCGACCAACGCGTCGTAATGTCCACTGAGCGCCATCGTTCGAGCGGCAAGCGGAATTTCGTACGCGCCGGGGACCCACACGACATCGATGCTCGCATCGCTGATGCCACACTTTCGAAGGCCCCTCTTGGCCCCATCCAATAATCCCGTGACGATGAATTCGTTGAATCGCGAGCACACAATTCCGACCCACATTGTGGAACCATTTGGCGCTCCATCGATGGTGGTCACTTTTTATCTCCCTTGTCAGATTTGTAAATGTCAGAACCGTCGAACACATGGCCCATTCGGTCGCGCTTGGTGCGCAAATATAATTCGTTTTCGGGGGTCGAGTCGATGTCGATCGCCACGCGTTCGACGATCTTTAATCCGTAGCCGGCAATCCCTCCATACTTTGCCGGATTGTTGGTGATCAGGCGCAGTTCGTGGACCCCAAGGTCGGCCAAGATTTGGGCACCGATGCCATATTCACGGCTATCGACGGGAAGTCCAAGTTTGGTGTTGGCGTCGACGGTGTCGAAGCCCTCATCTTGTAGCGAATAGGCGCGAATCTTGTGGCCGATGCCAATTCCGCGACCCTCGTGTCCACGAAGGTACACGACTACGCCGCGACCCTCGTCGTCAATTCGCTGCATCGCCACGGCAAGTTGAGCCCCGCAGTCGCAACGCCTGCTACCAAAGACATCACCGGTGAGACATTCGCTGTGCACACGAGTCAAGACTGGAGCGCCGTCGCTCACATCGCCTTTGACAAATGCAAGGTGTTCGATGCCGTCCACTGTGCTGCGATAGGCGATGCACGTGAAAATTCCCCACGCGGTGGGAACACTCGCAGAGGCCATTCGCTCCACCAGCCGTTCGTGGCGACGCCGGTAGGCGATTAGTTCGGCGATTGAAGATAGCAACAAATTGTGGGTGGCGCAGAATTTTTGTAGGTCGGGTAGGCGGGCCATCGTCCCATCGTCGTTTTGAATTTCGCAAATGACCCCCGCCGGCTGACAACCGGCGAGCCTGGCTAGATCGACCGCGGCCTCGGTGTGCCCGGCGCGCTTGAGCACGCCGCCTTCTCGCGAGCGAAGGGGAAACACGTGACCAGGCCGGGAAAATGCGCTGTGTGGAACCGTCGGATCGGCAAGTGCACGCAAAGTGGCGGCACGATCGGCGGCCGAGATTCCGGTCGTCGTACCGTCCCGAAGATCGACGGAAACTGTAAACGCGGTGCGCTGGCTTTCGGTGTTGTTGTCGACCATCAACGGCAGGCGAAGTTCATCGCACCTTTCGGCGGTAAGTGGCGTGACAATGACACCTGAAGTGTGGCGGACTACGAAGGCAATTTTTTCCGGCGTGGCAAACTCTGCGGCCATGATCAGGTCGCCCTCATTTTCCCGGTCCTCGTCATCGACGAGCACAACCATTTCGCCCCGCGAGATCGCGGCGATCACGTCTTCAATTGGTGCCATTGCGGTCTTGGTTGTGTTCATGATGCCTCCAATACGATTTCCAGATCGTCGCCGAGCCTCGTGGATGAAATGAAATGTCCGCGCCACATCTCCGCCATTGTTCGAGCGCCTGGGCCACGGAACACGGGATTGGAATCGTCGCCGCCGGCGATGACTGGTGCGATGTGCATGACGTAACGATTGACCAATCCCTGACCGTGAAATTCCGCTGCTACTCGTGGACCGCCTTCGACGAGCAGTTGGAGCACGCCTTCGCCACCGAGTTGATCGAGCAAGGTCGTGAGTTCGCCGCTGTATTCAAGACACGGATGAACATGGGCGCCGGAGTCAATCTTGCCCAACACGATTCGCCGCGGCGAGTCGCCGGCGACGTCGCGCACATTGAGATATGGGTCGTCGGCGCGTACTGTTCCCGCGCCAACGAGAATGGCGTCGCTTTCGGCGCGAAGTTCATGCACTCGACGTCGAGCGTCTTGTCCCGTGATCCACTGGCTCGTTCCGTCGGCGGCCGAGGTGCGCCCGTCGATCGTGTAGGCCATCTTCAAAACAACAAACGGCCGCTTGGTGCGACGATGAAATAGATACGGGGCGAGTTGAGCAGACACTTCTTCCGACTTCACACCGACATCAACTTGAATTCCGGCTTGGCGCATCGCCTCGATTCCGCGTCCAGAAACCTGTTCATCTGGGTCGATTACGCCTACAACCACTCTTGAGATTCCTGCCTCGATGATCGCCTTCGTACAGGGACCGGTGCGGCCCACGTGATGACACGGTTCCAAAGTTGTGTACAACGTCGCACCCTTTGTGCGATCACCGGCTTGTCGCAGCGCCACGATTTCGGCGTGGGCACCGCCGAGCGCTTCGGTGGCGCCCGTGGCAACGACGCCGCTTGACGAAGTGATCACCGCACCGACCCAAGGGTTTGGGCGACTGCGAAGGCGTGCTTGAGCGGCGTTTGCCACAGCAAGTTGCATCGTCTGCTCGTCGATCGTAGTCACTCGTGTTCGCTTCCCGTCGTTCGAACTCCGCGCAGGCAATGAAAGCGGGGACGACGGAAACAACACCTCATCTATGGTCGCGCTGAACAATCCAGCGCGCCCGTGTAGAGGCGTCACCCACGTCTTCTTGCTCCCATCCGGACTCTGACCGTCGGCCCTGGAATTTCACCAGATCAGCCCCACGATTGCTCGTGGGGGTCGCGGGCTGTAACCGCCGGTAGGGGATTTCACCCAACCCTGCAAGAAGTTATGAATTTGTACTTCACGTGCATCATTGCGATGCACGCCTTCAAGGCTACGGCAGGTCCGCCGACCTTGCACCACTCAAAAGATCGGCGTCCGCTTCGAGTCTCTTGATTCGATCGGTGCGGATGACGCTACGTGCGATTACCGTCATGATGATCGCGAGGCCGAGAATGATCACCCCAAATGTTGCGTACTGCATGACGCCTCCGCGATCTCCGGATAGCACCGGCTCAGTTCCGCAATTCGGTTTCGGGTAGAGGCCAACGCAATCGCTGACACTGCCGGAGAGGTTATACGTATATATTGAAGTCGGAGTGGTCTCACCGCTTGATGACGACGAGGCGAATACAGGTGGAGCAAAGCAGAGGAGTGCCACCACGGCGACAAACACGGCCGAACGGAGGATTCTCATCTCCCCATCGTCACATCTTTCGAGCCCAAACGCCACTCGCCAACTACAGTCAGTTGTCACAATGACGCCAACGACTCGTACAGCGCCACCACATCCCGGCGAAACGGTCTTAGTGGTCGACTTCGGTGCCCAATACGCCCAACTCATAGCCCGCAGAGTGAGGCAGGCGCAGGTCTATTCGGAAATAGTCCCGCACCGGATTAGCGCCGCAGAAGTGAAGGAGCGGGCACCGGTGGCGATCATCTTGTCGGGCGGCCCCAAGAGCGTCCACGTCGAAGGCGCGCCGCAACTTGATCCACGGATGTACGAACTCGGAATCCCCATTCTCGGTATTTGTTACGGCGCTCAACTCATCGCCCAACAACTTGGCGGCTCAGTCGCACGCGGCGGTCGCGGGGAATATGGTCGCACGTCACTCTCGAGGGCGGGCGTTCCGTCGGCACTATTTCCGGACGGAGTGCCGCAAAGTATCGACGTATGGATGAGCCACTTTGACTCGATCGCGCAGTTGCCACCGGGGTTTACGGCGACGGCATCTACGAGCGACGTGACGATGGCCGTCATAGAAAATAGCTCGCGCCAGATCTGGGGTACCCAGTTTCACCCAGAGGTCGGTCATACCCAATTTGGTCAGGAGATCATTGAACAATTTCTGCATCGACTGGTCGGCGCCAAGCGCAATTGGACGATGTCTTCGATTGTCGATACCCAGGTGCGGGCAATACGAGATCAGGTGGGTAGCGAACGGGTGATTTGTGGATTGTCCGGCGGAGTAGATTCGGCAGTAGCGGCGGCTCTCGTCAATAAAGCAATTGGCGGCCAACTGACCTGTGTGTACGTCGATACCGGACTGATGCGCAAGAACGAAAGTGTCCAAGTAGTCGACACATTCCACCGCCATCTCGGCATCGATCTCATCCATGTCGACGCGGCGGACCGGTTCTTTGAAAAGTTGAAGGGCATCGAGGAACCGGAAACCAAACGCAAGGCGATTGGCAAGTTGTTTGTCCGAATCTTTGAACAACACACCGGCGGATTGACCGACGCAAAGTTCCTTGTCCAAGGCACCCTCTACCCAGATGTCATTGAAAGCGGAGGGGTGGATGGAACCGCCGCGGTGATCAAGAGCCACCACAATGTCGGGGGGCTGCCAAAGGACATGAACCTGACCCTCATCGAACCCTTACGCAGCCTGTTCAAGGACGAGGTCCGCCAGGTCGGACTGGAGCTGGGTCTGCCAGATGAAATCGTGTGGCGCCAGCCTTTCCCTGGGCCAGGGCTTGGCGTGCGGATAATCGGTGAGGTGACGCGGGAAAAGGTGGCAATTCTCCAAGATGCCGATGAGATCGTGCGCCACGAGATCCACCTGGCGGGTTTGGACCGAGAGCTGTGGCAGTCGTTCGCCGTGCTCGCCGACATCCGTTCGGTCGGGGTCATGGGCGACGAGCGAACCTATGGCAGGCCGATCATTATTCGTGCCGTCACGAGCCAGGACGCGATGACCGCCGATTGGGCAAGGCTGCCTTACGACCTGCTGGAAATGATGTCTTCACGGATTATCAATGAGGTGAGCGGCGTCAATCGAGTCGTCTACGACATCACGTCCAAACCGCCAGGGACGATCGAGTGGGAGTAGCGCCGTGTTCATAAACCCACGCTGGTAAGGGTTTGCCGACTGCTGCAACATAACCGTAATAATCGGTAAACTTCTCCAGTCATGGTCAATCACGCCGTTGGGGGCTTTCTTCGTAATGCCCGAAATGTGCTGGTTGCCGTCTCCTTAACCACGGCGATGGCGGTTGCGATTAGCCCAATCGTCGCCCATGGCGCACCCCAGGCCGGCGGGGGAAGTGGTGGTTCGTCCGAACAGCAACAGCGAGTGAACGCGATCATTGACGAACTGGACCGTCTCGGTGAACAAATGGACCAGTTGGCCGAAACTTATGCCCAGGCGCAAAATGATCAGGAAGATCTGATCATCGAGATTGCGGCCACGGAGGTGCGAATAAAGGAAAAGGAAACCCAACTTGCGGGCATGCAGAAAGACTTGCGGGCGGTGGCGATGAAGTCGTTTGTCAGCGGGGGAATATCCAATTCGTTGTCAAGTATTTTGAGTTCAACCAATGGACTAACCGATTCGGTGAGCAAGAAATACCTCACCTCGGTGGCGCTCAATGCGGGTGCCGGTAACACCGACGCCCTGCAGGCTTTGATCGACGACATCGCCAAAGAGAGATCATCGCTTGAAAATCAGCGCAAGAGAGCGGTCCGTGTTGCCGACTACGCCGCCGAGCGATTGAATGCTGCAGAGTCACTTTCGACTGTTTACTTGCAGCGTCAAGCGGAAGCCGAGCAACAGCTAGGCACGTTGCTTAAATCTGAACGCCAGCGCCGCGAAACAGCGGCACTCGCTGCGGCCCAAGCCGAGGCTGCCAAGTTTAAAGGGACAAAATTTGTCAACATTGCCCCGCCCTCGTCGCGGTCCGGTGTTGCAATTAGGGCCGCATTGTCGCAGTTGGGTGTACGTTACGTCTTTGGTGCCAAGTCGCCTGGAAACGCGTTCGATTGCTCGGGTCTCACTTCATATGCATGGGGAGTCGCTGGAGTGGGAATTCCCCGCACCTCTCGCTATCAATACGCCGCCCTACCGCACATTCCCATTGCAGCAGCACAACCAGGTGACTTGATCTTTTCCTATAACCCGATTTCTCATGTTGGTATCTATCTTGGGAACGGGCAGATGGTGCAATCCCCACGAACCGGTGATGTGGTCAAGATCAGCGCGGTGTCGTGGTCGAAGGTTGTCGGTGTAGCACGCCCCGGATAGTTTCCGGCAAATCGGACAAGATAATAGCGAAGTAACGTCGAGTCATGCTGGGAATCGACAATGTTCGCGTTTCTCGGTGGCTTGCTGACAACATCGAAAAGCTCGAACCTCCATTTGAATTCTTTCCTATTGAGGGCGGGCGATCGAATCTCACCTATCGAGTGGTCGACAGTGCGGGTTCAACCGTTGTGTTACGCCGGCCGCCGCTTGGCCATGTGTTGGCCACGGCCCACGACATGGCCCGCGAACACAAAATTATTTCTGCGCTAGGCAAAACAGCAGTGCCGGTTCCCCAGGCGCTCGGTCTGTGCGTCGATGAATCGGTGAATGGTGCGCCGTTTTACGTGATGAGTTTCGTCGAGGGAGCGGTGCTCGACTCGCCGGCCAGTGCAGAGCAACTGACCGTCCAAGCGCGACTGACGGCGAGCGAGTGCCTCATCGACGTGCTCGCCGAGCTGCATCGGGTTGATATCGATGCGATTGGTCTTGGAGATTTGGCCAAGCGAAGCGGTTACATCGAGCGTCAACTTAAACGATGGTCAACCCAATGGAACCAATCCAAAACTCGTGAATTTCCCGCCGTCGAACTCGCGGAGCAATTGCTACGCAGTCGGATACCCGAACAACAGGGCGTATCCATTGCCCACGGTGACTATCGGTTTGGTAACTGTTTGACGGATGTATCGAACGGACAAATCACGGCCGTTCTGGATTGGGAATTGTGCACGCTGGGAGATCCGCTCGCCGATCTTGGTCACTTAGGTGTGTACTGGACGGATCCTGGTGCTGGCCCTGGCAGACACAACGACCCAACCGGTGCGCCAGGTTTCCCCACCTACGACGAAATTGTTCAGCGATACGCAGCGCGCACGGGTCGTGACCTATCAAACATCGCCTATTACCGCGCCTTTGCCGCATGGCGTCTTGCCATCGTCAGCGAAGGTGTGTATGCCCGTTACCTGCACGGGGCGATGGGCGACAACGATCTCGATTTGTCAGCGTTAAAGCAAGGCACAGAAGATCTGGCCACGAGCGCACTCGAATCGCTGGGCGGGGTCGCGCAATGAACGAAAACCTTACGAATGACACAGTTATGAGCGGCTGGGTACAGGACACATTTACGGCAGGTGGAATCACGCACACCACTTATAAGCGCGGAAGCGGTCCCGGCGTTGTCGTCATCCACGAAATTCCCGGAATCACCCCAACCGTTGCTCGATTCGCCAACGATGTGGTTAACGCCGGCTTCACAGTCGTGATGCCACTGCTCGTGGGTCAAGCAGGTCGTGAACCATCCGGCAGGTACATGGCCGCTTCACTGTCAAAGGTTTGTATCTCCAGAGAGTTCACGACGATGGCAATGGGTCGTACATCGCCCGTGATTGCGTGGTTACGAGCGGTGGCCAAACATTTGCATCACCAAGTTGGCGGTGTCGGCGTCGGGGCGATTGGCATGTGTTTCAGCGGTGGATTTGCCCTTGGGATGATGGTCGACGACATTTTGGTCGCACCGGTGTTGTCCCAACCGTCTTTGCCGTTTGCGTTTGGAAAGTCTCGTGGCGCCAATCTCGGTCTTTCTGCTGACGATGAACTGGTAGTCGCCCAACGGGCGCGCGATGGCTGTCAGGTGCTTGGATTGCAATTTGATCGAGACAAACTTGTCGGTACTCGTTTCGAATCATTGCGCGCGTTGCTCGGTGATGCTTTCATCGCCATTGAGTATCCGTCAAGCGCAAAGACCGATCATTCGGTACTAACCGAACAGCGGCAGGAAGACGGTGTGGCCAAAGTAATTGAATTCTTGCGTCAAAAATTACAACGCGTCTAGAGCCATTCGTTTCGCCTCGTCGTAATCGGCCTTGCCGTTTGGAGCCCGGGGAACCGTTTGTACAAAGACAACTCGCTTGGGGGTCTTGTATCCGGCTATCGCGCCTTTGACCCCGGCAATGATCGTGGTCGCGTCCACTTCACCATCGCTTGATCGCGACACCACGGCAGTGACGGCCTGTCCAAATTTCTCGTCGGCAATCCCAACGACAAGACAATCCTGAACGCCGGCAATTCGTTTCACCGCCTCCTCAACTTCTTCGGGGAACACCTTTTCCCCGCCGGTGTTGATTACCTGGCTGCCTCTTCCAAGTAAAATGAGCGATCCATCTTCCGCGACCATGGCCATGTCCCCGGGAAACGAGTACCGCTTGCCGTCAATCACCCGAAATGTTCGCGCAGACTTTTCCGGGTCTTTGTAATAGCCAAGCGGCACGCTCCCGCCCGCGGCGACCATGCCAATTTCTCCGGAGCCTGGCTTTACCTCCCGACCGTCATCGAGGAACACCTTGGTAGCCGGGTTCTGCACAAACTTTGCCGTGGTCGAAGCGGCGCCGCGAACCGAAATACTTGTGCCCATGCCGCCTTCTGTGCTGCCCATCGCATCAATGAGGACGGCCTGTTGGATTCGCTCGAGCAGTTGCTGTTTGACTTCTGTCGTCCACATCACACCAGATGAAATGACAAGCCTCACGTGCGACGTGTCATATGGGCGGTTCGCTGCGGTCGCCTCGTCAAGGGCTCGAATCATTGGCTTGACGAAAGAGTCTCCAACCACAACCAGGTTGGTTGCCTTTTTGCGTTGGGCAACCGAAAACATTTCGTGGGCATCGAAACTTCGTTGCTCTAGGTTGACCACCGAACCGCCAGCAAAATGAACAAACATGGCGCCGAGCCACATCCCTGTGCCGTGCATAAGTGGACAGCCTGGAATTGAAACCTGCGCATTTCCCGCTTCGTGCAGGGCCTTGATTGCCGGAGCGATCTCGCTTGCCGCGGTCGGAATCGCAAGTCCGGCGAGCGGATACCCACTTCGAATGAACGACTCGGTGAGCGCTCCAACGGGGTACATGACGCCCTTTGGCATTCCGGTGGTCCCGCCCGTGTACAGCATGTAGATGTCGTCTTCATTTCGATTAATCCGTGGCATCGGTTCATGTGCGGCGATGACCTCCTCGTATCGATGTGCCCCGAAAGCGATTTCGGAAGGTTGGACGTCATCGACCTGAATGAGCAAGCGCAGCTTGGGTAGGCGATGGGCAATCTGGGACACCCGGCTAGCTAGCGATGAGTGAAATACCAACGCCTCGGCGTCGGCGTTCTCGAGCAGGTAGTAGAGCTCTTCATCCAGGTAGCGATAGTTCACATTGATCGGCACGCCACGCATCTTGAACGTCGCGTATTGAGTTTCCAGGTACTCGTTCGAGTTGTATAGAAATATTCCGATTTTGCTATCGGGCAAGAGTCCGCTTTCGATGAAGGCCGTTGCCAAACGAGCCGCCCGACTGTCGTACTCTGTCCACGAACGCTCGGAGCTGCCGTGAGTCACGGCGGGCGCGTCGCCGATCACATCGGAGATAGATTCCCACACGGTGGCGGCGTGCATCTCCATCTGTGCAGATTAGTCAGTCGTACACGACAGCGATTTTTCCACGAGAGGTATGTCTGCGTCATCCACCAGTAAGATTCAGCCATGCGCGTCAGGGTGATTGCCGAAAAGTGTCAGGGACATAATCGCTGTTTCGCCCTTGCTCCCGAATTATTCGATGTCGACGATTTAGGAAACGCACACGCGATTGGGGATGGTACGGTCCCGGTCCATTTGGTCGAGAAGGCAAAACTCGCGGTAGCCAATTGCCCAGAATTCGCAATTACCTATACGGAAACAGTGTAAATGACCGATACAGCCCAACGCCCCCACGACCCAATAGTTAGAGCAGTCGACGATTGGC
>Ga0265292_1001977_pt1 | contig 15702 bp, 16 predicted proteins | sample Munlanlewell296A_FD_189080 | JGI IMG/M metagenome (GOLD analysis project Ga0265292, IMG submission 189080) | Leachate microbial communities from a municipal landfill in Southern Ontario, Canada - Leachate well 296A | ecosystem: Engineered > Solid waste > Landfill > Unclassified | place: Canada... | reverse complement strand
GATGACGACCTTCGCGCGCACGTCGAAGGTCTCGGCCATGTGTTCGCAGCGAGCGCCCACGATCCTTCCCTCGTCATGGAGCAAGGCCGACGCCGTTGTCTTGATCAGGATCTCCGCACCCGCCCGGGCCGCCTCCTTGGCCAGGTAGCGGTCGAAGAGGTCCCGCTCGACGACGTAGCCGCCTTTGCCGGTCCCCAGCCCATCCACGACGAAGAACGAGCCGTCCGGGGCCACCACCCGCGTCGCCTCGATCTCGCGAGCCACGAACGTCTGGCTCGGCGGGATTCCCGCCTCGGCGAGCCAGGTCCTTCCAACGCCTTCGCCGCATCGCACCGGCGTGCCGATTTCCTGCCGCTTCTCGATCAGGAGGGTTCGCGCGCCGCCGAGGGCGGCATACTTCGCGGCCGTGCTCCCCGTCGGGCCCGCGCCCACGACTAGGACGTCCACGTCGCGTTCCATCGTCGGCCCGTCGATTCCGCCCGGGCTCATGAGCCTTTGGGAGGGAAAGGGCTGGCGCGGCGGAGACCTCACTGGACGATCAGGTAGCCCGTCATCTCGTTGTGGTCTTCGCCGCAGTCCTGGGGCATCGTTGTCGCGTCGTAGGGCACGTTGCACTCCCAGATGAAGACGCCGGCTTGGTTCGCCACGATGGTCAGGACGATTTCCTCGCCCGGCGCAATCTCGTTGAGTTGGTCCGTCTCCACGTTCAGGCCGCGGATCTCGAACCCATGGCGATGCTCGTCCATGTTCACGATGGTCAGGACGATCGTGTCGCCTCGATTCACCACGATCACGCTCGGGAAGTAGACGTGCTGCTCCCCCATCATCATCGAGGTGTTGTGCGGCTCGACGGACGAGATGATCAGTCGCATCTCGCGCGTCACAGGCGCAGGCCGCGCAGGTCCTGAGGCGGTCAGCAGAAGTCCGATTCCGGTCGCAGACAGCACGAGGGCCACAATTCCGATCCCGATCGCGATGGGGGCCAGGTTGCGTTTCTTCGTCTCACTCTGTTCGGGGATGGTTCTCACTTCCTTCGCCTTTTTGTGACGGATGGCGCGTGACGTTTCGCCGCCCGATGCGGCGGATAGCGAAGAGCTGGGAGACGACGAAGAGATACGATCCCCAGACCCCGCCGACGACGAGGAAGACCACCGTGGTGATGCCCAGCGTGGTCGTCAGCCAGAATGCCGCCTCGGCCGGAGCCTCCAAGACCGCGAGCTGCACTGTGTCGTTCGACGGCAGGTACCGCCCCGTGCCTCGGAAAGCGACGTAGAGGGTCCAGCTGCCTGGACTCTTCGGCTCGTAGACGATGCCCGCTTTGCCCAGGCTGCTCGTGCGCCCGAGGCCCAGATACAGCAAGCCGAACGTCGTCTTGAGGTAGAACTCCACAGGCTGATCCGGGAGGGGGCTTCCGGAGGCGTTCATCAGGACACCCGATACGGTCGACTTCTGACCCGCGACGAGCTTCTGTGCGGATCCCCGCACGGCCGTCCGCTCCGCGCGGAAGATCTCGGGACTCGCCCCGACGTGGAGCAGGAATTCTGTCGAGTGAGCCGTCTGCGGCGACGCGGGGTCCGTGGACGTTGCATTGTATGCGAGGGAGAACGGGTACGTCCCGTTCGGCAGGAAATGGTGGTCATTGTCGTCCGCGGAATCCAGGGGCACCTGGAACTCCACTCGCCATCCGGTGGCCGTCGTTGCGGCGCCGGAGGCGATGATGTCGTCCGTCCCGCCGACTGCCTGGTCCAGGTGGCGCTCCCATCCGTGGTCCACCTCGTCGAGGGATCGCAGGGTCCCGTTGTCGAAGGCGAACACGAGGATGTCCGTGTAATTGCTTCCCACGAGGACCGCGCCCAAGGAGAGGGCGACCCAGCCTCGGCCCGGGGCTTCCAGGGCGATGCCCAGGACGCTGCCCGAATACTGGACGTGGATCGTCATTCCCGTGTCGGGATCCGTGTGGTTGTGCGCATACTCGCCTGCGGCCAGGGTCCCGTCGACTTGGGTCGGCGAATCCTTGAATCCGACCTCTAAGACGTCCCCATGGCTACCGGCTGCCGGGACCACGGTCGGCGAGGGCGGGGCGACGAGGAGGGCCAGGAGCAAGAAGAGCGCCAGCCAAGAAGCGCGCGTCCTCATGCGCCCGCCTCCGCAGCGGGGAGTTCCTCCGCCGCTCCTTCCGGCGGTTCCCGAGCCTCCTGGGTCTCCCATACAGACACGATGGGCACGAGGCGAGAGAGGAGCGCAAAAAGGAGGACGAACCCCGCGAAGGCACCGCCCGTGATGGACCATTCGACCCATGTGGGCCAGTAGGAGCCCCAGCCCACCGGCATCTGCGGCGTCGCGAGCGTCGATACGACGATCAGGTAACGCTTGAGCCACATCGTCGCGTTCACGAGGGTCGCCGCGACGACGATTCCCAGGGTCGTGCGCGTCCGGCGGAAGGCGAGCAGGAACGCGGGGATCACGAGGCCCCCGAGCTGAATCGTCCAGAAGATCCCCGAGAAGGGGCCTCCGTACAGCGACGCGAGGAGGGCCGCTTCCGTCCCTTCGGATTTGTACGAGACCGTGAGGTACTCGTTGAGGGTGAAATAAATGTACACGATGTCCAGGAGGAGGAGCAAGTACGCGAGGTTCCGGAAGTGGAGGGGCGTGATCCACCGTTCGAGTTTGTAGAAGTGCGTGAAGAGGGCCATCGCCATGAGGACGCTGGCCACGCCGGAGAAGAGAGCTCCCGCGACGAAGTAGGGACCGAAGATCGTGCTGTTCCATCCGACCCGCAGGGTCATCGCGAAGATCCAGGAGACGACCGTGTGGACGGAGATCGCGATGGGAAGGATCAGGATCGTCAGGATTCCGATGGACCGGCCGAGTCGCCGGCGTTGCTCCGGGGCACCGGTCCATCCAAGGGACAGCTTGCGGTACAGCCATCGGCGCATGCGCCCGACGGCGGTGAGCCGGTCCCTCAGGGTCGCGAGGTCCGGGATCAGGAACAGGTAGAAGAAGAGGAGGCTGCCGACCAGGTACGTGCTGATCGACAGGAAATCCCACAGGACCGCGGACTGGATCCTCCCGTAGAGGATCACGTTCAGGAGTCGGTCCGGTCGACCGAGGTCGATGATCGGCATCGAAGCTGCGACGAAGAGGGAGCAGACCGTGATTGCCTCGGCCATGCGCGTCACGGGACGCCGCCACTCCGCTTTTGTCAGGCGGAGGATCGCGGACATGAGCGCGCCGACGTGGCTAATCCCGATGAAGAAGACGAAGTTCGAGATGTACAGGCCCCAGGAGACCGTGTCTCGCATTCCCGTGACGACGAGGCCCTGTTGCAGCTGCACCGAGTATGCGTAGGCACCCCAGGCCACGATTGCGCCGAGTGCCGCGACGAAGACGATGAACCGCGGGGTCCATCGAGCGACGGGCGCCAGGAGGGCGTCCGTCTCCTGCTCTCGTCGGGGGTCCATCAGGATCCCTCCGGCGGCAAGTAGAACACCCGGGGTTTCGTCCCCAGTTCCTCCTTAAAGCGGAACCCGCCCCGCTCCCTCAGGACCTGGGAAAGCCTCCAGACTTCCCGGCCGTTCGAGACGGCGTCCTCGCGCGCGTCTCCGAAGAAGATCGCCTTCATGGGGCACGCCTCCACGCAGGCGGGGAGCTGTCCCTTGTCCGCTCGGTGCGCGCAAAAGACGCATTTTTCGACGGTCCCGCGGCGGTGGACGACCGGATATTCCGGCGAATAGATCGCCTGCTCCTCGGGTGTCAGCTCGGGCGCCCCATCCCAGTTGAAGTACCGGGCGTTGAAGGGGCAGGCCGCCATGCAGTACCTACAGCCGATGCATCGATTATGGTCAATGAGCACAAGCCCGTCTTTCCGTACGTACGTCGCGCCGACGGGACATACCGCCACGCAGGGCGCGTTTTCGCAGTGCATGCAGGGACGCGGGAGGAAGTAACTCGTGCCTTCCGGGTCGGAGACCTGGTAGACCTTGATCCACTCCTGGCCAACGGGGACGTTGTGTTGAGTGCGACACGCGGTCGTGCATACGCCGCATCCATCGCACCGGTCCAGGTCGATGACCATGACCCAGGACCTCGGTTGCCCCGACGCGGTGACCCGAGCATCCTCCGGAACGCCGGCGAGGCGCTCGATGAACACCTTGCCGCCCAGGATGCCAAGGGCGGCCACGCCTCCTCCTTTCACGGCCAAGGTGAGGAACTGTCTCCGGCGCATGCCCTCATTGGGTGGTTCGCTCATGTCAGATCACCTCGCGACACGACGACACCCGTCGCACGACGAGCGTAGAAGGCCATGCCTGCCATCTAGATGCCTCTCATACTACACGCATAGTACGTACGGCGGGTAGAAGCGAAACACGCGCCCCTTCAGGGAACGCATGTTGGGACCGCTCGAGCGTGAAGTGATCTCAGTCCTGAAAACCCGCGAGGAAGCGACGACTCGGGATGTGCTCTTGGAGTTGCGACGGGGCGGCAAAGAGGTCGCGTACACCACGGTGAGCACGATCCTCAGCCGGCTGCATGCGAAGGGCCTCATCGAGCGACGTAGCGAGGTCTTCAAGGGAGGCGAGCGCTACGTGTACAGGTACAAAGACATCGAAGGCGAGTACATCGACAGCCTGCTCGGGGGCCTGGTCTCCGCCTTCGGCGCCCGCGGCGTCGTCCACCTCGCGGAACGGCTCGATGGCCTCTCCCCGAGTGATCTCCAGAAACTGCGCGAACGTTTGAAATCATGATTCCCCTAGGCCTCGTCCTGCTGGTTGGAGCCGCTGCGATGGCGGTCACGGGGACCTTGGGTTATCTCGCCTCCCGGCGGTCCGCGAGCCGATCCCGTAGCGCGGCCTTGACTCTCTTCGGACATGGGGCCTTGGCCACCTCCGGATCGCTCTTCCTCGCGACTCTGGTCCATCTCCACTCCCTCGTCACAGTCCACCTGCACTCCATTCCCGAGGCGTTCGAGGCCGCCTTCGTATGCGATTTCGAGTGGAGCTGCGTAGCCTGGATTGCGGCGACGATTGCGGTCACGGTCCTCATCATCTCGTTCGTCTTGAGCCAGATTGTTGCCCGGGCCATCGTGGCGCGCGCGATGCGCGCGGGGGCGCGCGCCGTCCCCGCCCGAGGCCACGGTGACGCACGCGTCCTCATCGTCCCAGACCCGCGGCCCGATGCCTATTCGGTTGCGTTGCTCCGCCTTGGCGGGCGGACGGGATTCCGTGCCCGCGATTACGTCATCCTGACCACGGGCCTCCTGAAGATCCTCACGCCGGCGGAACGAAAGGCCGTGCTCGAGCACGAGCTGGCGCACGTCCGGGCGCGCGACGACAGATATCTTCCCTTCTTCCACGTGGTTACGTCGGTGTTGTTCTTCGACCCTGTCCTGCGACGGCTCCGTGAACGTTTGGGTCGCAGCTACGAACTGGAGGCGGACGACATGGCGGCTCGGCGGACACGGGACCCGCGTTCCCTCGCCCACGCACTGCTGAAGTTCTACGAGGCTGCGTCGCAGTCCGGTGTCCCCGCCGGCATCGGCCTCCTAGGAAACGGCCACACCTCGTTCCTCATCGAACGCATCGAACGCTTGCTTGCCCTCGCCGAACAGATGGATGCGGGCACCGCTTGATTCGTTCTTCGCCATGCGTTTGAGTGGCCATGACGGGCGGGCGAGTGCGTGTTTTCAGTTACTTCCAGTGGGCTAACCCTTACTCCTCCTCTTCTACGGACGTAGAATACGTATTTATGCCTCCGGATGCGTATGCAACCCCATGGAGCTCGAGACCCGAAAGGTTCAGAAGCTCGGCTATTCGAGTGTGGGCATTTCCCTGCCCAAGGCCTGGGCAGGGATGAACGGGTTGCGACCCGGCTCGATCATCACCCTCTCCCTCGAGGACGACGGGACCCTGCGGGTTCACACCGGACCACCCGATGATCGCCTGCCCACCTCGGAGGCGACGATTGACGCGGACGAGTGGAAGAGCCCGGAGACGCTCACCCGGATCATCACGGGTAACTATATCGTCGGGCGCAGCACGATCCGCGTACGGTCACGAGAGGAGCTGTCCCCGGAGCAACTCCAGGAGATTCACGAGGCCGTGCGCGGGCTCACGGGCCTCACGATTGTGAACCAGGGTCCCAAGTTCGTGACGATCGAGAACTTCGTCGAGCCGACGCGCTTCCCCATCGAGGGGCTGCTGCGCCGCCTCCACTATCTCACGTCCCGCATGGAGAACCTGGCCCTGGGCGTGCTCGCCGGCGCGGCGACGGGGAACATCGAGGAGGTCATCCGCATGGAGGCGGAAGTGGACCGGCTCTACTGGCTCGTCGTGCGCCAGCTTCTCCTGGCCGCCCAGAATCGCGCGGTCGCGAGCAAAATCGGCGAGGTCGAGCCGAGGCACCTTCTCGGGGATCGCGTCGTCGCGGTCATGCTCGAGAACGTGGGTGACATGTGGGAGGAGCTGGCGATCGGTAGCATGGGCCTGCTCAGGCCCACGCGGCGCATCCCGAAGGACTTCCAGAAGGCGATCGGCGAGCTCAAGACGAAACTGGAGAAGGTCATGGAGCTCACGATGAGTTCCTTCTTCACGTCCGACCTGGAGAAGGCGAACGACGCGCTCGACGCGAAGGACGCCTTGGAGGCGGAGCTGAAACGGTTCGGGTCCGCCGCCCCCGGCCTCAAATGCGACCGCAAGGGAAACATCTGCAGCACCTGCACTTTCATCCACGCGGTACTCAAGCCCATCGAGCACGTGACGAAGTACTACGGCACGATCGCCCAGATCACGATTAACCGTTCCCTGGAGCCCCCGCGCGGCTTCATGCAGCCCGCGAGCGCGCCCCCCGCTCCTCCCGCGGCGTCGGGCTGAGACACGCGAGGCTGTGGGCACAAGCCTTATCTTCCGGCCTTCAATCGACCGCGGGAGGTGGCCCGTGTTTTTCGAGCCAAAGCTGGAGAAGATGCGCCCCCGGGCGATCCGGGAGCTGCAGGTGCGGAGGCTCCGGGCAATCGTCCGCTACGCCCACGCGCGGGTGCCCCTCGTGCGCGCGCGTTTCAAGGGGGCGCGCCTGCGCCCGGAGTCCGTCAAGACCCTGGAGGACCTCCGTCGGATCCCCTTCACGGTCAAGGACGACCTGCGGGACGCGTTTCCCTACGGCCTCCTCGCCGTTCCCCTGAAGGACGTCCGGGAGTTCCACGCTTCGTCGGGCACGACGGGCAAGCCGACCGTGGTCGGCTACAACGACCATGACCTGGAGACGTGGAAGCGGCTCATGGCCCGCTGCTACGCGACCGCGGGCGCGAAGCCCGGGGACATCGTGCAGAACGCCTACGGATACGGGCTCTTCACCGGCGGGCTCGGGTTTCACTACGGTGCCCAGAGGCTCGGCCTGGCCGTCTGGCCCATCTCCGGCGGGAACACGAAGCGGCAGCTGCTCTTCATGAAGGACATGAAGCCGACGATCCTCGCTTCAACGCCCTCCTATGCGATGTACCTCGCAGAGGAGGCGCGGGCGAACGGTTACGCTCCCAAGGAGGACTTCCGCCTGCGGATCGGAATGTTCGGCGCGGAGCCCTGGTCCGAGGAGGCTCGGAGGAAGATCGAGGACGGCCTCAATATCCGCGCGAACGACTGCTACGGGCTGAGCGAGTTGTACGGCCCGGGCGTGGCGATGGAGTGCGATGAGCAGGACGGCCTCCACATCTGGGCGGACGAGTTCCTGCCGGAGGTGATCGACCCCCAGACGGGTGAGGTCCTCGAGCCCGGGGAGCAGGGAGAGCTCGTCTTCACGATGCTCACGCGGCAGGCGATGCCGCTCCTCCGCTATCGGACGCGGGACCTCAGCATGATCGAAGAGGACGAGTGCTCCTGCGGCCGATACCATCCGCGTCTCCGGAGGATCCGCGGGCGCAGCGACGACATGCTCATCATCGGCGGGGTCAACGTCTTCCCGAGCCAGATCGAGCACGTCCTCATGACCATCGAGGGCGTGGGCGAGTGGTACGAGATCGTCGTGGACCGGGACATCCTCGACAAGCTCTTCGTGCGCGTCGAGGTGGAGCCGAAGTTCTACAACTCCGCGGCCTTCGACCCGGGGCAGCTCCAGCAGACAATCTCCGAGGAGCTCCGCGCCGTGCTCTCCATCTGGGCCCGCGTGGAGCTCTTGAAGCCGGGGACGATCCCCCGGTCGGAGGGCAAGGCGAACAGGGTCCTCGACCTGCGGAAGCAGGGCGCCTAGGCCATCGGGAGTAGTTTCGGGGACCTCCGCAAGGAGGGTTGACCTCATGGAAAGCTTTCCGAGATTATTCTCGGAAAGGGCGCGGGAAGATGAGGAAGACCACCATGGGCCGTGTGCGGAAGGCAAAGCGAGGAGGTCGAGCAGTCGGGTTTCTTGTCACGTGGGATCTCGACAGCCGCGACAAGGCGGCCACGATGCGCCTATACCGGTTCGTTTTCGGTGAGGTACGCTCGTTCGAAGACCGCGTTTACAGCTATCCGGGCTATGTGACACGGGGTGGAGTTCGCTACATCGGCCAATCCGTTCTCTTCGTTCCTGAACGCCACCTTGGCGAACTCCGAGGGTTTCTCTCCAAGAACGGGACAGACCACGAAGTCATTCCTGCGATACTAGGTTAAGTCTTCCGAGACTCTTCTCGGAACGACGCAAGACCCGTCATAGCCGCCTATCGATGGCCGTCCTTCTCTTTCCGAGATTCTTCTCGGAAACGAGTCACGGCACGAAGTCCGCGACGGACTTCGCGCTCGCCATGGCCCTCTTCGCGTACTCCAGCGCGCGGTCCACGGCCTCCCGCGGCGTAGCGACGGGGACGAAGAGTTCCTTGTCCACGCCGACCTTGTCGAGGGGCCAGGTGCGCAGGGCGTACACGGTCTTCTTGAGGTCGAAGGCGTGGGCCAGTTCGCTCAGAGTGCCGTAGGAGCCGTTGATCGCGATGAGGGCGTCCGCGGTGCGGACGATGATCAGGTTGCGGGCCGTGCTCATCGCCGTGGCCACGGGGATGTCGATGTAGTCGTTGGCGTCGGCCTTGTTCCCGGTGGGGAGGATGCCGAGGGTGAGCCCGCCGCCCCGTTTCGCGCCCTTCGCCGCGGCGGACATGACGCCGTTCAATCCGCCGCAGACGAGGATCGCGTCCGCTCGGGCGATGAGGTAGCCGACCTCCTCGGCGAGGCGGAGCCCTTCCTCGGAGGCGGTCGCGCCGCCACCGATGACTCCGAGGATGACTTTTCTCGTCATGGGGAATCCTTCCCCAGGGTCCCCCTTCGATAAAAGGCTTTTCCGCATCGTTCTTATTTCCGAGAATGACCCGCCTTCAGGAGGGTGGCGAGCTCGCCCAGGGACCGGATGGAGGGGCACGGACCGGGCGGCGGTCCCTCCCGGCACAGGAGGACCGCATGCAGCCCGGCGCCGCGGGCCCCGAGGTAGTCGGCCTCATAGCTGTCCCCCACGTGGAGGGCCTGCTCGGGCGGGATCCCCGCTCGGGCGACCGCGGCCCGGAAGATCTTCGGGTGGGGCTTCTCCGCGCCGATGTCCGAGGAGAACGTGACCGTGTCCAGGTACGGGGCTACCCCCGCGCGGCGGAGCGTCTCCGGGAGCGTGGGGGACGCGTTCGAGATCACACCGAGGCGGTATCCCGCGGCCCTCAGGTCCTTGAGGATTTCCACCGCTTCCGGATAGGCCTTCCACGTGACCGGCGTGCTAAACTGATGGTGGATCTCGTCGAGCATCGCGTCGTCCGACTCCAAGCCCAAGTGTTCGATCACCCGCGCGTTCACGGAGCGGTAGTACTCGGCCACGCGCTCCTGCGTCAGCGGCCGGATCAGGCTCACGACCGTCTCCGGGGTGTGCAGGAGGCGCGAGACCGAATCGCGGTCCACGGAATGCCCGCGCCTGGCCAGGGCCCGCCGAAAGATGTCCGCCGCGGAGGGCTCCGGGAACAGGAGGGTCCCGCCCACATCCAGGAAGACATGGCTCACGTCCGATGGGAGGACGTCAGCGCGGCGCGAGCCGGGCCTCGATTCCATAATGGTACGGTCCTGCCTCGAACGTCCGCGTGGGGGCGAAGCCCGCCTCCCTCAGGAACGCCGCCACCTCGGCCTCGTCGAGGCGGTGCTCCTTCGGCGGCCCCTCCTCCTGGTCGATCTTCTTCCAGTCCACGACTCCGAGCCGGCCCTTCGGCCTGAGGATCCGGCGGCATTCCAGGAGCGTGCCCGCGCCCGCGAGCTCGTGGAGGACACAGGCGAGGAAGGCGAAGTCCACGCTCGCGTCGGCCAGGGGGATGCGGTCTTCCGTGGAGAGATGCGTCTCCACGTTCGCGACCTCCTCCGTCTCCAGCTTGGCATGCAGGTCCTCGAGCATCTCCGAGGACAGGTCGATCGCGAACACGCGCCCCTTCGGTCCCACGCGCTTCGCCGCGGGTAGCGTGAAGAAGCCCACGCCCGTGCCGACGTCGGCCATCCGCGTCCCCGTCCCGACCTGGAACGCCTCGAGGATCGCGTCCGGGTCCAGGTAGGCCCTGCGCTCCTCGGAGTCCAGGCGTCTGCGTGACGCGGGATCGAACTTGTGCCCGCCGTGCCGCCCTGGCCCGCGATGCCCCCCGTGTCCCGGATGGGCCACGTTCCCGCCATCGTCTGCAGGGCGAAAAGCCTTGCCCTCCCCCTTTTATCCCGCGTCCGCGTTGCCCGCCGAGGGCAGGGTGAGACGTTGGCGAGGGATCCGACGAAGGACTACTTCGCGGGGAACGACCGGGACCGGGCGGCCTTCGAGGCGGGGATCAAGCTCGGCTCCATCTACCATCAGTTCATCGGCGCGCCGCTCACGCGGGAGACCGCGCGGGACCTCGAGCGGGCGATCGAGGCCGGGACCCGCGTCCAGCCCCTCGTGGAGGACGTGCGGGTGCGCATCGACCGCACGCGTCTGCACGGACGCGGGCCCTACAAGTACGCGAGCCTGGGCGAGGACATGCTCACCGCGGAGGTCACCATCCGCGTGGGTCAGGCCCGAGCCACCGGCGTCCTGCGCTTCGTCCCCGAGCTGGACTACCCCCTCATGTATTTGAAGAGCGTCCAAGGACCACCGCCGAAGGGTTAAAGGCAACCTCCCTTTTGGCGCCGTCTCAATGGCGCGAGGCCGCGGTGGAGAGGTCGAGGTCAAACTCCGGCGGGACCTCGGTCTCTTCGAGATCGTGATGATCGGGCTCGGCCCCACGATCGGCTCGACGATCTTCCTCCTCTTGGGCCCAGGTTACTTCATCACGGGTCCGTCCCTCATCCTTGCCTTCGGCCTCAACTTCATCATAACGATGTTCACCGCGATGGCCTACATGGAGCTCGGTTCCGCATTCCCCGAGACGGGCGGCGGCTACTTGTGGATTCGCCGCTCGATGCGGGATCCTTGGGGGTTCATGGGCGGTTGGATGTCCTGGTTCGGCCACACAATCGTGGCTTCCTTCTACATCTTCGGCTTCGGCTACGGCGCCCTCGCCTTCATCAAGACCATCCTTGGCGTCTCGACGCTCGCGCTCTTTGGTCTCGACGAAGGCCTCTTGATCAAGCTCCTCGCGGTGGGCGCGGCCGGGGTCTTCATCATCCTGAACTACCGCGGGACCAAGCTCACGGGCCGATCCGGGACGTCCGTCACGCTCGTCCTCATCGGCATCGTGATTGCCTTCATCGCCTTCGGCATCGTCCACTTGTTCTTCGGTCCCTTCCCGACCCAGAGCTTCACGCCTTTTTTCCGAGGTAGCACGGGTTGGGATCAGTTCGTGACCCTCTTCGCCGCGATGGGGTTCACATTCATCGTCTTCGAAGGGTATGAGATCATCGCCCAGACCGGGGAGGAGGTGCGCAACCCGGAGATCAACATCCCGCGCGCCATCTTCATCGTCATCGGGGCATCGACCGTGATTTTCATCCTGGTCGCCTTGGTGGCCGTGGGCTTGTCCGGCAATTGCGCCGCCGGCCCCGGGCCCGGCTGCCTACTCCTGGCACGGGATCCCACCAGTGCGACCGGGATCTCGGGCAATCCCAACGCGATCGCGGAAATCGCAGACGGGATCATGCCCTACGGGCTGCTCGTCATCGCCTTCGGGGTTGCGCTCGGCGCCCTGGCCGCCCTCAACAGCCTCATCTTCTCTTCGAGCCGCGTCGCCTTCGCGATGGGTCGCGACGGGACTCTGCCCCGGTTCCTGGGCGCCCTGCACCCCAAGAAGCGGACGCCGCACATCTCCATCGCGATCAGCGGGGGAATCATCATCTTGATGACGCTGAGCCTAGACATCACGACCGTCGCGGCGAGCGCGGACATCATGTTCCTGCTCCTCTTCCTCCTCGTGAACTGGTCCGCGATCGTCTTGAGGAGGACGATGCCCGAAGTGAAGCGCTACTACCTCATGCCCCTCTTCCCCCTCATCCCGATCGCCGGAATCATCACAAAATTCATCATCGCCATAACCCTGTGGACCGTGGAGCCCGGCGCCTGGTTCATCGCCCTCGGCTGGATCGGCCTCGGCTTCCTCCTCCACTTCCTCTATGAGAAGAAGGAAGTCGTCGCCGGCGTTACTCGGGTCGTTGGCTCAGTGATTCCCGCGTCACGGCCGAAGTATCGGATCCTCCTGCCCATCGACGATTTCGAGCGCACGGAACTCGTGGACTTCGCGTCCCTCGTCGCACAGGTGGAGGACGCCGAGCTGACCCTGCTTCATGTGGTCGAGGTGCCCGAAACGTTGCCCATCGACGCGATCGACCGCCTATACCTGAGCGAGGTGCGGTGGGGTCTCGGGCGGCTCCGGCGACGGGCCGAGGAGGCCGGCGTCGCCGTCAAGGCGCGCGTCGAGGTGAGCCACCGCGTCATCGACGCGATCCTGGACAACGTGCGCGATGACGAGACGGATCTCCTGGTGCTGGGCTGGCGGGGCGGGTGGAAGAAGGGTCGCATCCTCGGCTCCAACCTGGACCGCTTCGTGCAGGAGGCGCCCTGCGACGTGGTCGTCTTCAAATCCACGGGGATGAAGGAGAAACTGGACAACATCCTCGTGATGAACGCGCCCGAGTGGCACGTGTCCTACGCGACGGGATACGCGATCCTCCTTGCGAAGAAGCACAAGGCCAAGATTACGATCCTCAGCGTGGTCCAAACGGACCTGGAGGCAGAGAAGGAGAAGGCCTATTCCACCCGCCTCGCCGAGATGTGCCGCACGCACGACGTCCCCTTCGAAGAGAAGATTGTCCGCATCCGCAACGTCGTCGACACCGTGGTGGCCGAGGCGTCGACGTACGACCTCCTCGTCCTCGGCGCGAGCAGCGAGTGGCGCCTCACCCAGTTCGCCTTCGGTCCCATGCAGGACCAGATTGCCCGCAAGACGACGACGCCCACGCTCATGGTCCGCAAGGTCCGCCGCCGGGAGGAGCCAGTCCCTTTCGTGCCGCCCTCCGCCCAGCCGACGCGCGCTCTCCCGGAGCCCACGTGATTCGGCCCCCGAACGCGTCTCGAGGGTCGAGGCCTTTTATAGCGCGGGGGACATTCCCGGGAGGACCGGATCGGTGGTATGGGCGAGGCACTAAAGATCGGGATCACGGGCCTCCCCGGCGCGGGCAAGACCTACTGCCTGCTAAAGGTCATCGAGATGCTCGAGGGGGACGGCCTCAAGGTCGGCGGGATGATCACGGAACCGATCATCAAGCGCAACCGCCGCGAGGGCTTCTACGTGCTCGACTGGACGACGAAGGAGAAGCGCGTCTTCGCCTCGCGGGAGATCGAGTCCAAGATCCTGGTCGGCCGTTACGGCATCGACATCTCCGCCCTCGAGGAAGTCGGGGTGAACGCCCTGCGACGGGCGACGGCCGACGCCAACGTCATCGTGATCGATGAAGTGGGGAAGATGGAGGTCGAGTCCCCGAACTTCGTGCAGGCGGTCAAGGACGCCCTCGAGGCGGACAAGCCGCTCCTGCTCACCCTCCACAAGAAGTCCCGCAACCCGCTCCTCCAGGACATCCGGCGCCGCGACGACGTGCGCATCCTCGAGGTCACGATGGTGAACCGCAACCTCCTGCCCTACAAGATCGTGAAGCTGATGAAGGGCGAAGTCCTCTGAACGAAGTCCGCCAGGGGGAACGCGCGCCGATGGACTTCTCCTTCCCGACGACCGAGGCGATCGAGGGCCGCGCGCGACTCCTCATCCCGGATGTGCCGCGGCGGAAAGGTCCGGGGGCGAAGGGTCCATGGCCCTTCTACAACCCGACGATGGCGGTGAACCGCGACCTCAGCGCGATCGCCCTGGCGAAGTGGCCCCATTCGCTCCAGCACGTCCTCGACGGACTCGCGGCCACGGGCGCCTGGGGAATCCGCGTGGGCCTCGAGGCGAACGTCTCCGGATTGGCCTTCAACGACCTCTCTCCCCCCGCCGCGGAGCTCATCCGCGTGAACCTCGGGCGCAACGGGTTGCGGGGCGAGGTCTGGTCCCGCGATCTGCGCAAGGTCTTCACCGAGCGGGCCTTCGACTACGTGGACATCGACCCCTTCGGGCCGCCCACCCCCTTCCTCGGCCACGCCTTTCACGCCGCGAAGACGCCCTCGGGCCTGGGCATCACGGCCACGGACACCGCCCCCTTGTGCGGCACGTATCCGAAGACGTGCCTGCGCCGCTACGTCGCGCAGCCCTTGCGGTGCCCGCAAGGCCACGAGATCGGCCTGCGCATCCTGCTCGGGTATCTCGAGCGGGTCGCCCAGGCCCACGGCAAGGTGGTCCGGCCCCAGCTCGCCTTCGCCGCGGAGCACTTCCTCCGGGTCCACCTGATCGTCCTGGACGGCTTGCGGGAGGAGGGCGGTCCCATGGGCTACGTGATCCGCGACCACCGCGGCGCGTTCGTCCCTGCGGATCAGAGAGAACCCGAAGCCATCGGCCCGCTCTGGACCGGTCCCCTGAGCGATCCTGCCTTCGTTCGCTCCCTGGCCCCCTCCGAGTGGACGAGCGTTCCCTCCCAGCGTCTCCTCGCCACGCTCCAAGCAGAGGCGGAGATGCCTGCCTTCTTCGTGACCACGGATGAGCTCGCCCAGCGCCACCGGGGCTCCCCGCCCAAGCTCGAGCGGTTCCTGCAATCCCTGCGGAACGCGGGCTTTCGCGCGGCCCGCACCCACTTCCACCCGCGCGGCGTAAAGACGGACGCGCCGCCCGACGAGGTGGTTCGCCTCTTCCGCGCGGTCGCGCCTAGCGGACCCACGGCCGGTTGAGGGCCTGCCAGGAGAAGCCGAAGGCCGCCGAGCTCTCCGTGGCGAAGTGATAGAGGCTCGTCACGAGGATCCCGTGGACCACGGACCACAGGGCGACGAGGACGAGCCAATAGACGACCGCGACCATGGGCCCGAGGATGAAGCTCGGGTCCACCGCGAGGCCCCAGAGGAACGGGACGAAACCGATGAGGTACAGCAGGAGGAAGACCACCCCGGTCCCGAGGACCCCGCTCGGGTGCGAGCCCCACCGCTCCCGGATCAACGTGAGGCTGCGGCGGAAGCCCTTCACCGGTCCGAGACCCTCCACGACCATGGTCGGGAGGACGAACAGGCTCGAGATGGGCCAGGGGTTCCCGAGGATCTTCGCCTGCAGGCGGCCCGCTTGCTCCCACCGCAGGGAGGCGAGGCGCAGCAGCACGCCAATCGTGGCCGCAAAAAGGGACCAAGCCAGGAGGCGGA
>Ga0265292_1001976_pt1 | contig 15703 bp, 12 predicted proteins | sample Munlanlewell296A_FD_189080 | JGI IMG/M metagenome (GOLD analysis project Ga0265292, IMG submission 189080) | Leachate microbial communities from a municipal landfill in Southern Ontario, Canada - Leachate well 296A | ecosystem: Engineered > Solid waste > Landfill > Unclassified | place: Canada... | reverse complement strand
GCTCTATCCGGAAAATAATGCTTTATCTTGCAGTTATTTCAAAGATTCAGGCGTGCTGGAACTAGGCTGGCCGGGGTATTGTTTGGAATATGACCGTGCGCCTGGTTCGCAGGAAGCCTGTTTAATGTGGTGGCCGGTTGAAAAGGTCAAGGGAGACAGCGTGTATGAGGGCGCCGGCTATCAGGGCCGTTACCCGGTTTATTACTGCACCGAGAGCCAGAGGACGAGGTTTTTTGAGTATCGACACTCCTATTTTAATGGTGTTGCTGGCTGCGGTGACTCCTGCAACAGTTGTCCAGCCGGCTATCAGGTAAAAGACAGCCCCGGATATGATTCATGTTTCTGGGGTGATGATAGAAATGATTGTTATTGCATACCAACTGGAACTGGTATTATCACGGCTGATATGGCTACTCCGGGAAGCGGTGATGCGGCCGATCCGGCAGTTGGCCTTGGGTCAAGCGTTAATAGCCAGTATGACGGCTGGTATGTTTATGATGGGAATCTTCAACCTTATAACGTGGCAATTAATAATACCAACCCTCAAGTTAGTTATTTATGTAATGGTACGGCTTCGTGTACTTTTACCAACGAACAGATAAAATCAGAATTCAGCCCAACCTTCTTTACTACTGAAGCAGCTCTTAAAACCATGATGGGATTGGCCAGTACTTTAAATTTAGTCGATAATCCACCTCTTTATTGCACTGGATTAGTCCAAACCGTGACCCAGGCCGGACAGAATAAATATTGGAGCGGTCGGGTTTATGAGGGTAGTTCCTATATTGAAAACTGTTATGCGAACGGAACCAACAGTGCTACCACTAACTGTCTCTATTCAGCAGACTACAAACCGTTTGGCTCAATCGTTTATCCAAAGCCTTCAAATAATCCTTACGAATGGGACAGCAAGGGCTATGCGGGCATTCAGCCGCTATATTATGAAGCGCCGGATACCAGTGCCAAGTCTCCCTATCAACCGCGCATGGGACAGTTGCACCAGCAGTCAGAATTACAGCGTCTGTTTGCCAAGAGCTACGGCGCCTGGCGCTGGGCAACCACCTCTGCTTATGCGTCAGTAAGCGGCCGGTATGTTGATGCCGGCACGCTGGGCTTGGAATGGGACGTCCCCGGACCGAACGCTGTTGATATTTGTCCGGTTAGCGGACGGCCAATAACCGCACCCGGAGATTATTGCGCGATTTTACCGATTGTCAGTAATGTTGAAATTGATAAAGGTATTGTCAATGTTACAGTAATTAAAAACGGTTTTGTAAATTTGACCTTCAACAGCACCCTGGACAGTCAACAGAAGCCGTTGGTTATGTATGTAGTCGATTGGGCAGACGATGAATATACTATAAACACCGGAATGGAAATGAATGATAGGCCATACACAGATAAGCCGCATTCGCTTTATCACCTTTACAGCTATTGGGATCTTAAGTCTAAAGCGGGCAGCGGCATCACTAGTATTGACTGTTCCGTGGCGAATGAGTGCCGCGTGACACCGCGAGTATTAATTAAGGATAACTGGGGCTGGTGCAACGGCGATGCGACTCGAGGTGCTTGTACCACCTATGTGAGTTTTCCGGCGGAGGTGATTGTGAGGGAGAATTGAAATAGGTATTAGGGCTTAGTTGATTAGTTGATTAGGTGCTTAGGAGGATTGGCAAGTAAAGAATTAATTATAACTTGATGACAAATATTGTTCCAGTGGAAACGAAAGTTTTGAATCAGGCTGTCAAAAGAAATAAAGAAAGATTTCCTGATGATTTTATGTTCCAGTTGACCAAGATGGAGGCGGAATATTTGGAAGCGGAAGAAAGGGAAGCTTCAAGGTCACAATTTGTGACTTCAAGTTGGGGAGGTAAAAGAAAATTGCCTTATGTCTTCACTGAGCAGGGCGTCGCGATGCTATCTAGCGTGTTAACAAGCAAACGAGCCATAGAAATGAACATCGTCATAATGCGCGCCTTTGTCAAAATTAGGAATCTGATTTATTCTTACAAAGATCTGGCGGAAAAAATTGAGAAGATAGAGAAAAAATATGATAAGCAGATCGGCAGAATTTTTGAGGTGCTGGACGGATTAGTTAAGGACGAAAAGCAACTAAAACCGGAAATCGGGTTTAAGGTATAGTTAAAGGTTTTTTATGGCTATTGATTCAGCGATAGAGAATTTAAATGCGGTGAGATTAAGGGAGGAAAAAAACAAAGCGGGACAAGAAAGGACGGAGCAGCTGGAAAAGCAGACCGGTTCTTTAAGACAAGCGCTCGCCGGGGCTAGAAATCAACAAGCGAAGGCTAGAATTGAAAGAATGAAAGCTGGGGCGATGAATAAGGTCGGTGAAAAAGTTTTTAGTCCGGCGAAAAAAGTTACCGGCACCTTATTGAAAATGGCCTGGAACGCTTTAATCCCAAGCTATGGTTTAAGTATAATATATATTGATTTTCATGTTTTTTTGCGGTGGGTAATCGGCGATAAGCTGTTTTGCAAATTGGGCGAGGAATGGCTGCCCGAAAGCGTGGGGGAACTTGGCGGCGCGAAAGGTATGGCAGGAATCGTGGAAACTATGGTGTTGATTTTAGTGAATGTGATTTATTTAGGAATAATTGGGATGGTAATAATGTCTATTGTTTGGTTAGCAGATAATATTTTCTTAAAAACAATATTTAAGGGAGCGGAGGTTTGGGGCTGGATAACAATGTAGGGTTATGATCAGAAATGTTTTAAAACATAAAAAGTTGTTAATATCAATTTTGTTGATTGGTATTTTTTTCTATGGCGGAATAGCCAACGCAGGCCCCATTGATGTAGCTGTTACAACGGTTGTTGGTTGGTTAGTGAGCCTAGTTATATTAGTTACTGGAATGATATTCACTATTACTATTAAAACCGTCATTAGCATAGCAAACTACAATAATTTTATAAATGAAGAAATAGTAATTGATGCGTGGGTGATTATCAGGGATTTATGTAATATGTTTTTTATTTTAGTTTTATTAGTAATCGCTTTTGCTACAATTTTGCGCGTGGAAAGCTATAACTGGAAAAAACTGTTGCCTAAATTGCTGATTATGGCGGTGCTGATAAATTTTTCCAGAACCATAAGCGGTTTAATTATAGATTTTTCTCAGATAATGATGGCTACTTTTGTCAGCGCCTTTACTGATGGGGGTGGTAATTTTGTTGCTTTATTAAAAGTGGATCAAATGGTAGCAGCAGCTAAAGCAAATACCACCTGGTCTATTAATGGAAAATTAGATCTTACAAATACAGTCGCAGGAATGATGGCTGGGGCAATTTTTTTGTTAATTTCCGCGGTTGTAATGTTGGTGATATTGGCGGTTTTGGTAATGAGAATTGTGATGCTTTGGGTTTACGTAATTTTGTCGCCTTTGGCTTTCTTGATGTCCGCCTTCCCGGCCGGCCAGAAATACGCCTCGCAATGGTGGTCGGAGTTTACCAAAAACGTAATCTCCGGCCCAGTCTTAGCATTTTTTATCTGGATTTCTTTAATGTCAGTTAGTAAAATTAATGTTGCAGGGATTGGTAAAATCGATGCTACAGCTTATTGTTCCGGTCCGACCAATATTCTATGCGATACATCATTTATGGGTTTTGTAATTTCTATCGGTTTGTTGGTCGGTGGTTTAATTGTCACACAACAAATCGGTGGCGCGGCAGCGGGTATTGCCGGTAAAGGCATGGCAGCACTGCAAAGGGGTCAGGGTTTGGCGTGGGGAGGGGTTAAGGGAGTCGCTGGGCTCGGCAGTTATGCACAAAGAAAATTTGCCGGTTCAAAATATGGCTTTGAAACTCGCCCTGGTAAAATTATCGCTGGCATAAAACAAAGCCTCGAAAGAACAAAAAATAAAGATGAAATTAAGGCTCAGCAAAGAGGAGCGACCTTGCTTGGCAAGGGCGGTTTAAGAGCGGTGGTCGGAGGAGCAGGGGTTGGCGCCGATTGGGCCGACCAATATGTTTCCGGGTTCGCCAATATCAGGGGAATTAAAAACATCGCCCATTCAATAAGATGGGGAGAGGGCAGCAGAGATAAATTGCAAAAACAATATGAAGCCAAGAAAGATAAAGTAGAAAAAAATTATGGGAATGTTTCTACTACAGATGAAAGAAATGTTGCTCAAGATGAGTTAGTGGGTAATAATAAGAGGATTAACAAGCTTGATTCAGACATTAGCGCCGCTTATCAAAACAATGATAGTGAAAAGGCCAGGACTTTAGAGGCTCAGAAAAAGCGAATTGAAGAAACTAACAAAGCTTTAGAAAAAACAATTTCTTTGGACGTTTCAATTGATAAAGAAAAACTGGAAAAAGAAATTAAGGATATGAAAATAAAAATGGCAGAAGTTCGCCCCGCGAAGTCCCTTGAAGCCAGAGCTACTTACAGGGCGGCTATTAATACAGAAAAGGCTAAAGTGAAGGATGTAACTAATGCAGATGAATTGTTATTGCTTTACAATGACGCAACTCGCAATAAAGATAAGTACAGAGCGGCGGCAATTTTTGAGAAACTTACCAACGATGCAAATGAAAATGAATTATTAAATCAACGGGGATACAAAAGCAATGCTGTTGGGCTGCATCAGTTTGTTCAAAATGAAATTGTCGGCAGTGGTTTAATGTCCAAAGACGAAGGTTTGCAATTAATGAATGATATTGGCGAGGCGGCTGAAAGAGTGGGTCATTGGGATACGGCGAAGACTGTTGGTGTTAACGAGGTTGGCCAGTTGGTCAGTCTTGTAAAGGAGATAAAAGATTCCGCTGGCAATATAACCGGTTATGATGATTCGAGACACGCTCTTGCTTCGGCCTCGGAAATATACAAAATAGATCCTCAAGCCGTGATGAGGCAATTAAATAGGCTGTCATTTGGTGGAGAAAGACCGAATGCAGATGGCACAAGAACATTTGAATTATCAACTCTAGGTAAAATTTTAACCAAGGGCATGAGCAAAGCCTTTATTGACCATAAAAATAGAATTTTAGCCAATACCGCATTCAATTTAGCCCAACCCCATATTCAGGAGATTATGGTTAAAATAGGAGTTGATCCTGATGCAATAAAACAAATAGTCGATAGAGGAGGAAGTGAAGGACGTTCAAATAGCCCAGGCGACATATTAAAAGACTTAAAAAGTAAAAATTTAGCATAGGATTATTATGTCGAACGAAAATAATTTATCATATTTAGCAAGTGAAGATTTCAGTCAAAAAATCAATTCTATTATTGATGAGATAGTTAATTTTGATCAAGAAAAAGAGGCTTTTGAATTAGTGGATTTGATCAAGAAAATTTTTGCTAAAAATGATAAGCTGGAAGATTCGTACCCAAATATATATGAATGGCTTTGTGGAGTTTCAATCAAGGCTCAATTTATTGCCTTGCCATATTTAAGCAAGAATGACCTATTGAGTTTATTCAATAATAATTTTAATATAATATTTGATCTCCCCGATTATATATTGGAGGATAAAATCAAAAAATGGCTTATAGAAACCAAAGATTTAGTTGAAAGAGATAATGTAAAAAAAGAAATTATCAATATTTTGTTAAAAAGTGATATAGTGATAACCGGCAAAAACGTCATAATCGATAATATTAAACATCGGGGGACAGTAGGAATTTGGCTTAAAGATTTTAATATCATGTTAGGTAATGATAGCACAAACAATTTACATTTCGCTCAATACTTTGCCGATAGTGCCAATATAAAATTGTTAGATGAAAGTGAAAAACAAAAATTAATGATTCTGTTTAAATTTTATGAGAAATTAAAAATTTCTTCAACATTGCTAACCGGCATTGAAGAAAGTTTCGTGGCAGTGTTACCTAATGGAGAGATTAATATTTTTGAAGGAGGCAAATTAAAAAAAATAAATTCCGAGGTTCTTGAAATTTATAATCAAATAAAAGAAAATCATTCGGAAGGGAACAAAAATAATGATAAAGTAATTGAATTCGCTTCCACCCCCGAGATTCGAAATCTAATAGAAATAAGCGAACAATTTCCTGTTGGCAGCTTGGAACGCCGGGCAGTTGATGAAGAAATTAAGAAGCTATCAAGCCAATAAAAATTTACACATCTCAACAACAATACCTTCTTGACTTATTAATGTTTTTAGAATATAATTAAATAAAGAAAATTAAATTGTTTTATTTAGAGTGCAGTGAGGGATCTAGCCCGATGACCTGCCGGCAACCCCGTAATAGGAAGGTGCCAATTCTAGCCCATTAGGGAAAGATGAAATCACAACATCAAGCACCTTTCTATAATGGGAAAGGCGTTTTTGTTTTTATTAAATAGACCCGTTGCTTAATAAGCTCCTACTGCAATTTCCAGATTCCTGCCCGCAAAGCTTCGCTTGCGATAGCAGGCGGGTCGGTAAATTTTTCCAAAAATCTTTTCGCTAATATATCCATATTACTTTAAAGATTTTTGAAAAAATTTACCGAAATCCGAAAATTTCGTCACGAAGCTTATTGAGCAACAGGTCTAATAATTGTTCATTAAATAGGACTGTTACCGAATGTGGTATTTGGCATAGTCCCAAATAATTAAAAAAATCCAAGGAGGACACGGGGAATGGAAGAGCGCCGTTTAATGACTTTGATCACCGATTGCCGTGACGACAATGCCCTTGCCAGGGTGACCGCAAGATTGAGTAGTTTACTGCCAATCGTGCCCAACAAATCAATCGGCGTAACCAACGACCTGGAGGCGGGATTGAATATTGTTGACCAGCTTGATGCGCTGGATGGCAAACCGGGCATTATTTTGGTCAATGTCGCGCCGCGCAACGGCCACGCCAAAAAATGGGAAAACGGCACTCCCTTTGGTTGGATCCAAGTGGAAAATACCTACATCTTTGGCACTATCGGCGACTACACTTTCAGTCTGCTCGAGAAAATTCTCGCGCGAAAACTCACAGTTAATGTATTTGATCTTCCTCAAGCAGTTCTGCATTTTGGTCTATCAGAGGAGAGAGAGAAATACATTATCTCGACGCAGTTCAGGAGTTTTGAGTTTCTGCCCAGGGCGGCGGCCATGATCGTAAAAAGGATGGGGGTGCCGACAGAAGAGTGGAACGAGATTCCTGCCGTGCCGTCAGTGGTCGTTTGGGTTGACTGCTTCGGTAACATCAAAACCTCCGTGTTGCCAGAGGAGATTGGTTTCGCGGCCGGGAAAAACGCGGCGCTTAAAGCGAAAGGCTTAACCAAATGGCTTGAGTGCTACAACCGGCTCAAAGACATTCCCGATAATAGCAGCGGCGTAATTATCGGAAGCTCTGGCATGTGGGTCGGCGATACCAACAAACGATTCCTCGAAATCGTCATAAATGGAGGGAGCGCGGCAGCTCTTTATAAGCATAAGAGCGGAGATAGAATAGAGATGTATTTGTATTAAACGTTTTCGCCGAGGCCCTTGTCGCAAGACGGGGCCTTTTTTATAATTTTAAATTAAGACAATTGTTGGGGTTGTCGCCAAATGCCATTTCGTCCTAAATTCCCAGATTTCGGTAAATTTTGTAAAAAATTATTTCGTTAATATATCCATATTCCTTCTCCCGCCTTCCTTATGAAATAATAGTGGCGGGATTAGCAAAATTTCCTAAAAATCTGAAAATTTATGCCAGAAAGCGCATTCGGTGACGCCGCTTGTTTAGTGCGATAACATTATTTTATGTTATAATATATAGTAATACATAACATAAAAAAATGAACAATCTTAAGATAAAAAACATTCTTATTTCCGGCTCTTTGGTTTATGACCGGATTATGGATTTTCCCGGTTTTTTTAAAGATCACATCATGCCGGACAAGATTCATATTTTAAACGTGGCTTTTTCCGTTAATGAAGTTAAAGAAAGTTTTGGCGGCACCGCCGGCAATATTGCCTATAATTTAAACCTGCTCGGTGAGCGGCCGACAATCTTCTCTGCTGTCGGGAAAGATTTTGGGCCATATAAAAATTGGTTATTGAGAAACAAAACGTATTTAAATGAACTTAAAGTAATTAAAGACAGAAACACTGCCTCGGTTTTTATTATTACCGATAAAGCCGATAACCAAATCGCCGCTTTCAACCCGGGGGCAATGAATATCCCGCGCGGCCGTTTTAATAATAAATATCTTAAAAACGCCTTAGCCATTATTTCGCCCGGCAACTGCGAGGATATGCTAAATTACGCTAAATTGTATACAGAGCAGAGGATTAAATATATTTTTGACCCGGGCCAGCAGATTACTTCTTTAAAACCTTCGGCCTTGCGGATCGGGGCGGTTGGAGCTGAAATTTTAATCGGCAATGACTATGAAATTGAGCTAATCAGGCGAAAATTGAAGTGGACAACAAAGCAATTATTTGGTAAAATAAAGACATTGATTATAACAAAAAGTGGCGAAGGTTCGGAGATTTATATCTCAGGAAAAAAAATAACGATTAAGGCCGCTAAAATAAAAAAAGTTATAGATCCAACCGGCGCCGGCGACGCCTATCGTGCCGGCTTGATAAAAGGCATAATTAGTAATTTATCCATGGAGGAGTCTCTCAAATTAGCTAGTGCGGTTGCGAGTTATGCCGTAACGAGTTATGGTACGCAAAAGCATAAATTTACTTTAACCGGGCTGAAGAAAAAAATACAAAATAATTACAATTTTAAAGCAAGAATTTAATCTAGCAATTAAAAAAGCGCCAATGAAGTTTGATATTAAAGATATTAAATTAGCCGAAGCGGGCAAAAAAAGAATTGAGTGGGCGGAGAAAGATATGCCCGTTTTAGGTTTGATTAAAAAAAGATTCAGCAAAGACAAACCACTGAAAGGTTATAGAATGTCCGCTTGTCTGCATGTGACCGCCGAAACCGCCAATTTAGTCAGAACACTCGCGGCTGGCGGCGCCGAGGTGTTACTCTGCGCCTCCAATCCACTTTCCACCCAGGACGAAGTAGCCGCTTCATTAGTTAAAGATTATAATATCTCGGTGTACGCGATACATGGCGAGGACAAGAAAAGTTATTACTCGCATCTTAAAGCCGCTTTGGATTTTAAGCCGAAGGTGACGATGGACGATGGCGCGGATTTATTGTCCTTACTTCATACTGAGTATAAAAAACAGGCAGGAGAAATTATCGGCAGCATGGAAGAGACCACCACGGGCGTGATTCGCCTGAAAGCTTTGGAAAAAGCGGGCAAACTGCTGGTGCCGATTATCGCGGTTAACGACGCCAAAACCAAAAATATGTTTGATAACCGTTATGGCACCGGCCAGTCAACCATTGATGGAATTATCCGCGCAACCGATATCTTGTTGGCCGGTAAAAAATTCGTCGTGGCCGGATACGGCTGGTGCGGACGGGGCCTGGCTTCGCGCGCCCGCGGCTTGGGCGCTATCGTGATTGTAACAGAAGTGGATAAAATTAAAGCCTTGGAAGCGGTGATGGATGGTTTTGAAGTCATGCCAATGGTTGAGGCGGCGAAAATCGGCGATTTATTTTGCACAGTTACCGGTGATATTAATGTAATTTGCGCTGAGCATTTTAAACTGATGAAAGACGGTGTGATCGTCTGCAATTCCGGCCATTTTGATGTGGAAATAAACCTTGGTGATTTAAAAAAATTAGCAAATAAAATAATTAAAAATGTCCGGAATAATGTTGATGAATATTGGCTTGGCGGCAAGAAAATTTATTTACTGGGTGAGGGGCGATTAATTAATCTAGCCGCCGCCGAAGGTCATCCGGCTTCAGTGATGGACATGAGTTTTGCCACCCAGGTCTTGGCTACTGAGTATGTGATAAAAAATCAGAAAAAGCTGGAACCGAAAGTTTATAATTTGCCGACCGCGGTTGAGGACTGGATTGCTGACCTGAAACTTAAATCCATGGGTGTGAGCATTGATAAATTGACCAAGGAGCAGGAGCGCTATCTGAAGTCTTGGAAAATCGGGACATAAGATATATCCAAAATTAATAAAATAATATTCAGCAATCTATGTCAAAAGAAATAAGACTCATCACTTCCGAGTCGGTAACTGAAGGCCATCCGGATAAAATTTGCGATCAAATCAGCGATGGTATTTACGATGCGATGTTAAAAGAAGATCCTTTTTCTCGTTCCGCCGTAGAGTGTTTTTGCACCACCGGTTTAGTGGTCGTGGGCGGAGAGGTTACAACTAAAACTTATGTAAATGTTGACAAGGTAGTGAGAGATGTATTAAGAAATATCGGCTACGATAAACAAGAATATGGTTTTTGTTGCGACGATGTGGGTGTGATTGTTTCCTTACATGAGCAGAGCCCGGATATTTCCCAGGGAGTAAGCGAGGGCGAGGGCGAATTTAAAGAACAAGGGGCCGGTGATCAGGGCCTGATGTTTGGCTACGCGACCAATGAAACACCCGAGTTAATGCCGTTGCCGATTATTTTAGCGCATAAATTAACCCAAAAACTTGCCACGGTCAGAAAAAATGGAGTTCTGCCATATCTAAGACCGGATGGTAAAAGCCAGGTGACTGTTCAATATGAAGATGGGGTTGCCACGAGAATTGAAACCGTAGTTATTGCTGCGCATCATAGTGATTCAGTGACAACCGAACAGCTTAGAGCGGATATTCGGGAAAAAGTCATTGAACCGGTTTTAAATAGCTTGATTGACGCAGAGACGAAGATCTTTATCAATGCGACCGGCAGATTTATCTTTGGCGGACCGCCCGCGGATACCGGTTTAACCGGCAGAAAAATTATTGTTGATACTTATGGAGGCGCTATTCCGCATGGCGGCGGGGCTTTTTCCGGCAAAGATTTGTCCAAGGTTGATCGAAGCGGCGCGTACATGGCAAGATATGTCGCCAAAAACGTAGTGGCGGCGGGACTCGCGGACAGATGTCAGCTTCAGGTTGCTTACGCCATCGGCGTTGCTGAACCGGTTGGCTTATACATTGATACCTTTAGAACTAATAAAATAGAAGAAGCGGAAATTTTAAAACTCATTAATAAGTATTTTGATTTCAAGCCGAAACAAATTATTGAAACTTTAAATTTACGCCGGCCAATTTATCAGAAAACGGCAGCTTACGGACATTTTGGCCGGGCAGACAAAGATTTTACTTGGGAAAATACGGATAAAGCGGATATTTTAAAGAAAGAAGCGGGAAAATGAAAGTAATAAAGTAATTAGGAGGACGGAGCGAGAAGTATTATTATAAAAACAGAAAATTCTGTATATATAATATTTACTTCACACTTCGAAATTCAATGTTAGAATACATTGTAAAATTTAATAAACTGCAACAGAAGTTGAAAGATGAAGTTTCAACTCCTTTAGTAATGGCTTCGATTGACGAACTAGAGGAGCGATTCGGGGTGAATTTGGCGACTGTGATTATGCGGGTGATGGTCAAGGAAATCAACTTTACTGATTTGAAGCAGTTTTTCATGGAAGAGTTTGAATTGAGCGAGCCGATGGCCGAGCAGCTGCAAGTGGAGCTTGCCGGACGAATTTTTTTGAAGGTGGCGGATTATCTGGGGATTGATCTGGAAGCGATTGTGAGTAAAACAAGTGAAGAAACTATACCGCCCGGGCCGGATATGATGGTGGCGCCCGCGGCGCCGGCAGCAGCGGAAAGCCAGGTGCGCGGCGCGCAGTTTTTTTTCTCGCCGGAAGATGAGGAAGAGATCAGGGAATTGACTAAAAAGACGGTTGCCGTGCCGCAAGCGCAAGTGAATAACGCGGCTAATTTGGAAAGCCGTTTGGAAATTATTACTACTAAAGCGGAGATCAATTTTGGCAGCGAGGAATTGACCAATCGGTTCAAGCTGATTTTGCGGACCTATCTGCGCGGTATTCGGACGCGATTGGATACCAAGCTCACCCTGACCAAGGCCTTTGAATCCGGCGGGCTTGGTTTTGACAGCGATTCGGCGGAAATAGTGTTGAGTCTGGCGGATAAGAGCGAGGAGCTCTTAGCAAGCGAGCCAAAAAAAGAAATAGCTGTAATCAAGCCGCCAGCCAACAGCCTGGATACTCTGATGGCGGTTGGCGCGCGCGATATAGAATACGATCTGGCCAAGGAACTGGCTAAAAAGGCGGCGGCGAAAAATAGCTCTACTCTTATGTCTGCGGTGGTTGAACCGAACCAGGGGGTGGCGCAAACTGCCGTATCAGCCCCGCAGACGGAAATAGCTAAGCCGACAACTTCAATAATGCCGTCGACACCACAGCTTGAACCGGAAATGGAGCCGCTGGTAATCAAGTACGCCCCGGAAGCAGGCAATAAGGTAAAGATGGCAGATATCAAATATGTGCCAAAAACCATGGAACCGATCGAGGAGCTCGGCTTTATGGATTTGGCAAGTTTTCGCCGATTGGAAAAAGAGCCGGAAAAAATCACCGGCAAAATCAGAGAAAAAATAAAATTATTGGAAGAGGAAAGTTATGGCAAAAAATTGGAGGCGGTCAAAGCCTGGCGGCAAAGCCCGGTGAACAAGCTTTATCTGGCCATCGGCGAAGCGGCAATTGCCAATAATAAGCCAATTGATATAATTATTGAAGAACGGCGTTCAAGCGGCGAGGATTCATTGAGCAGTGAGGAATTTGAAGCGATTATGAGTCTGAATAAGACGCTTCGCTACTAGGTAATCAGGATATTGGGTAATTAGGTAATTAGGAAAGAATATGAAAAAGGGAGGTTTGGAAAATTTAGAGATTTATAAATTAGCAGAGAGACTGGAAGTATTTATTCATAAAGTTACAGATAAATTTCCAACGGAATTGATTAAGGGAATAAATGGTTACATCAGATTTTTAAAAAATAAGCAAAATTAATTCCTAAGTACCTAAGTACCTAAGTACCTAAGTACCTAATTAACTAATTACCTAACTCGTGCAACAGTTCACGGTTCCACAATTTATTGATGTAGAGGATAAAATCATCGGCCCGATCACCAGCCGGCAGTTTGTGATTATGCTTGGGACTTTTTTATTAATCGCCATAAACTATAAGATTTTTTATTTCAGTGTGTTTTTAGCCATCAGTATTCCGGAATTGGCGATTGCCCTGGTTTTTTCCTTTATCAAGGTTAATGGCCGCCCGTTTCATTTTTTTATTTTAAATATTATTCAGACCGCCAAACGTTCCGGGTTGAGAATTTGGAGCAACGCTAACAATTATTACGAATCGGAGTTTGATAAACAACCGACCGTCGGTTTAATACCGGAACAAAACATTGGCAAGGCGCGGGAATATCAAACCTCGCGCCTGCAGGAGCTTTCATTAATCGTAGATACGCAAGGAGCGTATAAGGGGGAGAGGGAAAAATAAAAAATAAAATTTAAAATATAAAAAAGGAAAATATCGGATATGGCGAATAAATTAGCAAGCGGAAAAATTTCGGCATCGACTCAGAAATTTTTGGACATTGCCGAGATTCGCGACAACACGGTGATTATGAAAGACGGCACGTTGCGCGCCGTAATTTTGGTTTCCAGCATCAATTTTTCTTTGAAGAGCGAGGATGAGCAGAATGCCATCATCGCCGCTTATGTCGGTTTTTTGAATAACATTGATTTTCCTTTGCAGGTGGTGGTGCAGTCGCGCGAACTTGATATTGAAAATTATCTGACCGCCTTGAAGCAGAAAGAAAAAGAGCAAACCAATGAACTGTTAAAAATTCAGATTGCCGAGTATCTGCAATATATAACCGAGCTGATTTCTATCGGCAAGATTATGAATAAGAAATTTTATATTGTGGTGACCTATAATCCGCTGTCAGACAAGCAAAAGGGTTTTTTCTCCTCGTTATCAGACGCCTTAAAGCCGGGAGCGATGGTAAAAATGAAACGGGAAATGTTTATGCGCCGGCGTGAAAAACTGACTCGCCGGACGGAGAATGTGATCGGCGCGCTTGCCTCCATCGGCCTTAACTCAATTGAGCTGGATACGCAGAGCCTGATTGAGCTTTATTACAATACCTATAATCCGGTTACCTCTGCTAATGAAAAATTGGCAGACATCAATAAATTAAGAATTTCCGAATAGAACGAGTTAAAATTATCATGTTTAACCCAAAAAATATCCAACGACAGGAAGCCGAGGAGATAGAAAAGAAACGCCGACAGGTGCTGGCTGCCGTTGAGGCTGAGCAGACAGTGGAGGTTTCCAGGGAATTGGTTGAGGAGGAAAAAGTTTTGCGCCGCGGCGTAATCACCATCAAGGATCTGATTGCGCCGGCCAGTTTGCAGCGTTTTCCCGATTATCTGCGCCTGGGCGAGAAATTCGTGCGCACCGTTTTTGTCATCAACTATCCCCGTTATATCGGCGTCGGTTGGTTTGCGCCAATCATCAATTTAAATACCACCATTGATATTTCAATGTTTTTTTATCCGATTTCTTCGCCGATTGTCTTGAAACAGCTGAAAAAGAAGGTCGGCGTGCTGGAGGCGCAGATCATCGGCGACGCGGAAAAAGGCGCCGCGCGCGATCCTTTGCGCGAAACGGCGCTTCAGGACATTGAAGCCTTGCGCGACGCGCTGACCCAGGGAACGGAAAAATTTTTTCAGTTCGCTCTTTATGTTTCAATTTACGCTGACAGCAAGGAAGAGCTTGACCGCGAAACTGACGAGATTGAAAATATCTTCGGTTCGCGCCTGGTTTTTTCGCGCCGGGTTTTTTATCAGTCGGAGCAGGGCTTTAATTCCACTATGCCGCTTGGCAACGACGAACTTTATATCGCTTTCAATATGAATTCCTCGCCCATCGCCTCCTCTTTTCCTTTTATGTCGTCCGAGCTGACCAGCGACAACGGCATTCTTTACGGCATCAATCGTCATAATAATTCGTTGATTTTATTTGACCGTTTTTCACTGCAAAATGCCAACACCGTAGTCTTTGCCACCTCCGGCGCCGGCAAGAGCTACGCCATCAAATTAGAAGTGTTGCGCAGTTTGATGATGGGCACTGACGTGATTATTATTGATCCGGAGTTTGAGTATAAGCATCTTTCGGACGCGGTCGGCGGCACCTACGTGAACATCTCGCTTTCCAGTGAAAATAAAATTAACCCTTTTGATCTGCCGCGTTCCATCGGCGGCGATTCGCGCGCCGAAGATATAATTCGCAGCGCGGTCATCACCACCAAAGGCTTGATTCGCCTGATGCTCGGCGAGCTGAATCATCAGGAAGATTCCATTGTTGATCGGGCGCTTTTGGAAACTTTTGCCAAAAAAGATATCACTGCCGAGGCTGACCTGACCAAAGTTGAGCCGCCGATTATGCAGGACCTTCAGGAGGTGTTGGAGGGGATGGAGGGTGGCGCCGACCTGGCCTTGCGCCTGCGCAAATATACCGAGGGTACTTTTGCCGGCTTACTCAATAATCCGACCAACGTCAAGATGGATAACCAGCTGGTCTGCTTTTCGGTGCGCGATTTGGAAGATGAACTGCGGCCGATTGCTATTTATACTATCATCAACTATATCTGGAACACGGTGCGTTCGGAGGTGAAGCGCCGGATTTTGGTGATTGATGAGGCCTGGTGGATGATGCAGCACGAGGATTCGGCCAAGTTTATTTACGCGCTGGTCAAACGTTGCCGCAAATATTATCTTGGCGTCACTACCATCACCCAGGACGTGAATGACTTCTTGACCTCGCCTTATGGCCAGGCGATTGTCACCAAC
>Ga0265292_1001975_pt1 | contig 15727 bp, 11 predicted proteins | sample Munlanlewell296A_FD_189080 | JGI IMG/M metagenome (GOLD analysis project Ga0265292, IMG submission 189080) | Leachate microbial communities from a municipal landfill in Southern Ontario, Canada - Leachate well 296A | ecosystem: Engineered > Solid waste > Landfill > Unclassified | place: Canada... | reverse complement strand
CAGAATATTGAAAATCTTATTACTAGCATTTATATCATGCAGTTGCCAAACTAGGTGTTTACCCGCTATTTAGCGGCTCAACTGCTTATGGATATGCTCTGCGAGTGTGTAGGCAATCATTGCAGGTTCTTCACCGCCGAATGTTCCAGCGTGCTTTTCCACGAACTCTCGTTTTCCCATATGCACAATCGCCTGCGACGAATGCAGGTTATCCGCGAGCAAAGCATTGATCTGCTCAAAACAAGGTGTGATTTTGAACACTCGTTGGATGTTTTTGAGCTGTACGGTCAGTTCCTCCGCTTGCTTTACCCCCTTAAGCCTTTTATCGCGATCCTGACTCAGGTATAAGTCAACGGGGGTTGTCTCGAACTCAAAAGCCGGGTTATTGGCGAAGAACGTTTTGAGGTCAGCTTTGGTTTGCATGAAGGGGCTGTCCACCTGGTTGTCTTTCTCCAGCCGGTGGGCGATCACGGCTGTGGGGAAGGTGCTTTCGATGTAATGATTCAGCTTCCCTGCATAATTTGTAATCCTGGCGGATTCGTCCTGCCCTTGCACATCCGCCGGAAATCCGATCGGTTGGCCATTTTCCTGTGGCCGGCGAAGGATGTTTTCCCAATCCGCTACGTCCAGTTTGGTAAAACCGCGCAATTCTTTCAGCTCAGGATCCTCCTGCCCCAAGCGCTGCAATTCTCGCACCAGCGGCAGGTGATTACCGGTCAACATGCCCAATTGTAGAGTGGTTTGGATCTGCCCAATCTTTGCTTTGCCAAACCCGGGAGTTCCCCGAAGCGCTTCCCAGTATGCCTCGCCGGTTCCCTGGTGGCTGCCGAACAAGCTCGCCAGCGCGCGTTGCATTTGCGAGTCTGGCAGAACTGTGCTCAAGAGATCGTCGAGTGACGCTTTGCCATATGGCTCTCCCGGTTTGAGCAATCTCTCCGCCGCAAGCTGCTGTAGACGGGCGAGGATATAATCGAGCGCGTCACCCAATGCAGCAGGGATGATATTCGCGCGCAGCGAGGCATCAAGAGCGCGTCGCAACATGTCCTCGCTCTGGTTGAGCAGTTTATCGAGATCTGCCGGCAGCCCTTGGCGGAACCAGCCGTAAAAGGCTTCCACCGGGATTGCGGGGCCTTGTGATTTGCTCACATAACTCTTGACTTTCACTCCGGATGATGGAGGCGTTGCCAGCGCAGCATTGGCTGCCGCCAGCAGGAAGGTGATTCGCTCCTTCGGCTGGCCGGACTCCCGGCTGAGGAAGGCGATGTCTTTCTCTTCCAGCTCGGCAATTTTCAGGTTGGCACCGCCATTGCCCTGGCCGGCGAGCAGGGGCAGGATGTCCTCGAGCAGGAGCTCGAACTCGGATAAGGTCTGCCCGTCTGGCGGCAGGGTCAGGTCTATGGTTGCCTCGGACGGGGCATTGAAGAGCACCTCGGACGAAGCCAGCTCCTTGCCCTTCGCATTTACGACAACCACGCATAAGTCGGCGCTGGTCTTCTCGGCGCGCAGGAATTTCCGGGAGGTGTAGGAGATGCTGTAGTGCCCTGCTGCGTCTGACGTCGCTTTGCCGAGCACCTGCTTTTTACGCAGGTCCTGGTCGTAGGCGCGGATGAGGGCACCCGTTGCAGGCCGGCCGTCGCTGTGTCGGACCGCTCCGCTGACGACAAACGGCCCTTCGCTGCCGACCGTCAGGTTCACGGTCTCTTCCCGGCCTGCGTTGCGTTTGCGTTTGGACTGTGTCATGACTTTACCCTCCGCAGAATAGACCCGCACGATCAGGTCCGGCCCGCCAACTTCCTTCCCCGTGCGTCGGAATTGGCTCTCAGAATAGGCGATCGAGTAATTGCCTTCCTGGTCGGTGATGGCTTCGCCAAGCAGGTCTTCGTGGGTGATGTGTTGGTCAAAGGCTGTGACCGACATGCCGACAAGAGGAGCACTGCTCGCGCTTTGTACGGTACCTTTAACAACATACACAGGCTTAATATTGGCGCGTGTTTTCCGAGTGGATTGAACCATAGACTTATTCTCCTTCCAAAAACATATACAATAAGATTCCACGAATTATCAACAAGATTAATCAATATATTTATTGTTCTTCAACAAATATGTCCAATTAACCTTCTCGAGATCGCAATACTTACCAGACCGATCACCCCAATAACAATCGCACCAGCAGTGACGTAAGTCCCCCTGGCGGACAGAACATCAGAACCACTATGACCACAGGACAATGCCAACGATGAGACGAGACTTGTTCAATTGGAAACTCTTCACCTTATTGTCTCCTTAGGATTGGCCGCCCAACTAGTTGCTCAGCAGCCGTTAGTGCGATGGACGCAATGCGTCAGATTCCATATTGCATTGATATACTCAAGAAGTGCGATTCTTAACGGCTGCGCGTCAGCCGTCGCCACCGATCTGATCGACCCGCGGACCCTCAATTGATTGTCATGTTGCATCGATACGGTTAATTTTCCTTATCGATTCTTCTAGGTTCAGCTCAGCTTGCCGTATTTTCAATTCATGCATTTTTTCTACGCTAGCCCTTAGCATCGGGTCGGTAGTTTCAAGTGTATGTAATGAAGCTAAATAGACTTCATTATTTTGCTTTATGTCATCTGAACAAATTTGAACATTAGCTATGAGATCCTCAATAACTGTCGGGTCAGTTATTAATGTTAGATTACTGCATACGAAGTGAAGTTGATGGATTGTCTCTTCCCAGTGATTCGCTACCACTTCGATATTTCTTCGTGTCTCCTTAATAGAAGCGATTTGGGTTTTGAGTTCTTCCGCATGCGTATCATCCACTACTGGACTTGACACCTTATTAATCAGAACAATTTCAAATCTAGCTGAGATAAGACGAGTCTCAGAAGTCTTTGCGTTCAAATCTGAAATCTTGAGCAAGAGTTGGTCTCGCCTTTGAAAAAATTCAAGCCTTTTAGACATCCGGAAGTTCATGAAGGCAAGCACAAAGCTGCTGATTGAGATTATCGATGCAATAATGGATGCAATAATGGATACAATAATGGATAGATATAATGTCATGGGTGTAATTCCTTTTAGTTCCAAGCGGGGTGAGGCGGAAGGCCCGTTGAATGCTGGGTCAGGCAACAGAACTATGTGCTCAGCCGCCGTTTGGCGGTGTAGCAGTTTATTGATGGCTTGCTGTTGGCCTAACATCTAAATATTATTAGGTATTAGCCCCAATCGGTTCAAATTTAAGCATATAATTGAACTAGTATATCAATAGCACGGAGATTATGCAAACCACAGATCGCTGGAATCCAGGAGAGCCGCTTAAATGGAATCTGTTCGTACAATAAAAAATCCCCGGTTTTCCGGGGAATTTGATTTTAATCGCAGGCCGCCCGCGCCACTTCTTCGGGGTCGAAGACCACCTCCTCCTTGCCGGTCAATTTCTCGTCCACCTTCAGGGCAATCAGGTCGAGGTGGCCGGGGTGCGCCACATAGTCAATATCGTCGGCAGGCACGGTCAGCACGGGGCAAAGGGTGAAGTCTGCAATCCAGGTCTCGTACAGGTTGTTCAGGCTGGTCAGGTAATCGGCAGGGATGGTGCGCTCGTAGTCGCGCCCGCGCCGTCCGATGCGCTGGATTAGGGTGGGGACGGAAGCGCGCAGGTAAATGACCAGGTCGGGCGGCGGCAGGAACTCGATCAGGGTCTGGTAGAGTTCGCGGTAGGTCTGGTAATCGCGGGTGCGGATGTATCCTTGCAGGAACAGGTTGTGGGCGAAGATTTCAGCATCCTCGTAGACCGAACGGTCCTGGATGGCCGAGGACGGATATAGCGCCAGTTGATGGTGGGCGCGCAGGCGGTGGGTAAGGAAGAAGATTTGCGAATGGAATGCCCAGGCCTGCATGTCTTTGTAAAAGTCGGCCAGGTAGGGGTTCTCGGCCACCGGTTCAAAGAACGGCGCCCAGCCCAGTTTTGCACATAACAATTCGACCAGGGTGGACTTACCCACACCGATATTGCCTGCAACAGCGACAAATTTCTTCATCTCACCCTCTCGTGAACACCCGGACGGGGTATCTTCTCAATAATTGGGGGAAAGCTGGGGGTTCGCAAGCGGGCGAAGCCCGCTTGCGAACCCCCATACCCCATTTATTTGATAAGTGACCGGACGGGCGTCAAAAGAATTACGGCTTTACGGCCAATTCCTCGTCAATAATGGCCTTGAAATCCTCGAACGGGAGCGCCCCGATCAAAATTCTGCCATTGATCACAAAACTCGGTGTGCCGGTCAACCCCAAACGGGTTGCATCAGCAGCATCCGCTCTGACTTCGTCCTGGGTGCGATGATCGTCCAGGCAGGCGGTGAAGGCGGCGGGTTCCAGCCCCAGGTCGGCCGCGTACTGTTCGTAAGCGGCGCGGCCCAGTGCGTACTGTCCGCTGAAAAGGGCATCGTGGAACTTCCAGTAAGCGCCCTGTTCTCCGGCGCAGTTGGCGGCTTCGGCAGCCGGGAGCGACTCGGGATGCCCGGGCAGGGGCAGGTCGCGGTAGACGAAGCGGATCTGGCCCGGATAATTAGCCATCAACCGGTCAAAAGTCTGTTGATACCAGGATTGGCAGTACGGGCACTGGTAGTCGCTGAATTCAACGATGGTGACAGGGGCATCCTCTGGACCGATGGACGGGTCGCCATCTGTCGAAACGTTCACACGCTGTACCTCGATTGTGCCCGTCGCGGCTGGTGTGGTTGGTTGACCCCAGAGCAAGTATCCGGACCCCAGCCCGAGGACGAATGCAACCGGGATGAAGAGGTGTATGAATGGGGAAAGGGGCTTGCTTTTCTGGTGTGTGGAGGGAGTAGGCATGGCGGCGATTATACTGCTTCTTGCCTGGAATCGTAACTCGTTTATGTCAAAGCCTCTTCTGGCTGCAAATTTGGAATAGCGGTTGACGCAGTACCTTGTACTGCTTCTTACCCGGAATCGTAACTTAGCCGCCTTAAAAATTCGCCCTGAGGAGAATCCTCCTCAGGACATTGTTTACTTAAGCGGGGATTACCGAACCCGGCTCAGGGTCTCGGTGCCGGACGTTCCATCGCTGTACGACCAGTCGACGTACAGGCTGTCACCGCTGAGAGAGGTGGTCGTGTAAGTGACAGTCAGACTGAGGGTTGAGTCGTAATAGGACCACGTCAGGGAGCTGCCCGTCCAGGATTGAGAGGTGATCGAGTAGCTTGTTCCTTCCCAGGTAGCAGAAACCACCTCGTACTGCCCATTCTGCCAGGCGATTACGAACGTGTCAGTTGTTTCCGGGTCCTGCCAGGTTCCGGCCAGACCGGGCATCGCCTCCTGGTTATTCGACGGCGGGGATGCAGTCGGGATGAGCGAACTGCACGAGCAGGCGATCACCAGCATTGCCAGAACGAAGGACAAAAAGGTAATTAATACTTTCTTATTGGGGTTCATGACATTCTCCTTTGTAAAAATGTGAGGGGCCATTAATATTATTATACAACAATTCACAGAGAATTTATCCAGTAATTTTTTTTTAGCTTTTTATCCTGTTATTTCTTTCACCCTTCCCACCTGCCCGTCCATCAGGCGGACCTTGATGCCGTGCGGGTGGGTCGGAGATTTGGTCAAAATATCTTTGACAATGCCCTCGGTCAGCTTGCCGGTGGCCTGGTCCTGTTTTAGCACAATGCGGACGCGCATTCCGGGTTTGATGCAGGAGCGAGTGTTACCATTCATGTTTCCGCCTCTCTTTCATCAGACGTGTAATCGATAGGAATATTCTGGTGACGATATTCTGGTGACGATATTCTGGTGACGCTATTCTGGTGACGATGCTCTGCGTCGTCACCCGTAGGGACGCTCTGCGTCCCAACATACACCTCGAGCGTTCCGACGCGGAGCGCCGGAACAAGAAAACCGAGGAAATGAACATCAATCCAAATCGAGTTCCAACATGGCTTGCAACCCGGCATAATTCCGGGCGCTCGAATACCGCCAGTGCTCCGGTTCGTCAACGTAACCGCGCCGTACCGGGTTTTCGTGGATGTACTGGATTTTCTGCTCATACATGGCCTGACTGTGAATCTGTTCAGGATGTACGCCTTCTTGCCAGAATTGGTAGTCCCGGTCAGTACGGTGTGGGAGTTTATGCAATGCGAATTGCTTGAGGGAATACTGATTGTTTTGGGCTATAAAGTAATCAACACTCTGGCGCGCTGTAAAAGATTTGAAGTTCGCAAGTTCTTTTGAGAGATTATCAGCCTGTACGATCAGGTGCAAGTGGTTCTCCATGAGCACGTAGGCATGGAGCATAATGCGCTTTTCGCGTTGTAAGAAAGCCAGCGAGTCAAAGATGATTTTAGCAACGTTAGGATTGCCGAAAACAGGAATCCAATTGACGACGGTAGCCGTAACGAAATATGGCAAGGTGTCGCCTGGAAAAAATTTGTAGCGAGATCGAGCCATGAACCCTCCCAGTTTGGCGCGGAGCGCGGGGTGGGCATTCCGACGCGGAGCGTCGGAACGAGGGGACTCTGGTGACGATGCTCTGCGTCGTCATCTACGTCCAGATGCTCCTGCGTCCCGATCTGCGCGGAGCGCGGGGTGGGCATTCCGACGCGGAGCGTCGGAATGAGGGGACTCTGGTGACGATGCTCTGCGTCGTCATCCAAGTCCAGATGCTCCTGCGTCCCGATCTGCGCGGAGCGTTGGAACAAGAACTAATTCAACAACCCTTCGGCGAACTTCAAAAAAACCTGCACATCTTCGAAATTGCTGACCAGCCCCACCGAGACGCGCACTGCGCCGGAGGCTTTGCCGTCAATGCACAGGCGGAAGTCATCCAGGCTCAGGCGCTGGCCGTGGCCGGGCTGGGTGAAACAGGCTGCCAGTTCGGGTTTGGAAATGCCCAGGGCGATCTCGCCTGCGCCCGGGTTGCAGAAACAGCCCGTCCGCAGGGAAATATTGTGCTTATTGGCTTCCTGCTCGATGAACCGGTGGTCAATCGGCCCGCCGTCTTTGTCGAAGAAGTTGGCCGTCACCGCGCCGCCGCGCTTGACCGTGGTCAGCGGCCCGTAGATGCGCACCAGCGGGACCCCGGTGCTGTGTTTCATTCCCGACAGGTTGTCCAGCAGCCAGCCGGTAAGAGTGCGCACCCGCTCATGGATGGTCTCGTAGCCGATGGACTGGATGTGCTTCAGCCCGATTTCCACCGCCGGGATGTTGAGATAGTCGACCGTGCCGTCTTCGAAGGCGGCGGGAGCCTCGGCGAGATAGTACTTATCGCCCTGGACGGAGGCGACGGTGATCGTCCCTCCGGCGAACCAGGGGCGGTGCAATTTCTCCAGTGCCTCGCCCCGGGCCACCAAAGCCCCGATGCCGGTCGGGTAGCCGAAGATTTTGTAGAACGAGAGCGGGACGAAATCGGGCTTGTACTTGCCCAGGTCGAGGGGGTTGCTGGGGGCAAAAGCTGCCGCGTCGAGCAGCACGTCCCAGCCTTTGGTGTGGGCGCGCTCGATCCATTCGAGCGGGTGCTGGACGGCGGAGAAGTTGGACTGGGCCGGGTAGGCGAACAGGTTGTTTTTATCCGCGCCTGCCAGGTCCAGAGACGCATCCAGAGAGTCCATGTCCACGCGCATGTCCGGAAGGCTGATCGGGATGTAGGTCACCTCGGCGCCTTTGGCGTGGGCAAATTCCCGGATGCCGTTGACCGAGTTGTGGTTGTCGAAGGTCAGCAGATAGTGGCTGCCCGGTTCGAAGGGATAGGACTCGCCGACCAGTTTGAGTGCCCCGCTGGCGTTCTGGGTGAAGATGACGGTGTATTCGGCGGGGTCGGCGTTGAAGAATTGCAGGACGGTCGCGCGGGTGCTTTCGATCAGCCGCGTGGCAGCCAGCGAAGTAGGGTTGGAGGAGTGCGGGTTGCCAAAGACATGTTCGGCCAGCACTTGCTGATGAAGGCGCATTTGCGAATCGGCATACAGCCCGCCGCCGGTGTAATCGAGATAAATCTGGCCGGTGCGGTCGAGACGGGCGTAGTCACGGTCACGCAGTTCGTCTAGTTCGTGGGTTTTGTCGTATGTCGGGTATTTCTGGACGAAATCAGCATATTCGGGCACGGCGGCTCCTTATCATTGATCATTTGGAATTCCCGTGATAAAGGGAAAGATATTAGGGGGTCGGTTGAGAGTTCGTTGGTGTGGGTGTTCGCGTGATGGTTGCGGCCGGCTCATAAGGCGGCAGGTGGATCACCCGGTAACCGGTGTAGCCATGTTTCTCGGCTGTGTAAATGCGGGCACTGGAGGGCACAAGACATCCCGGTTCGTCAGTGACTTTTACTGCGATCATGGCGCTATTCTGGTCATAGGAGGTGACGTAGCCGATCGGCAGGAAGACCTGCTGGCCGCCCTGGCAGACCCAGGCCTCGATGAGATAGCCGCGATAATCGTCCTCCGTCATCCAGACGGGTTGCCAGAAAATCGTAACCTCGTTCCCGACCCGGTTGGTGCTGACGCTTTGCGGCGGAAGGTAGAGATTCGAGTAGGGCAGCGCCGCGTAAGTGATTGGCACGTCGGCGATGCTGCCCGTATCCACTCTTACCAACTCGGCTTTCACCCAGCAGGGGTTCCAACCATGGATACCCTGGACGTAGAGCCAACTGCCGTCCAGGTTGCGGCCAATGATTTCCATCCGGCTGGTTTCGAGCAGCCCATATTTGTAAAGATAGGCGGACCCCGGTCCATAGAGACATTGGGCGTGAACGAGGACGGAGACAATGGGCGGCTCCGGGGTCAGCGTGATCGTTGGCGTCAGAGACGGGGTAACCGTGTAGATGGGAGTCAACGTCGGCGTGACGGTGACAGGGACTTCGACAATCCGGGTAACCTCCTGAGTCACCTCCCGGGTCACCTCGACCGTTTGAATGACCGGCGTCGGGGTGGGCGTTACCGTCGCAGGTTTACAGGAAACGCCAGTGAGAACGAGCAGCACAGCAACGGCGCATATCTTGCAGAATTTCAGGGAATGGATGAGGTTAAACATAACGATTCCTCTCTCCAATTTTAGCACGCCTTTACCATATTTCGCGGCTTGCCTCTCTGACCGGCTCGTGATACACTTATTTAACAATGCCAACGCCTTTGCTGGTAATCACGTCAGACGTCCCGTTTGGGGAACTTATCCGTCAGAGACTGGAAGAGACGGGACGGTTTGTTGTCCGCGTGACCGGAGAGCAGGAAGCCGCCGGAGTTTATGCGCGGGAATTCAACCCTGCGCTGGCTTTTCTGGACACTTCCCTGACTGAAACTGATTTGCTCAAAATTGGAGCCCTCCTGCGGCAGGCCAATCCCGGGATTATCTTTGTGGTCATTTCGGAAGCGGGCTGGCATTCGGCGCTCGAAGAGCTTTTCCCCCGGGAATACCTCTCCAAACCGTTCTACCTGCCCGACCTGCTGGAGATGATGGATAAATTCTTCCGTTCCTCCACCTCACTGGATATATCCTCTCTGAAGAAAAAAGTTGGCTCGAATAACGATCTCCCCTGGCTATTGGATGTGACGCGGGCCGCCCAGCATCTCACCCGGCTGACGCTCGAATCGTCGGCGCAGGCGGCGCTCATCACCCGCGCCGACCAGTTGTGGGCTTATGCCGGGCAATTGCCTCAGTCGGCAGCGCGCGAACTGGCCGATACGCTCTCGCGTTACTGGGACCACCAGGAGGAGAATGATCTGGTGCGCTTTGTCCGCCTGGCCTCCACTAACGCCGAGCACATGCTGTATGCCACGCGCCTGGCCGAAAGCATGGTACTGGCGCTGGTATTCGATGCCGAGACGCCCTTCAGTACCATCCGTACCCAGGCCTCGCAGTTGGTACATTCCCTCTCGACCTCACCCTCTGAAGAACCGCTGGACGAGGAGTTGACGGGCAGCGAGACGGACCTGAACCCACTTTCGGATATCCTCTCCGACAGCCCTGCCCCGAATCCGCTTACGGACCTTCCGGTTGGTTCCGGATATGACTTCGGGCCGGCCGTGCCGGGATCCAGGAAAGAGTCCAGTCTGGCAGTCCCGTTGCAGTCTGCCGGTTCACCGCATTTCAGCCGAGATTCTTCTCCGGCGCTGCGGCTTAACCCGCTGGTTGACACCGACCAGAACGAGACTCCGCCTGCCCCCCTCGAGGATACGGTCCAATCCCCGGCGGATACCCGTAAGAACAAAGCCCGGAAAACTGATCCGTCCCCGGAGACCATCCAGGATACGCGTCTGCACTCGATTACCGAAGTGGCGCGCAAAATCGTCCTGGAGCCGGTCTCGCCTGCTGTCTATAACCTGGACTATGCCTGCCTGCTGGTGCCGCGTTTCCCGCACCATCACATGACCGGCGACCTGTTGGACCGGTTGGGGGAATGGGTGCCGCATATTTGCATCGCCTTCGGCTTGCGGCTGGAATATATCTCGGTCCGGCCTGAATATTTGCAGTGGATCGTCAACGTGCCCCCGGCCACCTCGCCCGCCTACCTGATGCGTATTTTGCGCCAGCATACTTCCGAAAATATTTTCGCTGAGTTCCCACGCTTCAAAAAAGATAACCCCTCCGGCGATTTCTGGGCGCCAGGCTATCTCATCATGGGAGGCTCCCAGCCGCCCCCGGCCCAGTTGATCAAAGATTTCATTCTCCAGACGCGCCAGCGGCAGGGATTTTCTCAGCAGATCAACCGTTAGTCAATTTTTACGAATAGTACCAGGCGACCTGTTTCATTCGCCTTCCTCTGAACACCATGCCCCCAACCTTATACCTAATTGATGGCCATGCCCTGGCCTACCGCATGTATTTCGCCCTGACGGCCGGTGGGTCCAGCCAGCGCTGGCAGACCTCCACTGGCGAACCGACGGCGGGAATTTACGGCTTTGCGCGTGAACTCCTGCGCATCTTGGAGCAGGAAAAGCCCGATTACCTGGCGGTGGCCTTCGACACCGGCAAGACTTTCCGCGACACGATTTTTCCCGAATACAAAGCCACACGCGCCAAGATGCCCGACGATTTGCGTCCGCAGATCGAGCGCATCCGCCAGATGGTTGATACCTTCAACATCCCGCGCCTCGAGATGGAAGGCTTCGAAGCCGACGACGTGCTCGGTTCCGCCGCCAGTTGGGCCGCCAAACAGGGACTGGGCGTTAAAATCATCACCGGTGACCGCGACCTGCTCCAACTGGTCAATGACCGCACCATTGTCTATCTGGCCGGCGACGATCAGAACTACATCACTCCCGAAGACGTGCTCGGAAAACTGCACGTCAGGCCGGAGCAGGTGGTGGACTACAAAGCCATCGTTGGCGACAAGTCCGATAACATCCCCGGTGTGCCCGGCGTGGGCGAAAAGACCACCGAGAACCTGATTTCGAAATACGGGACGCTGGACAACATCTATGCCCACCTGGACGAGATTGAGCCGCGCTGGCGGACCAAACTGGAGGCCGGGAAAGCGTCCGCTTACATGAGTTACAAACTCGCCGCCATCCGGACCGATTTAACGGTGGCGATTGACCTGGAGCAGGCCCGTACCGAGGCGTTCGAACCGGCCAAAGTGGAGGCTCTGTTCCGCGAGCTGGAATTCCATTCGCTGATCGAAAAACTCAAAAAATTGACCGGGGCATCGCCTGCCGCGCCCGCCGGGACGCAGCAACTGAGTCTCTTCGGGGAGGCAGCGGCTCCGGTAACTCTAGCAGTTAGAGAGTCCCGCCCTCAGATGAAAAATATGAAGGTCGTTGTGGTGGATTCCGCTGCGGGCCTCGCCGCATTAACCGATGCGCTGTCAAACGCGTCTGTCATCTCATTCGACACCGAAACCACTTCCACCGACGAGATGACCGCCAGCCTGGTCGGAATTTCACTGGCGATGAAAGATGGCGAGGGGTACTACATCCCGGTCGGGCACAACGCCGGGACGCAGTTGCCGCTCGAACAAGTCGTTTCCGCTTTACGTCGCCCGCTGACGGATGCCCGCATCCCGAAAATCGGACATCATCTGAAATACGACTTTATCATGCTGGCGCGCTACGGCATCCGCGTTGCACCGCTGGGCTTCGACACGATGGTGGCCGAATGGGTGCTCGACCCCGGCTCGCGCAACCTGGGGTTGAAGAACCTGGCCGGTGTCCGGTTGGGCGAGAGTATGACCCGCATCGAGGAACTGATTGGCACAGGAAAGAACCAGCGCTCGATGGCGGAGGTGGTTATCGCTGACGCGGCTCCGTATGCCGCCGCGGATGCCGAGACCACCTTGCGCCTGATGCCGCTGCTCGAGGCCGAACTCAAGCGTGTCCCGAAACTGTGGGACCTGTTCATCAATATCGAAGTGCCGCTCATCCCCGTTCTGGCCGACATGGAAATGGCTGGAATCGCCCTCGACAAGGATTTCTTCGCCAACTTCTCAGTGGAACTGAACGAACGCATGGCAGAACTTGAGAAACAGGTCTACGCGGCAGTCGGCAAGACTTTCAACCTCAACTCCACCCAGCAACTCTCGGACGTTCTTTTCGGGACCCTGCGCCTGTCCCCGCCCGATAAGGGACGCAAGACCGCCTCGGGTCATTACTCCACCGCCGCGGGTGTGCTGGATGAGATGAGCGGACAGCACCCCGTGGTGGATATGATCCTGGAATACCGCGAACTCTCCAAGCTCAAATCCACCTACGTGGATGCGCTGCCGATGCAAATTCACCCGGAGGATGGCCGTGTGCACACCTCCTTCAGCCAGACGGCCACCGTCACCGGGCGGCTCTCCTCTTCTGACCCGAACTTGCAGAACATCCCGACCCGCACCGACTTGGGCCGCCGCGTCCGGCGTGGTTTTGTTGCTGACCCCGGCAACGTGCTCGTCTCACTGGACTACTCGCAGATTGAGTTGCGCATTGTGGCGCACATGGCCGGGGACGAGGCCATGTTGAACGCTTTCCGCGCCGGGCAGGACATCCATGCCACCACCGCGGCAGCCATTTATGGGGTCCCGCTCGAAGCAGTGACGAAGGAAATGCGTCGCCATTCCAAAGCCATCAACTTCGGCCTCATCTATGGCATGTCAGCTTTTGGCCTGACGCGTTCCACTGAGTTGACCCTGTCCGAGTCGCAGGATTTTGTTGAAGCATACTTCAAGCAGTTCCCCGGTGTCAAAAAATATCTGGACGGTATTCGCAAGGAAGCCGCCCGGACCGGCTATGTCGAAACGATGCTGGGCCGCCGCCGGTACTTCCCCAACCTGAAGAGCGGCCTGAACCAGGCGATGAAGAACCGCGAGGAACGTGAAGCCATCAATGCCCCCATCCAGGGTACGGCTGCTGATATAATGAAAATCGCCATGATCAAAATTCCACCTGCCCTGGCGCAGGCCGGTCTGCATGGCAAAATGCTCCTGCAAGTTCATGACGAACTGGTGGTCGAATGTCCGCGCACCGAATTGAGCGGTGTGGTCGGGGAGGTGCGGGACGTCATGGAGAATGCTTACCCGCTCGGCATCCCGCTCACCACTGAGGCGCGCTGGGGCATGAACTGGGAGGAATTACAGCCGCTGGCTTAAACACTTCACCGAGAGAAAACTATGGCAGGACGCGAAGATATTTTCCAGAAAGAGATGAGCATGGGCCATTCGGTGGCCTGGGATCAGCAGTGGGACAAAGCTGCCGCGGCCTATCGGAAAGCGCTCGAAGAGTTCCCGGACCACCCCAAGGCGCTCTCCAGCTTGGGACTGGCCCTGTTCGAGTTGCAGCGTTACGACGAGTCACTCCAGGTTTATCAGAAGGCTGCCCAGGCTGCACCCAATGACCCGCTCCCGTTGGAGAAAGTGGGACAGCTTTCCGAGCGGTTTGGGAATATTCAGGAAGCTATCCAGTCTTTTTTGAAGGCCGCCGAACTTTACATCAAGAACCAGGACGCGGATAAGGCTCTCGCAAACTGGGTGCGCGTCACCCAATTGGATTCCGAACATGTCACCGCCCATTCGTATCTGGCAATGGTCCACGAACGCCTCGGCCATGCCCAACAGGCGGCCACCGAATATCTGACGGTGGCCAGCCTGCTCCAACGCTCCGGGAACGCGGAGAAAGCTGCTGAAATGATCGAACGCGCATTGCGTTTGGTTCCTAACAGCTCAGAAGCCCGTCAGGCGCAGACCATGCTTAAAGATGGACAGTTGCTCCCCAAACCCATGCAGCCCCAGGGTGGTGCTGGTCCGCTGCGCATGGCGCAGGTGAAACAACTGGAATCCCCAAAGAATACCGATACAGGTCTCGACCCGATCGCGGAGGCGCGCAAACACGCCCTCACCCGGCTGGCGGAGGTCCTGTTTGACCTTTCCGATGGGGCGGGCAACCCCCAAATGCCCAAACGCGGGATGCAGGCCATTGTCCATGGCACCGGAGAGTTAAATCTAAAACAGAGCGACCGTTCCAAAATCCTGCTTCACATCGGCCAGGCGATTGACGCCCAGACGAAGGACCAGGAGGCTCAGGCTGCCGAGGAACTGGAAAAAGCCCTTGCAGCCGGCTTCGTGGACTCGGCGCTTTACTTCGATCTCGGCCTCTTGCGTTCAAAAACCGAGCGTCTGGAAAGCGCCATGCATCACCTGCAGACTGCTGTCAAACACGCAGATTATGCGCTGGGAGCGCGCCTGTTGCTGGCACAAATCCAGCGCCAGATGGGTCGCCTGCCTGAGGCCGTGACCGAGTACATGGAGGCGCTCAAAGTCGCCGATGCTATGGTCGTTCCGCCTGACCAGGCTGACGAGATCCGTCAGTTGTACGAACCGCTCATCGAAGCCCATGCTCACCAGACCGACACCGTCGTTATGGAACAACTGTGCGACAATGTCAATCAATTGCTGCTCCGCCCGAACTGGCGTGCTGAAGTGCTCCTGGCCCGTGAGCAGCTTCCGAAGTCTGCCGAGGGGACACCGCCCATGCCGCTGGCGGAAATCCTGGTCCAGGCCCAGAGCAGCCAGGTTATCGAAACGATTGGCAGAGTCCGTGCACTGGCGCGCGCTGGTCACCTGCGCACGGCCATGGACGAAGCCTATGAATCGTTTAAATACGCCCCAACCTATCTGCCACTCCATACCCTGATCGGTGACCTGCTGATCCAGGAAGGGCGCACGCAGGATGCTATCGCCAAGTACACAGTAGTGGCAGAAGCCTACAGCGTGCGCGGTGAAGCCACCCAGGCGGTCAATCTCCTGCGGCGCATCGTGCAGGTCGCGCCAATGGACCTGGTCGTCCGTACCCGTCTCATTGACCAGTTGGCAGCGCGTGGGTTGGTGGATGAGGCCATCGGAGAGTACATTGGCCTGGCCGATATTTACTACCGTCTTGCCGAACTCGACATGGCGCGCAAGACCTACACCACTGCCTTGCACCTGGCTCAACAGGGCGGTGCCAACCATGCCTGGAGTGTTAAACTCATGCGCTGCATGGCCGATATCGATATGCAGCGACTGGACTGGCGTCAGGCGCTGCGCATCTTTGAGCAGATCCGCACGCTCGAACCCGACGATATCACGGTCCGCAAAAGCCTGATTGACCTGAACATCCGTCTTACCCAGTTTCCCCAGGCCACCGCTGAACTGGATGGTTTCCTGGCGCATCTGCAAAGCTCCGGACGGCGTGGGGAGGCCATCCCCTTCCTGGAAGAGCTGGTCAACGAGTACCCCAAGCAGGGCATCCTGTGTCGTGCTTTGTCGGAAGAATATTGCCATGCG
>Ga0265292_1001974_pt1 | contig 15734 bp, 14 predicted proteins | sample Munlanlewell296A_FD_189080 | JGI IMG/M metagenome (GOLD analysis project Ga0265292, IMG submission 189080) | Leachate microbial communities from a municipal landfill in Southern Ontario, Canada - Leachate well 296A | ecosystem: Engineered > Solid waste > Landfill > Unclassified | place: Canada... | reverse complement strand
AAGGCGCCTCAGCCCATGGAAGCCCGACCTTTTCCTGGTACGCGCGACATCTTCGAGGTGAGGTTCCACGGCCGCGGCGGCCAGGGCACCGTCGTCGCCTCGATCCTCCTGGCCGAAGCCGCTTTCCGTGAGGGGCGCGGCGTTCAGGCGTTCCCGTTCTTTGGCGTCGAGCGCCGAGGCGCCCCGGTCGTCGCGCACACGCGCATCGGCGCGCACGAGGTCCGCCTCGCCTGCGAAGTGGCCACCCCCGACGCCGTCGTCGTGATGGACCCGACGCTTGTTGGCGGGCTGGGCGCGCGCCTCCTTGCGGGGCTGCGCCCCGGTGGCACGCTCCTCATCAACGCTTGCGCTGCGCCGAAGGATGTCCACCTCCCTCACGAGAACATCCGCGTGACGACGGTGGACGCGACAGGCATCGCTCGCCGTCATGGGCTTGGCTCCAACGCGAGCCCCATCGTGAACACCGCGATGCTGGGCGCGTTCGTCGCCGTGAGCGGCGCCGTCAGCGCGAAGTGCCTCGAAGAGGCCATCCGCGAGAAGGTCCCCGCCCGCGTCGATGCGAACGTGGCCGCTGCGCTGGATGGCGCCAAGGAGGCGAGGACCCAATGAGCGTACGCGTAAAGGGCCGAGAGATCACCGCGCCCATGGCGTGGCGATCCACGCGCGGCGCCTCCTCCGCCGCAAGCTGGCGCACGCAGCGCCCCGTGCTCAACGTCGAGAAGTGCACGGGCTGCATGGTCTGTTGGAAGCTTTGCCCCGAGCCAGCCATCGAGCCGGCCGCCGGGAAGGTCGTCATCCAGATGGACACGTGCAAGGGGTGCGGCGTGTGTGCGCACGAGTGCCCAGTGGACGCCATCGACATGGTCCCCGAGGAGGTCTGAAGCCTTTGGCCCTGAAATTGCTCTCTGGTAACCAGGCCGTCGCCGAGGCCGCATGCCTCGCCCGCGCCCAAGTCATCCCCGCTTACCCCATCACGCCCCAGACAACGATCGTCGAAACGCTCGCCGAGCGCGTCGGCGCGGGCAAACTCGACGCGGACTACATCACGGTCGAGAGCGAGCACAGTGCGATGGCCGTCGCCATCGGTGCATCGCTCACGGGCGTGCGCACCTTCACTGCCACATCCAGCCAAGGGCTCGCGTACATGCACGAGATGCTGCACTGGGCCTCCGGCCAGCGCGTCCCCATCGTCATGGCCAACGTGAACCGCGCGCTGGGCCCCCCATGGAACATCTGGACCGACCAATCGGACTCGATGTCGCAGCGCGACACGGGCTGGGTCCAGCTCTACGCCGAGACGAACCAGGAAGCGCTCGACGCGACCCTCATCGCGTTCCGCATCGCTGAATCAAGCGACGTCATGCTGCCTGTCATGGTCATGCAGGACGCGTTCCTCCTATCTCACACGTACATGCCAGTTGACGTGCCTTCCCAGGAAACGATCGACGCGTTCCTGCCCAGCTACCGCCCCAGCGTGCGCGTGGAGCCAGGACAGACCCAGCTCTTTGGTTCCTTCTCGCCGCCCGACTTCGCGTACATGGAGTTGCGACGCGACCTCGCGCGCGCCATGGACGCTGCCCGCACGCGCCTCCTCGCGGCCGAACGCGAGTACGAGCGCCTCACGGGGCGACACGCACTCGGCCTCGTCGAGGAGTACCGCACGGAAGGCGCCGAAGCTGCCATCGTCGCTTCCGGCTCCCTTGCTGCCACAGCGCGCGACGCCGTGGACACGCTTCGCAAGCAGGGCCTGCCCGTGGGCCTCGTGCGCCTGCGCTCCTTCCGCCCCTTCCCCGCCGAGGAGTTGCGCGAGATCGGCCGACGCATCCCCGTCCTGGGTGTCGTGGACCGCGCCCACTCATACGGCAGCGGTGGCCCCGTCGCCACGGAGGTCCGCGCCGCGCTCCTCCCGCTCCAGAGCCCGCCGCGCGTGGGCTCCTTCATCGCAGGACTGGGCGGCCGTGACGTGCGGCCCGATGAACTGATGAGCCTCCTCGAACGACTCCTCAAAGCCGACGCGCCAGCCGAGGAATGGATCGGCGTCAAACCCGAGGTGCTCTGAATGGCCAAGCTCACGCTTCCCGCCGAGGAGTTCGTCGTAGGCGGGCACCTTGCGTGCCAAGGGTGCGGAGCTGCGCACGCCATGCGTCTCCTCTTGAAGGGAACGGGTGCAAAGACGACGCTCGTCATCCCCGCGTGCTGCTGGGCAGTCATCCCAGGCGCGATGCCCGGGACCTGCCTGGACGTCACCACAGTCTTCTCGCCCTTCGCGTCCGCCGCGGCCGTCGCGACCGGCGTGAAGGCGGGCCTACGCAAGCGAGGCCTGGGCGACACGCCCGTCGTCGCGTTCGCGGGCGACGGAGGCACCGCTGATATCGGCATCCAAGCCTTGAGCGGCGCCGCCGAGCGCAACGAGGACATCATCTACGTCTGCTACGACAACGAAGCGTACATGAACACGGGCATCCAGCGCTCGGGCGCGACGCCCCCCGGAGCGTGGACGAACACGACGATGGGCGCGCTCCGCAAGACCACGCGCAAGAAGGACATGCCCGCCATCATGGCCGCGCACGGCGTGCCCTACGTCGCCACGCTCAACCCCGCTTTCCCGGAGGACTTCCTCGCCAAGGCCCAGAAGGCCGCTGGCATGCGCGGCACGCGTTACTTGCACGTGCTCGCCGACTGCCCCACGGGGTGGAAGCACGACCCCAGCCTCATGGCAGAAGTCGGACGCCTCGCCACACAGAGCCTCGTGTGGCCGCTCTTCGAGGTCGAGAACGGCGTCTGGCGCCTCACCCGGAAGCCCGGCAAACCCGTCCCAGTGAAGGACTACATCTCGGTGCAGGGACGCTTCTCGCACCTCAAGGCCGAGGACATCGCGGCCATCCAAGCAGATGTGGACGCACGCTGGAATGCGCTCCTCGCGCGCGTGCAGCCAAGCGCGAGCGCACCACAGAAGTGATCGCATGAACGACCCTGCCCCAAGATGCTATCTTGATGCCTCGATCGCTTGTGACGGCCGGTGCGGCAAGCTCGTGCTTGGCGGTGCATGCAGCGAGTTGCTCGCGCGCCACTATGAGCGCGCGTGAGGCCGCATCGTGCTCTACATCGTCTCGACGACCGGCAAATGCAACCTCAGTTGCACGTACTGCGGCGGTTCCGTCTCTGAGTCGGTGATGCCATCCGAGGTGGGCTACGACGTCGAGACCCTCAGCGCGCTCGTACAGAAGGACGACGATGCCACCATCGCGTTCTACGGCGGCGAACCCCTCCTGCGCCTCCCACTCATCCAAGACATGATGGACCGCGTACCCGCGAAGCGTTTCGTCCTCCAGACCAACGGGCTCCTCCTCCATCGGATCCCAGAGTCGTACCTGAAGCGCCTCGACACGATACTCGTCTCGCTGGATGGTCGGCCGCAGCTCACGGATGCGCACCGCGGCCGTGGCCTGCAAGAGAAGGTGATGGCGAACGTCGGCAAGATCTCCGGTGGGTTCTCGGGCGACCTCGTCGCGCGGATGACCGTCACCCAGGATTCTGATATCTACGAGGACGTGACGTATCTTCTGTCGAAGGGATTCGACCACGTCCATTGGCAGCTGAGCGCCATCTGGAGCCCAGAAGGCTCATGGACCGATCTCCCGCGCTGGGTCGAAGAGCGCTACAACCCGGGCATCACGCGCCTCAAGGAGCATTGGCTGCGCGAGATGGCGCAGGGCAGGGTCCTCGGCATCGTTCCATTCCAAGGTGTGATGAGCCGCCTGCGCTCGGGCACAACGGGCCTCCCCTGCGGAGCCGGCCGCGACGCTTTCGCGGTCACGACCGACGGGTGGATCCTCGCGTGCCCCATCGGCCCCGAGTACGAGTGGAACCGCGTCGCCCGACTGGGCGAAGCTGAGCCCGCGGACCTCAAGGATCGTCTGCACATCGAAGGACCGTGCCGCACTTGCGACGTAGCGGACGTCTGCGGCGGGCGGTGCCTGTTCGCGAACCGCGAGGGGCACTGGGAGCAAGAGCAGTTCGACCTCGTGTGCCGAACCGTGAAGCACCTCGTGCGAGAGATGATGGACGCGCTGCCCACCGTGGATAGGCTCGTGGCGGATGGCGTCGTGACGCGAGAACGACTGGACTATCCGCCGTTCAACAACACGACCGAGATCGTTCCGTGAGGCGTGGACGGCGGCGTCGTCTGGCCGGGCGGGGGGCGGACCCGGATGGCTCTCGCCAAGGTTCGTCACACTTGGGTTCTTGGGTTCTTTGTGTCTTGGCGCAAGGGGCGCCACACCAGGAAACAACCGCGCAAAGCAGCTTGTTCATCGGGCTCATCGACGCGCCGGTGCGCATACCCTGATATAGTATACTGGTTCATTCAGTAGACGTGGCAGTCCAGCTGGCCCGCAACCCCACGCTCTCCACCGTCGTGAAGGTCCAGCGCGTCCTGGAGGACGCGCAAGAGCCGATCACGCGATACGAGATCCACAAACGGCTTGGCGGTTCTGTCAACTATCCGGTCCTGGAATCTGTGCTAAACTACTTCGCACAGATGCGTCTCATCGTGGATGAGGGCAAGAAAGGAAGCGTCCTCTGGGTCCACAATACGCACGCGAAGGCCGCGAAGCTCTTTTTATCGAGCCGGCGCGTGGCGTAGTGCCCATCCGCTTCCCCCTTCAGGTCCGCCGGGCTCCCGCGCTTGAAGAGACTGTCGATGGATGGCAACAGGAAGCAAGCTCAGGACGCGGCGAGGGATCCCGCGATGCACGGCAGCGCCTCAAGGAACTGCGGCGTCTGGAGGGCTTGTTCCCGCGTAAGCCGTTCCTCGGACGCAATGTTCCCAAGAATCTCATTCCGCGTCGATACAAGGATCAGGGAATCGCCAACTTGTTCCGTAACGACCTTCCCGGCGCCTGGCGGCTGCTCCACACGGTCATGGAAGTGGGCGGCGAACAGGCTGTGATAGAGCTCGATGCGTTGTCCCACCCGGACTATGACCGCCTCTTCGGCTACGAGAAACGTTGAAGGCTCCCGCAGGAGGCGGCCCCGCTTCGCAGTTCAAGAGACATTTGCCGCACTTGCGACGTAGCGGACGTCTGCGGCGGGCGGTGCCTGTTCGCGAACCGCGAGGGGCACTGGGAGCAAGAGCAGTTCGACCTCGTGTGCGGCACGGTCAAGCACCTCGTCCGCGAGATGGAAGACGCGCGGCCGAAGGTGGACACACTCGTGGAAGCGGGTGTCGTGACGCGGGAGCGGCTGGACTATCCGCCGTTCAACAACACGACCGAGATCATCCCGTGACAAGAGCGCCGCCAAGCTTGCACCCGAGGGCTCCCTCGCTCCCATCACGCTTATCCCGAGTGGATGCCAATCGGGTGGTCATGGGCGACCGCAGGTTCAGAAGGATCTACGAGAGCGTGCGAACCGCACCAAACCGATTGGCCGTCATCCGCAGCCTGACGGACGATCAGGTCGTGGCCGCGCTCGCGGGCGCCTCCGTCAACTTCGACCCGTTCATCGCGAACGTGCTCGCGACGGAAGCGCAGAACCGCATCCTCCTCGCCCGCCGCGTGCTGGACCTGCTGCCCGACGCCGTCCTGCTGGCGAGCGCGGATGGCGCCATCAAATTCGCGAATTCGCAGGCCGGGACCATGTTCGGGTACGAGCAAGAGGAGCTTGTTGGGGTCTCCGTCGAGATGCTCATGCCGGAGCGCTTCCGCGGAGCGCACGAGCACCACCGCCACGAGTACCAGGAGGCACCGCGAAAGCGCCCCATGGGAAGCGGGCTGCACCTCCTCGGCCTGCGCAAGGACGGGGCCGAATTCCAGGTCGATATCAGTCTGGGGCCCGTGAAGACAGGCGACGATTCCCTGGTCCTCATGGTGGTCCGCGAGGTGCCCGTGCTCCAGCGGACCGGCGCCGACCCGGACGCGCGCACGTAGAGCTGGGCCTCTCATCCGACGAGGCGCCCTGCGACGAACGCCGCCATCGCGAGAAGCATCGAGACCTTCACCGCGAGTTGGGCCCACCTGGGTCGGCGCGCGCCCCAGACCATGGCCAGCACGAGGCCCACGTCCGCGATGAGGATGATCGACAAGTACGGCCAGCCCAACGCACTCATCAGCCAAGGGAGCGGCGAGAAGAGGATCGCGACGCCCAAGACGCTCGCCGCCACGCCCGCAGCCGCCACGCCGCCGATGCGTTGCGGCAGCGTGCGACGGTCAAAGTCGGCGTCCATGTCCTCGATGTCCTTCAGGATCTCGCGGCCCGCCATCGTGACGCCAGCGAGGCACGCGACCAGCACCACGGGCCACGTGAGCGCGTGCGCGGCGAGTCCCCCAAGCACGAAGGGGGCGCCAGCCAAGGCGCCGACCACGAGGTTGCCAATGAGGCCGCTGGCCTTCCAGCGTAACTCGTACACGATCACCAGGGGGATCGCCACGAGCAGCACGATGAGCGGCAACGGCCCCGTGAGCGCGACGAGCGCGACGGAGAGTCCGGCGAGCGCTACGGCCGCCGTCATGGCTGCGCGCGGCGTGATATCGCCTGAGGGAAGCGGCCGCTTGGGGTGCGCTGCGCGGTCGTTCTCGCGGTCCAGGTAGTCGTTGAGCGCAGTGCTGGCGCCGGCGAACGCGAAGGCGCCCGCCGCGGCAACGACGACGGCGTCCCAACTCGCGGCGAAGCCACGAGGGCCGGCGCCAACGAACGCTCCCACAGCCACGCAGACGGCAAGCACGACATCGTTGAACGGGCGCAGGAGCTTGAGGAGCCCACGGCTGCGCCGGAATCGCTTTGCGCGCGCGAGGGTCACCGCCACGATGAAGCGAGATGGAGACCGCTAGATGAAGGCTCGGGTGGTCCCGTCTGTCGTGATGCCCCGAAAAAGCCCATTAGGGCGAAGCCCGTCGCGACGCTCGCGTGCGTCGCGCCCTGCTCGTCCTCGCGCTCCTCGCCCCCATCACGGCGGCCGGGCCCTCGTGGAGCGTGGACGTCACCGCACCAGAGGTCGTGGAAGCGGGACAACCGTTCGTCGCGCGCGTGTGCGTGGCGCAGGTGAGCGAGCTGCGCGTCGTCCTCATGTTGGGCGGCGAGGCCGTCTCGCGCAACGGCAGCCGCTATGGCCCGCCTGGGGAGGGGTGCCGTGACGTCACGGTGCGGTCAGACGACGTCACAGGCGACGCCACTCTCCTCGTGCGCGCCCGAGCGCCCGGTGGCGCATCGCAAGCCGAAGCGCGCGTGCCCATCCGCATGGCGCGCTCGAACGTGAGCGTCCATCTCGTGGAAGCGTGGGGCGCACCATTCGCGGGCGCGGTCCTACGAAACGACGGCTGGGTCAGCGTCTCGAACCTGACGCTGGGCGGCGTCGCGCTTCCACCTATCCCAAGCGGCGCGTGGTTCGTCGGCCCACGCTCGCCGCCAGGCGCGCTGGCACAGGTGGCGACCGCGGCGCCGCATGATTGGACGCTCCGGATGGGGGCGCGTGTGGTGGCGAGCCTACCCGCGCCAAAGCCCGGCGAGGTGACATCGGTCGCTGGAGCGAGCCGCATGGGGGTGTCGAATTTCAGCGCGGAGCGGTTGCTCGTGAACGGTTCATGGACCGCGTTCGTGACGCCAGACGCTGGCGACGCACCGCTAGTGGGCCTCATCGACAGCGCGCGCGACGAAGTGCTCGTGGAGGCCTACACCATCACGAGCACGGACGTCGCCTCGGCGCTCGCGCGCGCGCTTGAGCGTGGCGTCTCCGTGCGCGCGCTGCTGGAGGGCGCCCCAGTGGGGGGCGTCCCGAGCGAGGAGAAGCCGCTCGTGGCGGCGCTCGTCGCGCGCGGCGCGAGCGTGTCGTTCCTGCGAAGCGCGCCCGACTTCCCCACGCGCTACGCCACGTTGCACGCGAAACTCGTGGTGGTTGACCGCGAGCGGGTGCTCGTGTCCACGGAGAACCTGCACGCGTCGTCGTACCCGCCGCTTGCTGGCGCCGCAGGCACGCGGGGGTTCGGCCTCGTCGTGGGGAACGCGTCGCTCGCGCGGCAGTTCGCGAGCGTCATGGATGCGGACGCGGCGCCGTGGCCGGACGTGCAGGCCGCGGACCTCGCGTCCCTACCACCGCCTGCGGAGCTGACCACGGCGGCGGTGCGGAGGGCCGGCCCCACGCTCTCCTTGGTCGGCGCGGAGTTCAACGCGACGATGGTGCTATCCCCCGAGAACTCCGCGCGTGACGTGGAAGCGCTGCTTCGCCGCGCGAGCGAGCGGATCGACGTCGCGATGCTCTTCGCGGACGCGCAGGCGAACCCCATGCTGGACGCGCTCGTGGCGGCAGCGAGGCGGAACGTCACCGTGCGCCTCCTGCTGGACGCGCACGTCGATGATGGGCGCAACGCCGCTGACGTGGCGCGATTGAACGCGCTAGCCGCGCGGGAGGGTCTCTCGCTCATGACGCGTTTGGCTGACGCGAACCACACGCTGCACGCGAAACTGGTGCTCGTGGATGGGCATGAGGCGTACGTGGGCAGCATGAACTGGGGGAGAGCGTCGATGAGGAACAACCGGGAGGCGGGCCTCATCATCGAGGCCCCGCCGCTCGTCGAGTTCTACGAGCGCTCGTTCCAGCGCGATTGGACGCGCCCGCAAGAGGCAGTTGCCGAGGTGTCCTCCCCAGTGCTGCGCGCGCTCGCCGCGCCCCAGTGGGTCCCGTTGGTCGCTACCGCGTTCGCTGCGGCGCTCACATGCCGGGCATCTTGCCGGAAGTGAGCGACCACTTGAACGAGACGCCGCCTCCAGCGGGAGGCGGGCCCGTGGGAACGTTCGGGTCGTAGCTGATGACGAGCGTGTACTCGCCTGGGCCGGGCAACTGGATCTTGTTCTTCTGTGAGATCCTCGTGTCGAAGCTGCTCGCGCTGCCCTTCTTCACGGTCTCGTCGTTCTTGATGAGTTTCCACGTGACGCCGTCCGTGGGGAGTTCTTGTTGGCCGTCGATCATGAGGGTGACCTGAGCGGAGCCTCCCGCGTACGTGAAGGGGAACTCTTGAGTCATCTTGGCGCTGTCCACGCGGCCGCTGCCCTTCTCATTGACGGGCACTTGCCATTGTGCGGACGCGCCGGGGGCGCCGTAGGACGGCATCTTCCACGCGTCCGTCGTGAAGCTCTTGACGTTGAGGAGCTTGCCGCTCGCTGCGTCCACCGTCGCGAAGGCCATGCCGCCCTCGCTCATGGCCGCGAAGTAGTAGGCCGTGGTGCCATCCATCAGAACGATCCCCTCGGCGACGGTCGCGTTGTCTCCCTTGAGCGCGTCCGCGAACGTCGCGTTGGTCCTGGCGGTCTTCAATGCCTTGTCCGAATCGACGTTCCACGCGCCAAGGGGCTTGGCGTCGTCGGGGGTGGATGCGTCCGTGTTGTTCTCGACCTTCACGCGGCCATCCGCCGTCACGCGGAACACACGCGTGGTGTCCTCGTCCCAGTACACGAAGATCCAGGCTGGGGCCTTGCCGTTGCCCACGTTGGGGTCGAGCGGGAAGTCGCCATCGTCGCGCCCGGAGGACGCGTTCGAGAGTTCGAGGCCAAAGACCCCGCCCAGCTTCGCGTTGGGGCTCCACGCCTTCGCCGCGTTGTCAGCGAGGTCCTTGTTCTCCATCGCCGTGATCTCGTCCTTCGAACTGGACGCGTTCAGGAACTCGCTGGGCGCCAAGCACCCCGCGAACCCCATGCTAAGCATCGTGATGACCGCGCCAAGAGCGGCCAGGGACCTCCTGTTCATGGGTCGCCCACGCCGTTGGAGGGCGTATAAGCTTAGTGGCGCCTGAGTTGAACGAAGCAACGAGGTACTTGGGTAGAGGGGGCAACTCGCGGCCCGTGCGCTCGTCCTTGGCGACGGCACTCGTCGCGCTGCTCGTGATGTCGAGCGCAGGTTGCTCGATGCGCTCGTTCGCGCCGACGACTGCGGTGCCCACGGCGACGCCGCCGGGGGGCCTCACGGAGGCGCCATGGCATTGCCTTCGCGGGCAATTGCGCGGACGCTTCTTTCAGCTACATGAAGGACCACTGGGTCGAGATCATCGGGCCAAATGGCAAGACGTGCTTCGGGCAAGTCGAGGACGCTGGCCCCTCGCACGATGACTTGTATCACGACGCTGCGTACGTCTTTGGCGCGGACGACGCGCGGCCCGAGCAGCGAGAGTTCAACAACGCGGGGATGGACGTCTCACCCGCGCTCAACGGGTGCTTGGGCTTCGCGGAGCTGGACGGGGACTCGGATCGCGTGTCGTGGCGTTTCGTGGACGCATCGCAGGTCCAGGACGGACCGTGGAAGACGTTGGTGACGCGTTCGGGCGTCACGCGGTGACGCGCTACTCAGTGCGTGGCCAGTTCCCTCGTGACCGCGGCGGCGCGGGGCATGATGCCCGCGGGCCAGATGCGCACTCGCGCGTCTGCAGCGACGGCGCCGTGTCCAGGCTCTCCAACGATGAGCGGGTTGATCTCGAGCTCGCGGATGCTCGGGTGTGCGCTCACGAGGGCGCTCACGCGGAGCAGAGCGTCCTCGATGGCGGGCACGTCGGCGGCGGCGTTGCCACGCGCCCCCTCCAGGAGGGGCCACGCGCGGATGCTTCGGACCATGCGCTTGGCATCCTCATCCGTGAGGGGCGCGAGGCGGAAGGAGACGTCCTTGAGGATCTCCACGAAGATGCCGCCCAGGCCGAATGCGAGGAGGGGCCCGAACTTGGGGTCCCCAGCCATGCCCACGAGGATCTCGTGGCCCCGCGGGATGCGTGCCTGGACGAGCGCTCCCTCCATCGCGTAGCCTCGCTCGGTCAGGCCAGCACTCATCTTGCGATAGCTTTCGGCCGCGTCCACTACCTTGAGATCGACGCCCCCCGCGTCCGACTTGTGCACGAGGCCAGGCGCGATGGCCTTCAGGACGACGGGGCCTCCGATGCTCGCTGCGGCCTCGGCGGCCTCCGTCGGCGTTGTGACCCGCTTGGAACGTGCGACAGACACGCCATAGCACTCGATGAGACGCGTGGCGTCGTCAGGGTCGAGCCACTCGGCTCCACTCGCTTGGGCGCGCTGGAGGATCGCAGACGCCTCATCGGGGCGTGCGCCACTGATGGGGAGGACGTGACCCGTGGGGCGTTGGTGCCATTCCGTGTGCCTGACGAGAGCGGCGAGCGCGCGGACGGCGGACTCGGGGAAGACGTACGTGGGAAGTCCCCCTTCAGTGAGAAGGTGGAAGGCGCTACCACCGCTGTCCTTCCCGAGGACGCATGCGAGGAGCGGCTTGTCGCCGCGCTTCGCGTCCAGGATGGCGCGCGATACGGCGACGTCGTCCACGAACACGGGCGGCGTGTAGATGACGATGAGGGCATCCACGTTCGGGTCGCTTGCGACGGCTTCGATCGCGGCGCGGATGTCCGTGGCGCCTCCGCCTGCGATGACGTCCACGGGGTTCGCTACGCTGGCTTCTGGAAGCAGCGCGGCGCGCAGGCGTTTCATGGTCTCCTCGGTGAGTTCGGCGAGCTGGAGGTCGCGCGCGAGGAGCGCGTCGGTCGCCATGATGGCTGGCCCGCCGCTGTTCGTGACGATCCCCACGCGACGTCCCCGTGGCGCGCTCGCGCGGCTGAACACGCGCGCGTGCTCGAAGAGCTCTTGGATGCTCTGTGCTCGTATCACGCCGCACTGCTCGAAGAGCGCTTCGATGATGGCGTCTCCCTCGGCGAGGGCACCGGTGTGACTCCCGGCCGCACGCGCCCCAGCCGCGGTGCGTCCGCTCTTCACCGCGATGATGGGTTTGTTGGGCGTGATAGCGCGCGCGAGCTGGATGAACTTGCGGGGGTTGCCGAAGTTCTCGAGGTAAAGGAGGATGAGATCGACCTGTGGGTCATCAGCCCATACGGCGAGGAGGTCGTTCGTGCTCACGTTCGTCTTGTTGCCCAGGCTCGCGAAGTAAGAAAGCCCGAGCCCCAAGTCGGCGGCTTGGTCGAGGATCGCCATGCCAAGCGCACCGCTTTGGCTCACGAAGGCGGTCTTCCCGTGCTTGACGTTCGTCGCGGGCGAGAACGTGGCGTTGAGGCGGACGTCCGGATTCTTGTTGAGGATGCCCATGCAGTTGGGGCCGATGGCGCGCATCCCGTACTTGTCGAGGAGATCTGCGAGCCGCGCTTCACGCGCGGCTCCATCCGCGCCCGTCTCGCGGAAGCCAGCCGTGATGATCACGAGGCCCTTCACGCCCTTGCGTCCGCACTCGTCCACCGCGCTGAGCACGGCTGGTGCGGGCACGACGATGATCGCGACATCGACCGGGTCAGGGATGTCGAGGACGCTGGGGTAAGCGCGCACGCTGGCGACGTCACGAGCCGTCCTGTTCACCGGATAGACGGGGCCTTGGAAGCCCCCCGCCAGCAGGTTGTGGAAGATCTGGTGGCCCACGCTTCTTGGATCGCGCGAGGCGCCGATCACGGCGACGCTCCGGGGGCTGAAGAGGCGAGAGATCGTCTCAGAGGTCATTTTTCGATCCCGCCGGGAGCATGTCCGGCATCCCGCCTTCAAGGTTTGTCCTGCCTACGGCTCGTGAGAGCGAGTCGATCATGCGGCCACGCCTGGGAGCGAAGCGCGGCGAGAGCGCAATAGGCGCACGATCGCCTCTGCGACGAGCCACGATCCGATGCTCGTCGCGACGATGATCGAAGCGAGCCTCGCGTCTATGCGGGCGAGGCCGAGCATGCCACGCGCTGCGGGCACGATGAGGAAGACTGCGACTGCGAGGGCGCCAACCAGCGTGGCCGCATGGAGCGCCATGTTGCGTGAGGGCCTGGTGCCAAGGCGCCGGCTCGGGTAAGCGAGGAGCACCTGGCCGAGGTACTCGTAGGCGAAAATGGCGGTCTGCGTTTCAACGACGGAGTACCCCATGCGGGGGAGCGCGAGAAGGATGGCGAACGCTACGAGCGTGCGGACGAGCGCGGAGCTGAGGACGAACGCCCAAGAAGCGCGGTCCAGGAGCGGTCCCGTGACCGGGAGCGGGCGCTCGCGCATGATGTCCGGGCTCCGATCGATGCCAAGCGCGAAGCTTCCGGGGCCGTCGGCGAGCATGTTGATCCAGAGGATCTGGAGCGCCGTGAGGGGAAGGACGAGCGCGCCGGTCGCATCGCGAAGGCCCACGATGTAGCTTCCCACGGCGCCGCCCACGAGCAGGAGGAAGAAGGCGATGTGGATCACGAACATGAAGCGGAGGAACTTCTGGATGTTGTCGGTGAGTTCTCTTCCCTCGCTCACGGCCGCGAGGATCGTCCGGAAGTCGTCGTCCACGAGGATGAGGCTCGCGGCTTCGCGCGCGACGTCGCTGCCGCGTTTGCCCATCGCTATGCCGACGTCTGCCTTCTTGAGCGCCGGCGCGTCGTTCACGCCGTCGCCCGTCATGGCTACGACCTCACCGTCCGCTTGCAGCGCTTCGACGATGCGGAGCTTGCGGTCTGGCGTGACGCGCGCGAAGACGTCGCACTCCCTCACGGCGATGGCGGCTTGCTCGGGCGTCATCAAGTCGAGCTCTGGGCCAGTGAGGACGCGATCGTGCCGGATGCCGACGCTTCTTGCGATGGCAAGCGCCGTCGCAGGGTGGTCGCCCGTGACCATCGCGACGCGGATGCCGGCCTCGCGCGCGCTGCGAATGCTATCCGGCACCTCCGTTCTGGGCGGGTCCCAGAGCGTGACGAGGCCAGCGAGGGTGAGGTCGTCCTCACGCTCGCCTGGCCCCCAGGCGAGGGCGAGGACGCGTTCTCCCAGCCGCGCGTGCTCCTCCGCGAGGCCTGCCCAACGCTCCGCGTCGGCGGGGGTGAGGCGGCACTTCGGGATGATGACCTCGGGAGCGCCCTTGAGGTAACTCGTGGGGGTGCCGTCCTCGTGGATCGTGACGCGCATGGATCTCGTGAGGCTATCAAAAGGTCGCACGGAGACGTGTGGCGCCGCGTGGGGGGCATCGGGGAGGATCTTGGGGATCGCGTGGTCAAGGAGGGCGAGCTCGAGTGGGTCGCCTGCGCGGCTTGTGGCGTCAGCGTCGTTCGCGACGACCATCGCTCGCAGGGCCCGCGCTTCGTTCGCGTGGATGGTGGCACGCACGCTCATGGCGTTCTGGGTAAGCGTGCCCGTCTTGTCCGTGCAGATGACGGTGACGCGGCCGAGGGCTTCGACCGCGCTGAGTCGGCGGACGATGGCGTTGCGCCTCGCCATGCGCTCCACGCCAAGGGCGAGGGTCAGCGTGAGGACGGCGGGAAGCTCCTCGGGCACGATGGCGACGGCGAGGGCGACGGCGAATATGACGATGTCCGCGAGGCGCTCCGTTCCTTCGAGCCAGACGCCCACGAGGGCGAGGACCAGGGCGAAGCCGAGGATGACCTGCGCGAGGACGTGGGCGAGCTTGTCGATGCGCGTCTCGAGTGGTGTCTTCGTCCTCTCGATGGTGCCAAGGAGGCTCGCGAGGCGGCCCAGCGCGCTGTCTCGACCAGTTCTCGTGACGCGCGCATAGGCTTTCCCGCGCGTGACGAGCGTTCCGGCCAACAACTCGGCGTCGGACGTCTTTTCGATGGCGAGTGATTCGCCCGTCAGGATCGACTCGTCGAGCGCGAGCGAACCGGCGTGAAGGAGGCGCGCGTCGGCGGGCACACGGTCACCAGCCTCAAGGCGGACGACGTCTTCGGGAACGATATCGCGTGTGCTCACTTGCTTGGGTTTCCCGTCGCGGACGACCCAAGCGCGGGGCGCGGCGAGCTGCGTGAGGCGTGCCATCGCCGTGTCGCTGCGTTGGTCCTGGATCGCGCCCAAGAGCGCGTTCACCGCAAGCAGCAGGCCGATGGCGATGCCTTCGAGGGGGAAGCCCCGCGCTTCGTCGCGGAGCCACACGGCCGTCTCGAAGACAAGCCCAAAGAGAAGGATGTAGATGAGGGGATTCTTGAACTGTCGGAGCACGCGCTTGGGGAACGTGTCGCGTTTGGCCTCGGGCAGCGCGTTGGGGCCGATCCGTGCGAGGCGTTCCTGCGCCTCCGCGGAAGTGAGGCCGCTCGTGCTCATGAGTTGCCCCGACCGGCTACCGACGGCGCTTCACGTGGGACGTTCCGCTGGGTGCGTGGTGGGGGCGTTCTCCGGGGTTGTGCGTCGCGCCGCGCACTCCGCGCGCGGCGGCTGGAGCCTTTCGTGTCATGGCGTGTCCATCACTCATCTCCCTCCCCGCGTTTGGTCGTGACGGTTCCGGCGGGCTCGACCTATGATGGGATCAGGCCGCGCTCACGAGCCACACGAGCGCGAAGTGGGACAAGGCACCAAAAAGGACGAAGATGTGCCAAAGGCCGTGGTGACCGACGACGCGTGGCCACGGGTCGGGCCGCTCACGCGCGTACACGACGGCGCCCATCGAGTAGATGATGCCGCCTGCCACGAGGAGGGCGACGCCTTTCCATGCCACGCTCTGAGCGAGCGGGACCAGCGTGACGACGCCGATCCAGCCGAGGCCCAAGTACAAGCCGACCGTGACCCAGCGCGGCGTCTTGGGAAGCGCCCAGCGCAGAGCGATGCCTCCGCCCGCGAGCGCCCACACGATGATGAGGAGGCTCCATCCCCATGAGTGGGGAAGTGCGAGGAGACATACGGGCGTGTACGTGCCGGCGATGAAGAGGTAGATCGCGGTCATGTCGATCTTGCGCAGGGCCCCGTCCTCGCGGTACGCGACGTGATGGAGAGCGCTCGAGGCGAACATGACGATGAGTGTGGCGCCG
>Ga0265292_1001973_pt1 | contig 15737 bp, 23 predicted proteins | sample Munlanlewell296A_FD_189080 | JGI IMG/M metagenome (GOLD analysis project Ga0265292, IMG submission 189080) | Leachate microbial communities from a municipal landfill in Southern Ontario, Canada - Leachate well 296A | ecosystem: Engineered > Solid waste > Landfill > Unclassified | place: Canada... | reverse complement strand
TTGCATTCGGAAACTTTTTCACAACATTAACCATGGCCTCAATGCCATACTCAATACCTTTTCCTTTACTCAAGAGTCCAAATGTTGAAATAATTATATTTTTAGAATACCCAAGGTCATGTTTGGCCTTTTTACTATCTGTAAATGGAACTGGGTGTATGCCATGAGGAATAATTGATATTTTATTGGAATCAATACTGTAATCCTTGACAAGTATGTCCTTGGAGGTCTGGGTCATAACGATGATACCACAGATATGATTATTGATAGCGAAAACAATATCGTGAAGTTCTTTGTTTGGAGTTGGTAAGACAGTATGAAAAGTGATAACGACGGGTTTCCTTAGCTCACGAAGAAAAACCAACAGATAGCTTCCGTAACTACCGCCAAATATGCCGAATTCATGCTGAATATTTACGAGTGCTACTTGGTCAAGATTATTTAAATAATGTGCAGCTTTAATATAACTCTCTTCATCTGGTTGTGAAATTTGAAATATTACTTTTTTCTTATCATATGAATACAAAGAAGTTTTATCTAAATTCATCGCCACTATTTTTGCTTCTTCACGAGGGTTATACATTTCATCAAATGAATTCATGAGATCCTCTGTAAATGTAGCAATGCCACACTCCCGCGGTGGAAATGTGGATACATATACTATCCATTTTTTATCATTAGGATTTGATTTCATAAAAAATGATTATATCATTTTTTATGATTTTTATAAACAAAAAATTTAATCCCCTTACATATATAGGTTTTGCCAGTAAAATTACTGAAAAATAAAATCAATTCTGATTGTTTATTTTATATTTTTAGCGACTTTTAAAACATTCCTGAAAAGCATTGCGACGGTCATAGGCCCCACACCTCCGGGAACAGGCGAAACAAAGCTTGCTATCCCTTTTACTGACTCTAAATCAACATCACCGACAATTCCAGAATTTATTTCAGAAGAGCCAGCATCTATAATTACGGCACCGTTCTTTATCATGTCCCCTTTTATATATTTTCCTTTACCCATTCCTGAAATTATGATGTCAGCTTCTTTCAAAATCTCCTCTTTTCTTTCTGTTTTACTTCTTATTACATCTGGATTAAAACCACGAAACTTCAGTAAAGCATTAACTGGTTTACCAACAAGGTCTCCAAATCCTAAAACGACCACTTTTTTTTTGTTAATGGATGAATCTAAATTAAATCCTATAGAATCTAATAATTCCATGCAGGCAAGTGCCGTTGGAAAACCTATATCAGTAGAACCATTATAAAATTTATTACTTGCAATAGTACCTAAACAATCAACATCTAATCGTGGGTCTACTGCATCTAAAATTTCCTTTTGGTCTAAACTTTTCGGTAATGGAAGTTGAACTATTATCCCACACATATTTGGAATTTTATTTAAAACTTTTATTTTATTTACTAAATCTTCTGTTGTTATATCAATAGAGAAAAAAGCTTCATGGAAACGAATCCCAATTTCTTCTGCCTTATGTTTTTTTATATTGACATACTGAACAGAAACAGGGTCATTCCCCACAAGCACATCACAAAAAACAGGCTGAAATGGCAAAGAATTTATCTCTTTTTTTACTTCTTCCAATATTTCTTTACTTAATTTTCTCCCGTCAATTATCGTTGTCATTTTTTAATTAAAATTTTATTAACACATTTTTATTAAACTTATTTTTGACAAATAAAGAAAACCGGAGGATTTTTCCTAATACCTTCTTTTGACATCTGTAAATTATCGTTTACTTCTAATAATTTAAAACCAACTTTTTTTATTTGTTCAATTATCTCACTTGTTTTTGCAATATGAATATACTGCTTCGTTTTATATGTTTTACCTTGGTTTTGAGTTTCTCTATCAAAAAATCTATCACCAAAATCTATTTCGGATATATTAAAACCTAAAGGTTTAAGTATATAGAAACGTATCCACTGCCAAATAAAGAAAAATATATATTTTGATAACCACACACGAGGATGAGCAGTAAAAATAAAAATTCCATTCTTTTTTAATATTCTATAAACTTCCTCAAGAGCTTTTTCTCTTTCCTTAGAGTCAGGAATTTGTGTCCACCCTTGAAATGAAAATAATACATAATCAAAAAAATCATTTCCAAAATCAAGAGAAGTAGCATCACCAATTCTATAATCAATATCAAGTGATTTGTTTTGAGCAATTTCTTTCGCACTTTCAATCATTGCAGGTGTTAAATCTATACCAACAACCTGATACCCCATTTTATATAATGGGATAGTAGTTCTACCAGTACCACAACCCAAATCTAATACTTTACCTTTTTGAATAAAATATTTATTAATAAAAAAATCTTCAGAGTCCCAAAATCCATTTTCTGCTCTCTCTTTGTAAAGCCTTAAAGCATTTTCTCCTGAAAACTCTTCAATTACTAATTTTTTTAAATCTTTTATCATAATAATTTTATTATACCAGATTTAATAACTATTAAAATAATTCTTTTTTCTTTCTTTTTTTAAAATCTAATATGAGTAAAATAATTGCCCAAATGGCTACGATCGAAAGCTGAATTAATAATTCTGTAATACCACCGGAAGTTGCGACAATTAAAATTTTTTCACCCACAAAATATACAATAAGACCCACAAGTAGATTCCAAAAGATCGAGGCCGCAACTGAAGAATAAATAAATTTTTTAAACGGCATATGTAAAATTCCCGCGGCAGTATCTGTCAGAGTAGCCACACTAGGAAGCCAATAACTTGCAAAGATGGCTATCGAACCCCTTTTAAGAATTTTTATTTTAGCATCTTCAATAGGCCCTTTGAGACCAAATTTCAGGAGTAACCTATACCAGCCATATTTTCCAAGAGCATAATTTGTCATGTGGGCAAATGTAAGTCCTATCGTACTAATGCTTATTCTCAACAAAGCTTCTGGAAAAGAACTAGCACTTATAACACTAACAAAAATAATAAATACACCCGGGAAATATCCACCGACAAAAAGTATACCTTCAATAAAAGCACTTATAAAAAAGATAATCAAGCCATAAGAGTCAAATAATACATTAATTTGTTTTATGATTACTTCAGCCGGAGGAAGTTCAAATACTTTCCAAATAATAAACAGAGAAATGAATCCAGCGAGTAGACTAAGCGGTAAAGATAAAAGTTTTAGATAGTATTTCATATTTATATTATAACATGAAACTTTTGTTGCCGTCTGGGACGATGTGGAAACAGTTATAAACCAATAATATGAGTTATTTCTTTAATACATTTTTCTACACTTTTGTTTGTTGTATCAATTATAATGTGTTCCCTTTTCTCATCTTTTAACTGGTCTTTATTCTCAAGAAAGAGAGATATACCTGCACTTTGTGAATTTTTATCAAGTCTATTTTTAATACGATTTATAGCCTCTTCCTCATCACAAACAACCTCAATCAGTTTAAATGGGATATTCATTTCCTCTGCAAGCTCAATTGCTTCTTCTCGCTGTTTTTTAAAAAACATTGATTCTAAAATTATATTTCTTCCTAAAATAATACAATTCCTCGCTTTATCACGCATAGCATAATGCACTTGTTCTATTTCTTCATCAGAAAGAAGAAAAGAGCCATCATTCCCATACATATTTTCTTTTCCAGTAACTGCTTGTACAAGTGGGTCAAAATGAATTAAATCAAAATCTAGTTTATCAGCTAACGCTTTCGCAATAGTTGTTTTTCCTCCACCAATATTTCCATAAATTATTATAATCATATAAATTTATTTGCTAACCGTCTGAGCTAATGTTGGAATTATTATACAACATCACCAATATTCTCTTTTATAATTTCTAAAGCGGACTTATGTAATTGTAAACTGCTATGACTTGCGGAAAGATTTTTAAAAACTACTATCTTGAATCCTCTGTCAAAAGCATCTCTTGCAAAAGTAAGTACACAATTTTCTGTGTCAATACCAGCTAATTCAACTTGCTTAATTTTACTCTTTTTAAGATATTTTAATAATTTATTATCAACAAAACTACCATAAGTATACTTTATATAAAGATTCTTATCATTTATAAACTCTTTAAGTTCATCAACAATAGCAGTTTGTTTATCGTTCATAAATTCTTTCCAATTTAAATTCCTGACAAAATTACTATTTTTGTGGTTTATATATTTTATAAAAATAATTAAACTATAATCATCTTTATATTTTAGAATAAAGTTCCTAATTTTAGAAGGAATTTTGTTTGTTAATTTATTTATAAAACCTTTTTGAACATCAATTATAATTAAAGCTTTTTTCATAATTTGATTATAGCAAATTTATACGCAAAGCTGTGTATCCTGAACAAAATCCGAACTTTTTACCAAAACAATCCGGACCATGATTAATGCGCACGCTCCGCGTGCATTATTACTCCAAACTAATTACTACGCTCTACTAATGTGGTAACGCTAACAATTCCGTCATGCGCAAAAGGCGCATCTGCCCTCACCCCATCGCAATTCCATTCTATTTTTGTTTGGTGGGAAGATTTTTTAAATTTGGTATGGGGGATGGGGCTCAGTCAGGCTTCTTCAAAGAAGAAGCAGCGGAATTCAAAATGCAAATGCAAAATTCATATCGTGCCTTCGTTCATCATATCACAAAGTGTCCAGTCTAAAGAAAATACACCCTCGGCATCCGCCTCGGACATTTTCGCTAGGGCTATGAGCGCCATATTAAGTGGCGCGCATTTTGCTGAGAACGGCTCAAATGGCAGGAAATGAGCCGTTCAGCAAAATCAGCCTGCCTCTTGTGGGGAGAGGAAGTGTTCCTCTCCCCAGCGGTTACGCTTACCCCACTCCTCATTTTCATGTCCATGTTTATCGTGTCGCTTTCGCTACTAGATTTCTCATTGCATACCACACAAGCGCTCGTCCTTTAGCCGTGGCCACCCTAGCGGAAATGCCCGAGGCTCGGATACTCGTGCTTGCCCCAGCCTTCCCGTGCGCGTGTTACAAACTTTTATATTTTTCCGCTGCTTGAAGAGTCGGCAAAATTCCCTTGTTTAAGGTAGGAATTATCTGAATTAAAAACTATTTTGGTTACACTAGCAAAATCGAAATGGATTTTAAAAACATCATTAGGTGTCATTTTAAAAACTTTTGCTACCATACACCGAATAACGCCCGCATGAGTAACAACAGCTATTTTTTTATAGTTCTGTTTTGATACTTCATCTATAAAATTATTCACGCGGTTATTTAGGTCAACAAAGTTTTCTCCATTTGGGGTTCTGACATCAATAAAATTCTTCATCCAGACATCTAACACTATTTGGTTAATATCATCCCATTTTTTCATTTCCCAATCTCCAAAGTTCATTTCAAGCAACCTTTTATCAATTATTAGCAGCTTGGGTTTAATAATCTCAGCTAATTGGTAACATCTGATTGATGGACTGGAATACACGACCTCGATCTTTTTTGGAAGAGTTTTTAGTAATTTATCCGCTTCAATACGGAATGATTCAGCCAGTGGAATATCTGATTGTCCATAACAAACTTCTTTTTCAATCTTCGGGGTAGTATGTCGTATCAAGTAAATTTCCATAGTATAAGTAAACTCAGATAAAATACGACTTCGCAAATTTGTTGTGTTGCTCCAGCGCAATCACCCGTAAAACCACCAATCCATCTTCTAAAAAATCTTCCTAAGTACCATCTTGCTACAAATACTGGTATCAGTAGAAAAAAAACATAATAATGTAAAAATACAATCAGTGGAGTAATGCCAAACAACGCACCTATAAACAATGAACCTATCGAAATACGCTGTGCTGCTGATTTTGCTTTGCTCTGAGCATCTTCTCTCACGTAATTGTGGGTATAGAGTAAAGTTGAAGCTACGAAGCGACTGAGTGCGTGTCCTGTGATAAGTACAAGTAGAATTTGTTGTGGAGCCATTTGATACAGGCTAACGAATTTTAAAGCAAGCACGGAGAACAATCCAAGGACACCATACGTACCCGTACGGGAATCTTTCATAATCCTTAATATATTTTCCTTAGTCCATCCGCCACCAAATCCATCACATGTATCGGCAATCCCGTCTTCGTGAAATCCACCCGTTATATATATGGTTGAGATCATACTGAGTAGTATTGCTATCGCGTGAGTGAAAATAAACGAGGATAATAAATACACTATTCCCCCAATAGCCCCAACGATAATACCGACCAGCGATAAATAACGTAAACTTTTATTCAAATATTCAGGTGAACGGTCCACCCACTTTGAACAAGGTATTTTTGTAAAGAACATTAGTGTAGTAAAAAATATTTTGATTTCTTTTTTCATTTCATACATAAAAGGCATGTTATTCTTTGTTAGAAACTCCTGCACTTTCAAAACTTGCCATTTCATTGAGGAAATTTACAGCAGACTGAATAATTGAATAGCCAATTGCTGCTCCTGTACCTTCCCCCAAACGCATATTCAAATGCAAAAGCGGTTTTACACCTAGATACTTGAGCATTTTCGTATGTCCTTGTTCATCTGATTGGTGGCAAAAAATAGCATAATCTAAAATTACAGGATTGATTTTAAAAGCTACTAAAAATGCTGCTGTAGAAATAAACCCATCAACTAGGATAAGCATCTTGTTTTCAGCAGCTTGCAACATGGCACCACACATTTGAGCAACTTCAAATCCTCCAAACGTGGCGAGTATCTTAAAAGGTGTATCAAGTTTTTTATGATAAGCTATAGCTTTTTTAATTATTTTGATTTTCTTCTGAACGCCAGCTTCATCTAACCCTGTTCCTTTCCCAACACATTCTTCAATTGGAATATCACAAATAACGCTCATTAACGTACTAGCAGATGAAGTGTTTCCGATTCCCATTTCTCCAAAACCTATGACATTACTCCCACTCTTATATATTTTATTAACAATTACCGAACTATTATCCAGACACTTTTGCATTTGTTCAATACTCATTGCCGGTTCTCGTAAAAAACTTTTTGTTCCCATCCCGACTTTAGCATTAACAATCTGCAATTCTTTGGGGAATTTATAATTTACTCCTGCATCAACAACTGATATCTTAATCTTATTCTGCTTGCAAAATACATTGATAGCTGCACCACCATGCAAAAAGTTCATTACCATTTGAAAGGTTACTTCTTGCGGATACGCACTTACCCCATCTTTTGTAATACCATGATCACCAGCAAAAACAACGAGATGAGGATTTTTTAACTGCGGGGAGAGTGTGTTTTGAATCAACCCCACTTGCAGGGCAATTTTTTCCAATTGACCTAATGAGCCAAGCGGTTTTGTCTTAAAGTCGATTTTATGTTGTAAATCAACCTTAAGTTTTTTTGAAACAGGTTGAATAATATATTTTTTCATCTAATTCACTTATTTACTGGTAATAAATCACAGAAATAAAAGCCATAGTTTTTTTCCTCTCTGCTTACTGGTTTATAATGTTCTGTTTTAATATTCTTGGGTTTTGCATACTCACGATAGACAATTTTTCCTTTTTTAAACGCAATAGGTGTTTTAAATATTGGCCCGTCAAATACATATGAATGGTACTCACCGTTTTCTCCACATACATCGACATTCTCCGGCAAGTCATTAATAAATGATCGGTCTATTATTCTCCCACAAAATGATTTATCTAGATACTTTTCGTTTACGCACACAATTATGGCCTTAAATCCAAGAGTGATAAATTCGTCTATGAGTTCTTTAGTGGAAATTTTCCAAAGCGGAAAGCTCGCCCTAATTCCAAGAGTATCTAATTTCTTTTCCCGATATTTTTTTAAATCCTCCAAAAAAATATCTCCGAATATTGCATAGTGAATCAGTTCTTTTTTTATCTTCTTAATTTTTTTCTCCATTTCCTTTTCATATTCAGCCATTTCAGGGTGTTCTGGCAGTTCAACTAATTTTAATGGAATATCGATAGAAACGGCCTGTTGCTGGAGTAGTTTTATCCTTATTCCGTGCATTGAAATTCTTTTATGTGTTTTATTTACGCTGGTTAAAAGATATTTAATTTCGTAGTTGTCGCCCTGTAAAACTTTATACAAGCAAAGTGAAGAATCTTTACCACCACTCCAATTCATGTACGCTTTAATTTTATTCATACTTTTATTTGTACCGGAATACCTGATACCATAAAAACTACTTTATCTGCTTTTGCTGCTATATATTGATTTATCCATCCCTGAAGTTCAACAAACTTACGCCCTTTCTCTGTTTGTGCATGAACACCCATTCCAATTTCATTGGAAATGATAATCAATGTACAATCTATGCTACTCAATATATCAAACTCCCTTTTTGCCTGTTTAAGTGATTTTTCTATGTCATAGTTCGTATCAACCCAATAATTGGTTAACCATAATGTAATACAATCAATCACCGCTACCTTATCTTTCAGGTCAATTTTACTGAGTAGTTTTTCTTCCTCTATCGTTATCCAATTTTTATCTCGTTCGGTTTTATGATGCCTCACTCTTTTTTCAAAATCTTTGTCCCACAATCTTGATGTGGCAATGTAAACAGGATGCCCACTAAGTTCCAAAGCAAGCTTTTGTGCGTATTTGCTTTTTCCTGATCGTTCTCCTCCTGTAATAAAGTAAATCATAAATTAATTACCCCGCAGTAGAATTACGAGGTGCGTCGCTAGCCCGCTTGTACAGATGCATCGACCTCATGGAATTCAATTTCGTACCGTTTCTCTATGCCCTTGCATCACTTAATGTGTGCCCTAATTGAAAGCGAAGGACAGGATATTTTCTTTGTGCCCATTCAAAAATACCAAACATAGCACCACTAAATACAAAATTACCAATGAGCATATATTTCTCATATGGCAACGCGAGATATAAACATTTTATAAATCCTGCAAGATCACTCGTATAAGCTAGACCGGTAGTAATATCTAACCCATGACCTATCCAGACGCCAAAGTCTGTAATTATCCAGTGTGCTAACGTTGCAATTACGCTCGCCAATATAACATTTTTTATACTCACTTTTTTTATGAACATCCCTATAACCACCATTAAAGCAAACGCTGCATAAGTCCACAAAAATCCATCATAGAACCACCTCCAATAGTGATAGTAAACAAAATAGTTCAACAATAAATCAGTCAACCAAAGAGTAAATAGTGGAATAAAAAACGATTTCCATTTGCCCTTAAAATAACAACCACCAAAGAGTGCCATTGCTCCAATGGGTGTGAAATTGATTAGCGGAGTCATTATTGCGCTTGTAACAAGTAGTCGCCACACTCCTGCTGATAGAATCATAAGGGCTAGTACTCCTGTTCTTGGATTAATTATTTTTTTCATTTTTTTATACTTATTTTAATAATTCATCGACCGATACGCTGATTGCTTTCGCCAATTTTGTTATTGTTGAAAGCGTCTAACAATTAAAAAACAAAAAAATCCTGCTCGGGCAGAATTTAGAGCCTTTTTCGTCGAAAACCACAACGAAAGAGGATATCCTGCTCGGGAAAAACAAAAATGAATGGTATTCGGACTTGTCCCCGACAATTAAGTCGTAGGCTTACCGTAGCGGCACTGTGCTGGAATCTAACCAGTTTCCCCAATCACTTTTTTAAATTATTAAAGGAACTTATTAAGTTTATACTTTTCTCTAAACCTGTCAATTTTAACTGTGGATAAAGTTTTTTACCATTTAGTTGTATTTGGCTATATAATACGAACAGCTCTCGCCCCATCCCCCATACCAAATTCAAAAAATCTTCCCGCCAAACAAAAATAGAATGGAATTGCGATGGGGTGAGGGCAGATGCGCCTTTTGCGCATGACGGAATTGTTAGCGTTACCACATTAGTAGAGCGTAGTAATTAGTTTGGAGTAATAATGCACGCGGAGCGTGCGCATTAATCATGGTCCGGATTGTTTTGGTAAAAAGTTCCTAATTTTGGAAGGAATTTTGTTTGTTAATTTATTTATAAAACCTTTTTGAACATCAATTATAATTAAAGCTTTTTTCATATTCATTTTAACTAACTTTTTCTAGTCTCTTATATAATGTTCCTGTAAAAAGGAGAATAATTACACCAATTAAAATAAGAATGAAAGGATTTTCTTTAAAAAATTTAATCTCCTCAAAGAAAAATTTAAGTCCTTCTATAATAGATATAACGCCAAAAGTTAAAAGAAAGGTAAATAAAAGAGGATAACGCTTAAAAACAGGTTTAGTATATTTACCAGCACTATCATTTAAATCTCTAACTATTTTTTCCGCTTGCTGTATTGGGTCTTTTGTGTACATAATTTTTATAAATTAAATTTTTCTTTAATTTTTTTATTTCCAATCTTTTATTTCAATCTTTTTGCCTGATATTCTAGTTATTACTACTTTTTGCCTTTCTTTCCAACCTAATCCCCTTACTACTTCTATTGGTAGAGTCACATAATACGACCCACCTGACTTTTGAATATTTCTTATCTTTGTTTGATTTGTTTTTCTCATTATTTAAGTATAACTAATCACTAGGGAAATCACTAGTGATTTCCCTAGTGATTCGGAATGGACGATTTTTGAGATATATCAACTACCGCAAGAACGGTTCTTACTAGGTATTGCTAGGTATTCATAATTTTTTAATCAATCATTCCTTTTGGGACTGGAGAATAATATATTTTTCCATTAATCTGGCAAGTTCCACTTTGCATATCGTGTCCAGTTTGACCTCCTACTCTAATACAAGATTTATAGTCATGAGCATTTTTATTGTAAATATAATAACCTGCTGTACATAAAATAACAATTATTAACAAAATTGACCAAAGATATTTTTTCATAATTTTATTATATCAAATTTATACGCAAAGCTGTGTCTCCTGAACAAAATCCGAACTTTTTTCCAAACGAATCCCGACAAATGACCGCCTCCGCTTCGCTCCGGCGGAACGCTCGGGTGCGGCGAAATTCCCCCCACACCCCCCTTCCGCCGCACCCTCGCTTCTGGCATTTCGGCGAAAAAATCCGGCGGCTAAATTTGACTTTAAAACCATATTCATGTATCCTTAGTATATCATAACTTGGAATAAGTGAATATGGCAAAAGCACACATTACAACTAAAGACGGGACAAAAGTAACAATTGAGGGAACTCCTCAAGAAGTAGCCACCTTAGTCGCACAGATAAAAGGTGGAATACCCAAAGAGCCGGCTATGCTGAGAGTGTCTAGTAAACACAAGAGCCGCCCTAAAGCTACTCCAGTTAACTTAATTTCAGAACTCATTGACGGTGGGTTCTTTAAAAAACCGAAAGAACTTGGTGCGATAAAAATTGCTTTAGAGGAGCAAGGGCACTATTATCCGGTTACCTCACTTTCGCCCGCTATGTTGCGTCTTGTTAGAAAAAGACAAGTACGTCGAATTAAAGATAAAAAAAGATGGCTTTATGTTAACGCCTAAAAACGAAAAAATTATTGCTGATTTAATTTCGCGCGTAGAAAAACTTGAGCGTGCGGTTTTTACAAATAAAAGCGTTAAATCTAAACTCGCGGACAAGGAAAATTTTCAAGGCGCCACAGGCGGATTGAGATATTTAGTTTCGAAAGGATTTTTTGATCGCAAACGCAATTTCGGAGAGATTAAAAAGGGCTTAGCAGACAATAACTATCATTACAGCAATCAAGCCGTACAAACGCCGCTTAATAATCTTTCAAAAGCCGGTGGCCTGCTCGTAAGTTTGAAAGAAAAGGGAAAGAAAGTTTATGCGAAAAGAAAATAACAAAACCACATCTTTACCGGAACTTTTAAAGACGCTTTGGCAAGAAGGATTTTTCACAGAAGCCAGAGAACTTTCAGAGATATCGGGTGGTTTTGCGGCAAAAGGTTATCATTTTCGATCTTCCAGTCTCGGTGTCGCTCTTATACGAACTGTTAGATCGAGCGGATTTTTAAGTAGGGTAAAAGAGTCAGGTAAATGGAAATACATACAAAAACATCCGATTACATCGCCATCAGGACAAAGAACAGCCCTTTTTGAGAGATACGACTTTCACCCAAAAATAAAAGAGGTTTCTTTTAAACAATTCGAGGATGGCTATTTTAAGGAAGCAATTCAAAACGCTCTTGTTGAAGTTATAGAGCAAGTGAAAGTTAAGGCGAAAAGACCAAAAAATGCTAACGGGAGAGATTTAGACGGAGATGATTTAATGAACCAGATTTTTGGTTGTGATAATCAAAGTCCAAAAATAAAGTTTAACGAACTAAAAACAAGTCTTGATAAAGCAGAACAGAGAGGTTTGATGAACTTGTTTAAAGGAATTGTGGGTATTAGAGATAAAAAAGCACACCTAAACTTTATTCAAAATGATCCACTAAAAACTATCGAGTATCTTTCACTTGCTAGCTTGCTGATGCGTCTTTTAGACGAAAACACTCCAACACGAAAGAAGAAAAAGAGTTAAATTTTATGAAAAGAAAATCTTCAAATAAAGACCTACGCAAAGCAAACTCCGCTAAAAAGGATGAGTTTTATACCCAGCTCGTTGATATAGAAAACGAGATGAAATACTATAAAAAAGCATTTCGTGATAAAGTAGTTTATTGTAATTGCGATGATCCGTATGAGAGCAACTTTTTCAAATACTTTGCATCTAATTTCAACGTTCTCGGGCTGAAGAAGCTCATCACTACAAGCTACAGCGGTTCACCGATTGTTGGAGGGCAATTACCATTATTTGAAGTGGCTGGATCAAAAGGCAAACAACCTTTCAAAATTGAAATTACAGAAGTGCCGGATATCGACAAGGATGGAGCGATAAATCTTGATGACGTTAAGTATTTACTCAAACACGACAAGAACACCGCAACCCCTCTGCGTGGTAGTGGTGATTTTCGGAGCGACGAATGCATCGAATTACTCAAGCAATCCGATATAGTCATAACCAACCCCCCATTTTCTTTATTCCGCGAATATGTTGCTCAACTCGTAAAGCACAAGAAAAAGTTCTTAATTATGGGTAATCAAAATGCGATTACTTATAAAGAAATCTTTAAATTGATTAAAGAAAATAAAATGTGGCTCGGACAAAGTTTAAATGGTAAAAATATTTTATTCCAAATTCCGGATCACTATGAAAGCTATTACAAAATTATTGATGGTAAAAAGTATGCTTTCCCAAAAAGCGTAGTTTGGTTTACCAACCTTGATGTATCGAAACGAAGTGAAGAATTGGTTTTGTACAAAAAATATACTAAAAAAGAATATTCAAACTTTGATAACTACAATGCGATAAATGTAGATAGGACAGAACAAATCCCTATGGATTATACTGGTGTGATGGGAGTACCTATAACTTTTTTACATAAATACAATCCCAGGCAGTTTGAAATTATTGATGGATTAAATCGATACACCGTACTAGATGTTGCTGGTCTGAATGACAATGCAGTAAAAAACCATCTTCATATGACAGAGATAGGTGGAAAATCAACGTATTTTAGAGTTTTGATTAAGAATAAAAAAGTAAAAAAATAATATGAAAGGAATTATTTACATAATGACAACGGCCGTTTCCGGTTAGATAAAGATAGGGCAAACTGGCACAAATAATTATCAAGAGCGAATGCGAAACCTTGAGGCAAATGGTTATTATAATGTTGCGGGATTGAAAAGATTTTTCGCGATTGAACTTGAAGATTACGCCGAAAAAGAAGCGTTGTTGCATGACATTTTTAACAAACACCAAGTTGGCGAAAGTGAATTATTCGCGCTCGATCAAGAATTGATACGCCAGCTTTTACTCTCATTTAAGGGCAAGGTTATTTATCCCGAAAATATTGACCAAGAGAGAGAATTTGACGAGGTAACAAAAGTAAGAAAACAGAGCAGACTATTTAGTTTTTATAAAAAAGGCCTGAAAAACGGCGATGAGATTGTTTTTAAAGACGATGAAACAATAACGGCAAAAGTTGTCGGCGAACGGGAAGTGGAATATGGCGGCCAGATTTGGAAGTTGTCGCCACTCGCATACAATCTTTATGAGAAACGTGGAGAGTTGAATACTAGCGGAGCTTATGCAGGTGTTGATTATTTTAAATATAAAGGTAAGAAACTGCGAGACTTGCCTGATGTTATTAGTTAAGTAAAAAAATATGAAAATTGATTTACACAAAATTCCAATTCGTAAAGTGATAGTTGGCTACAAAGATAGTGCCGAAGAAGGCGTGGTGGCTTATGGTGGCAAACTTGATATTCGCCCAAAATATCAGCGTGAATTTGTGTACAAGGAAAAGCAACGCAATGCCGTGATAGAAACAATCAAAAATAGCTTTCCGCTGAACGTGATGTACTGGATGATTAGAGATGACGGCGGTTACGAGGTGCTAGACGGTCAACAACGCACTATCAGCATTGGACAGTATGTTACTGGCGATTTTTCGCTGAACGACCGCTTTTTTCATAATCTAACAAAAGAGGAGCAGGAAAAAATTTGGGATTATGAATTGATGATTTACTTCTGCGAAGGCACTGATAAAGAACGGCTGGACTGGTTTAGAATTATCAACATCGCGGGGGAAAAATTGACAGATCAGGAAATCCGCAATGCGGTGTATACCGGGCCGTGGCTTTCGGATGCGAAGTTAAAATTTAGCAAATCAAATTGTGCTGCATATCTGTTAGCAAACGATGGCGGACAATTAATTAGTGGCTCGCCAATCCGACAGGAATATTTAGAAACCACGCTTTCGTGGATTAATGATGGCAAAATTGAGGATTATATGGCCAAGCACCAGCACGACAAAAGTGCAGACGAATTGTGGGAATACTTTCAAAAAGTGATCGCCTGGACGCGAGAGATTTTTTCGAATTATCGCCGAGAAATGAGTAATGTGCCGTGGGGTGATTTGTATAACCAATTTAAAAATAAAAAATTTGATTCAAAAAAACTGGAAAAAGAAATCACGCGATTGATGCAAGATGAAGATGTAACTAAAAAATCAGGTATCTATGAATATGTACTAAATGACAACGAAAGAGCATTGAGTATTCGTGCTTTTACAGACAAGCAAAAGAGAGAAGCATACGAAAGGCAAAAAGGTATTTGTGCGAAATGTAAAGAACATTTTGAAATAGAAGAAATGGAGGCGGACCATACGAAACCTTGGCGTGAAGGAGGAAAAACAATATCAGCAAACTGTAAAATATTATGTAAGCAAGATAACAGAACTAAATCTGGAAAATAAAAAGGAGTTATTATTTTATAAATAAAAAATTCATGGTATAATAACAATCTTGGTAATTAAGATTTTTTCAATAAAATGCTTTTAGTAAAAACAAAAATTGGTCCAAGTGAAATAGATGGGATAGGACTTTTCGCAGATGAAGATATCCCCAAAGATATGATCGTATGGAGCTTTAATCCCCTTATCGATAAAGCATTAACTGATAATGAAATCGAGAATCTCCCCCCTTATGTGCAAAAATTTATTGACAAGTATAGCTTTTTTGATAAAGGTAAACATGTTTTATGTGGAGATTTTGGGATCTTTATTAACCATTCTGAAACTCCCAATCTGGGTTCCACTATAGATGATAGCTTCGCTCTGCGAGATATTAAAAAAGGAGAAGAAATCACAGATGACTACACAACTTATGACGAAGAACCCTAATCCTGAGAATAGAAAAAAGTTTCGAATCGTATATGATCTTGCGATTCCTCTTGCCGTCTCCGCGATCGG
>Ga0265292_1001971_pt1 | contig 15755 bp, 17 predicted proteins | sample Munlanlewell296A_FD_189080 | JGI IMG/M metagenome (GOLD analysis project Ga0265292, IMG submission 189080) | Leachate microbial communities from a municipal landfill in Southern Ontario, Canada - Leachate well 296A | ecosystem: Engineered > Solid waste > Landfill > Unclassified | place: Canada... | reverse complement strand
ATTTTGAACTGTTGAGATTTAAGAGTAACATATTTTCTTGACGAAGAATTAAAATAAGTAAACTCCATTGGAGGAATTTCTTTTTCACCTGCAGTTCGCGGTACGATCAAGTAGTCAATAATTTTTTGTCCTGAAATAACCGAGCCACGGTTAATGTTCTCAACATTTTTAGGCTCATACTTTTCAAAACTGGGAGGCAATTGAGGATCCGGCACTTTGACTAGTTTGATGTTACCATTTCCGCTTACAGTTAATCTTAGTGTAATACTCTCATTAGTAACAACATCTTTTTTATCTACTTCAGCTTTAAAACTTAGATCACCGACCGAACCGGTAAAAGAAGCAGGCGCATTCTGAGGCAGCGGATCTACTTCCACTTTGATCGTGTTGGAACGTGTTTTTACTTCTACAGTTTCAGTCCTGCCGAAAAAAGAATCATTAAAAAATTCATCAAAGACATCGTTTCCAGTTTTTTTCTTTTTAACAATAACGGGAACATTCAATTCGAAAGGAGTAACCGAAAGCGTTCCAGTCTTTGAAGGGAAAAGTGCTACTTGTTTTATTTTAGCTACTCGATATCTTTCACCTTTGTACATTCCGATTTCAAAATTTATATTCTGTAACGGACCAACTTCTTCTGCCCAAAATCCTTCGTATGAAGGAAGTTTTGTTATTTGCGGTGAAGAGATATTTAATTTTGTATAAAGTTTATAAGTTACTGTAATCTGTTCACCAAGAAGTGCCTGTGTTTTATTTGCTTCTGCTATGATAAATACATTCTTCACAAGTTCTTCTTGCGAGTACCCGCCAGTGCTTTCTTTTTGCTGCTGTGGTGTTCCCTTTTCTACTTTTATATTAAATGGTTGAGTACGATATGTTTTTCCACCGTAGTCTATTGATGCAGATTGGATTGTAAACTCTCCAATATTACTTGGCTGCACAATGTAGGAAAAAGTCATTGAGCCGGATACTTTTCCGTTTATGATCTGCATACTGCTCGATTGATTTGGTCCGCTTAGAACTTTCAATCCTGTTAGAGCTGGCGGGCGAAAATTACTAATTCCATTTACATCTCCGCCTTCAAAAGTAAAGTAAATCTGAAAACGATCGTATTGACCCACAGTAGTTTTATCTACAGTTGCATTAAATTGCTGAGCATTTGCTGACCGGATAAAAATCGCCCACAGAAAAACTGTTATTAATAAATATATTTTCCTTAATTCACTTTTCTGCATAATGATTCTCGATACTTGATACTAGATTCTAAATACTTTTTGATTACCAATCTTTTTCTGTAACAACCGGTTTCCCTTTTACCTTACGAAGTTTTTTCTGCAGATCAGTTTCGTTATTCTTCAAAGCTTCTAAAATTCTTTGTGCATCTTCTTTAGAAATTTGATTCTTCGGCTGCTGCTGTTGCTGATTCTGCTGCTTATCTTTATTTTGATTTTTATTGTCTTGGTTCTTCTGCTGATCTTGATTCTTCTGTTGATCTTTATTCTTGTCTTGGTTTTTATCGTTTTTATTTTTCTGCTGTTGATTTTGCTTCAGCATATTCAACGCATAAGAAAGATTATATTTTGTATCAAGATCATCCGGATTATTTTTAAGCGAGTTTGCATACGCACCTAAACTTTCTTGATACTTCTGCTGTTTCATCAAAGCATTACCGATGTTATGATAAACTTTTGCCTCGTTTGTTTTATCCTCTGTAAATTGTAAAGAGTTTTTGAAAGATTGAAGTGCTTCATCATAACGGCCTTGTTTGTAATAAGCATCACCAAGATTAAAATGTCCTTGAAACAATTCGGGATCTTTTTCCAATCCTTTTTTGAATTTCACTTCTGCATCAGTGTATTTTTTGTTTGAGTAAAGGTCAACACCGTCGTTATTCAGACTTCTTTTACTCTGGGCAAAAGTTGTTGCTGAAAAAATAAAAATTATACAGATTATTTTTTTGATCATTGTTTAACCTCAACAATCTTTTCAAACTTAGCAAGCCACTTTGATTTATTGGATGAGATAAAAAATTCACCGATCAAAATCATTATGGCCGGAATCAAGAAATAATAAAATCTGTCTTCGTATTCAGTAATTTTTTTTGTGCCGTACTCTGATTTCTGAATATTTGCCAGGTCATTATAAATTGCTTCAAGTTCATCTTGAGTATTAGATCCTCGATAATATTTCCCGTTTGTTTTTTCTGAAATCGTTTTCAAAATTGTTTCGTCAAGTTTTGTAAGAACAATATTTCCTTGATTATCTTTTTTATATCCGCGTTGCACACCCGAATCATCATAAACCGGAATAGGGACTCCGACAGAGGAACCAAATCCTATTGTATAAATACTAACATCTTTAGAATTTGCTTCATCAAGAGCCGCATCAATATTTCCTTCATGATCTTCGCCGTCTGTAATTACAACAATTGCTTTTTTTGTATCGTCGTCATAACGGAAGGATTTCAAAGCAAGATCGAGTGCCGGACCAATTGCAGTACCCGGTTGAGGAACGGAATTAAAATCTACAGCGTTCAAAAATAAATTCGCTGCTGCATAATCTGAAGTTAATGGAAACTGAACGTATGCCTGTCCGGCAAAAACTATTAACCCAATCTTATCACCCTGAAGTTTTTGAATTAACTTTGCGATCTCAAACTTTGCTTTTTCCAATCTACTTGGTTTAATATCTTCAGCGCCCATACTTCTTGAAACATCTAATAAAATATAAACTTCAATGCCGATCTGTTTTACTTCTTCTATCTTAGTTCCTACTCGAGGATTTGCCAGTGCAACAATAATTAATACAATTGCAAAAAGTGTAAGACCAAATTTTAGCCATGATTTAAGTTTACTTCTTAATGGAAAAAGAACATTTTTTAACTTAGTCCCGGCAAATTTTTCAAGAATAGTATTTTGCTTTTTGAAAGTGAACCAAAAGAGTACGGCAAGTATTGGAACTAACCAGAGTAAGTAAAGATATTCGCTATTTGCAAAACGGATCACGGTAACCTTCTCAAATATGTTCGTGATAAACCAACATCAGCCAATAATAAAAATAGCCCTACAAAAGCCCAACTGTAAAAAAGTTCTTTGGCGTTTCTGTAAGATGTAACTTCAACACGTGTTTTTTCCAATCGGTCAATCTCATCATAAATTTGAACTAATTTTCTGTTATCAGTTGCACGGAAATATTTTCCTCCCGTGATACTGGAAATTTGTTTCATAATATTTTCATCTATTTCTACCGGAACCATCTGATACCTAATCCCAAACGGAGTTTGGAAAGGATAAGGCGCTTCACCAACAGTTCCAACGCCAACTGAATAAATTCTAATTCCAAATTTTTGAGCGATCTGGGCTGCAGTCAAAGGATCAATCTCACCAGCATTATTTACACCATCGGTTAATAAAATCATCACTTTACTTTTTGCTTTACTGTCTTTTAATCTGTTAACACCGTTTGCAATCGCATTACCAATCGCAGTTCCGTCTTGTATCATTCCGGTATGAATCTCTTTTAACAAATTTCTTAATACACTATAATCAATTGTAAGCGGGCATTGTGTAAAACTTTCTCCGGAAAAAATCACAAGACCAATTTTATCATTTGTTCTTCCGGCAATAAAATCATCAATAACTTTTTTTGCTGCTTCTACACGGTTAGGTTTAAAATCTTCTGCAAGCATACTGCCGGAAATATCGAGAACCATAGAAATATCAATTCCCTCTGTATAGATATTTTCTCCGCTGGAAAAACTTTGAGGACGAGCTGCTGCTATGATAAAAAAAGCTATTGATATAATTCTTAACCACGCCGGGATATTAGCTAGTTTTTCTTTTAATGTTTTAGATGCACGGCTAAATATTTGCAATGATGAAAAATTAAAATCCGGAGAAATTTTATTCTGTTTTTTCCAATACCAGTAAACAATCGCCGGTATTAGAAGTAAAAACCATAAAACAATAGGATAAGCAAATGTTATATCACTGAACATTTTTATCCTCGCTTACATTTTGCGGCGGCGCCGGTATAGTTTGATTAACAATTTCGTATGCTTGATTCATCATCTCATCATTTACTTTCGGCATCGGTTCAAATTTAGCGAACTTAACAAGATCGGCATTGCTGAAGAAATTATCCGATGTTTGAACAATTTTTTTCCCTTCTTCCATGTAACTTAATACAGCTAGAATTTCTGCCGATGTCATTTCCAACGCGCGGAAATTAAATCTCTCTTCAAAGTATTGACGGACAATTTCAGTTACTTCACTGTGAAATTGCTTAACAAATCCATTCTGCCAAAGTTTTTTCTGTTCAAGTTCATGTAAATGTGTTAATGCAATTTCATGGGGCGGAATTTTTATTTCAGGTAAAATATTTTCTTTCAATGCTTTCTTCTTTTTATAACGCTGATATAAATAGTAGAGAAGCCCAATCAACAAAAATATTATAACCACTATAGCTGAAATCAATAACCAATTCAACGGAAGTTTCAAAGGATCTTTTACATCGCGTATATCTTCTTGTGCATTAACCGGCAATGTTCGGACGGTAATTGTAACAGGATTAGTTTTAATCAATTTCTTTTCAATGGTTCTGCCGAAAATATATTCTAAAGTAATAGCCGGAATAGTAATATTGGCGGAATCGTATTTCGAAAAAATATAATTGTATCTTTCAATAACCTGGTTATAAACTTCAATTTTTTCAGACGGCAGAGTTTGAATGTATTCGAGAACTTTTATACTGTCTTTTACTGATGGCATATTAACTGCAATCAGTTTATCATGTTTAATTTCGATCTGATACTTTATGTAGTCGCCAACTTTGTAGGTTGATGTATCAGTAGTTGCGCTAACGGAAATATTTTGTGCTCTCAGAATTGTAAGAGAGAAAAGAAGTATGGTAAATACAGATTGTAATTTTCTTACCATCTTTTTTCCCTCATCTTAAAAAAATCAACAAGAGGTCTTACATACGAACCTGATGTTTCAATATCAATGGAATCCAATCTGCTGGAGACAAAAAGCTGTCTGCGGAATTCTGCCCAATGATTATTCTCATCAATAATTGATTGACGGATAATTTTATTACCCGTATCAATAAAACGGATCTCTCCGGTTTCAGCATCTCGGAATTTAATTAATCCGGCATCTATCATAGATTTTTCCCGCTGATCGCGAAGTACTATTCCTATCAGATCATGTTTTTTACCAACGATACGTAGAATTTTTTCGTAACCGCCGTCTATGAAATCCGAGATCAAGAATACTATTGCTTTCTTTTTTATTGTATGATTAAAGTACTCAAGTGCTTGACGAAGATTTGTTTGATTTCCTTCCGGCTCGAATGAAAGAACTTCTCTAATTATTCTAAGTGAGTGACTCTTTCCTTTTCTGGGAGGAACAAATTTTTCGATTCGATCGGTAAATAATATTAATCCAACTTTATCATTATTCTTCAAAGCAGAAAAAGCAAGAACAGCGCTTAGTTCAGCCGCAACTTGCTGCTTTGTTTTTTCAACAGAACCGAACATTAACGATCCGCTCATATCAACAAGCAGCATAACTGTAAGTTCGCGTTCTTCTTCAAATATTTTAATGTAAGGATGACCGAACCGCGCAGTAACGTTCCAATCAATGCTTCGTATATCATCGCCGAAATTATACTCGCGTACTTCGGAAAATTCCATTCCTCTTCCCTTAAATACAGAATGGTATTCGCCGGAAAAAACTTCGTTTACAATTCCGCGAGTACGAATCTCAATTTGTTTTACTTGTTTGAGTAACTCTTTTGTTAGCATAGTTTACAGTTGGCTGTTTGCAGTCAGCAGTTGGCAGTTAACAGTAAATCTGTGAACTGCATACTGCAAACTGCTTACTATCATGGTACTTCAATTTTGTTTAATATTTTTGAAATAATTATTTCCGAAGTTATATCTTCAGCTTCAGCTTCATAAGTAACTGCAATACGATGACGCAACACATCAGAGCAGATCGAACGGACATCTTCCGGAATTACATATCCTCTTCTTCTAATAAAAGCCACAGCACGGGCTCCCAAAGCAAGATTAATAGATGCTCTGGGTGAGCCGCCGTAACTTATCAGATCAGTTAACTCATCCAAACCAAAATCTTTCGGTGAGCGTGTTGCAAATACAATATCTAAAATATATTTCTCAATTTTTTCATCTACATAAATTTCTTGAACGAGTTTACGTGCTTTAATAATATCTGCCGGATTAATTACAGCATTTATAGTTGGATTATCAGAAGTAGTATTTAACTTCATAATCTTTTGTTCTTCTTCACGGGAAGGATATGTGATCTTCACCTTCAGCATAAAACGATCAACTTGTGCTTCCGGCAAAGGATAAGTTCCCTCTTGCTCGATCGGGTTTTGAGTTGCAAGAACTAGAAAAGGATCATCTAATTTAAATGTTGTTTCACCAATCGTAACTTGTCGTTCCTGCATAGCTTCAAGAAGTGCGCTTTGAACTTTAGCAGGTGCGCGGTTGATTTCATCTGCAAGAATAAAGTTTGCAAAGATCGGTCCTTTTTTAATTGCAAAGTTTCCGTCTTTTTGGTTATAGATCAATGTGCCAATTAGATCTGCGGGAAGAAGATCCGGTGTAAATTGTATCCTCTGGAATTTCGCTTTCATTGATGATGCTAGTGACTTGATTGCAAGTGTTTTAGCTAAACCGGGTACGCCTTCAAGCAATACATGCCCGTTGGAAAGAAGCCCAACTACAAGGCGTTCAAGCATCGATTTTTGTCCAACGATTGTTTTACTCATCTCGTTGAAAAGTAGATCAATGAACTCGCTTTCCTTTCTTATTTTTTCATTTAGTGCTGTAATATCCAATTTAAACCCTCACTGTTTTAATATTTCTGATGATTTTCTACAAAACTGAAGAAGCTTAAGTTTCTTCTTTCTTGTTAATATTTGTTAATCCGGAAAGTTTTTTTGCGGGAACAAATATATGAAAATATGAACTCGAATAATTATTCATGTTTTTAGCATAAATCAAATGTTAAAAAATCTTAAAAATGAATTACTAACCTTGAAAAATTTTATATCAACATGAATAATGCCGATATTATCGCTTGAAAACTAAACATTGGTTCAAAAAATATCAAAACTTTTTAGAAGTTGATTTATTAAACCAGCTTTATTCTCAATTGGTCTAAGAAATAGTATCAAAAGAATCACTTTATAAAAAGCGTTGCTTATCCATAAAAAAGATACTGAGGTTTAAAAGTGTCCAGACTAATATTAATAATTATTCTATTCGCATTTATTGGTACAATAAACAATGCTCAGATGCGCATGAGTCCTGCCGAAAGAGCAAAACAATTAGGTGGATCATTAAAATTAAACAGTGATCAATTAAAAAAAGTAGAAAGCATATTAACAAAGTCTCAAGATCAGTCCTCCAAACTGATGAACAATGGTGATTTCCGTAATGAAGAAACCAGAAACAAAATGAACCAGCTTCGTGAAGAATCAAATAAAGAAATCATGAAGATCTTAAATGCAAAACAAAAAGCTGAATACAAAAAAATTCTGGATGAACAAAAAAAGAGAATGGAAGAAAGAAGACAAAACAGAGATAACTAAAGTAAAACAATTTCATACATTATTATTAGAGAACAATCATGAAAAAAAAGGCAATCATAATTTCCTCGGTTATAATTGGTTTAGTAATTGTTGCTTACTTTTTATTTTTTAGTGGCGATAAGAAACAAACAAAATTTACATATGCTGAAATTACCAAAGGTGATCTTAATGTTTTAATCAGCAGTACCGGCACCTTGCAAGCTATTAAAACTGTAGAAGTTGGAACTCAAGTCTCCGGCAGGATTGACAGACTTTTAGTTGACTTCAACAGCCAAGTTAGAAAGGGACAGTTGTTAGCAGTTCTTGATACTGTTGTTCTTGCGGCAACAGTAAGGGACGCACAAGCAAATTTAGACAGAGCAACTGCATTATACGAACAAGCGGTCGCAGTTCACGAAAGAAACAAACAGATGTTCGAAAAGAAATTTATGAACGAAGTTGATTTTATTGCTTCAAGAACTAATGTTCAAACTTTGCTTGCATCTCAAAAATCTGCAGTCACCGCACTTGAAAGAGCAAAATTAAATTTGGGTTATGCTTATATATATTCCCCTATCTCAGGAACAATAATCAATAGAAGTGTTGAACAAGGACAGACGGTAGCCGCAAGTTTATCTGCACCTACAATATTTTTAATTGCGGAAGATCTTTCCTCAATGCGAATTTTAGCAAATGTTGATGAAAGCGATATCGGGCAAATAAAGATGGGTCAAAAAGTTCAGTTTACTGTTCAAGCACATTCCGGAAAAAGATTTGATGGTGAAGTAACTCAAATCAGATTAAATCCTAATATAGTTCAAAACGTTGTTAACTATACCGTAGTTGTTCAGGCTGATAACAAAGATAAATTTTTACTACCAGGTATGACTGCAACTGTAGATTTCTATGTTGACTTCCGAGAAAATGTTTTACTTGTTCCTAATGTTGCATTAAGATTTCAACCAACAGTTGAAATGACCGAAGAGTATAAAAAGAATTTGGAAAAACAAATGGCGAGTTTACCTGATAGTGTAAAGAATAGAATTCAGCAATTTGGCGAAGGACAATTCACTCCGGGAGCTATGGACGGCGGAAACGGAGGCGGTCAATTCAATATGGGAATGGGTGGAGGAAATAGCGGTGGTAGAAGAAGAAACGCAAGCAGAGTTTGGTATTATGATGATAACAACAAATTGCAAATGAGTATGGCTATGCTTGGCTTGACAGATGGAAAGAAAACAGAAATAGTTAGAGGAAGAAATATTAAAGAAGGAATGAAAATAATTTCCGGTATTATCGAAAATGAAACTCCGGCTGCAACCAGCGGGAATAATCCTTTTAATCCTCAGCAAGGCGGCAATCCAATCAGAAGAGGATTTTAATTAGGAGACTATAATTTGGAAAACACATTAATAAAAACTGTAGAATTATCTAAGACTTATAAAGTCGGTGAAATAGAAGTCCATGCGTTGAAGTCTGTTAACATTACAATCAACAACGGAGAATTTGTTGCTATCATGGGCGCATCCGGTTCAGGAAAATCTACTTTGATGAATTTATTAGGATGTCTTGATATGCCAACTTCCGGCAACTACTTGCTCGATGGAATAAATACAAGCAAGCTTACAAAAAATGAATATGCCAACATAAGAAATCAAAAAATTGGTTTTGTGTTTCAAGGATTTAATCTACTTCCGCGCACAACCGCCCTTGAGAATGTTGAGCTGCCGTTAATGTATGATCGCCTTGAGAAAGTAAAAAATCATCAGAAACAGGCAACTGATGCTTTGATAAGGGTTGGATTGGGAGACAGAATGCATCATATACCAAGTCAGTTATCGGGTGGTCAGCAGCAAAGAGTGGCTCTTGCAAGAGCATTAGTAAATGAACCATCATTGATTTTAGCAGATGAACCCACTGGTAACTTGGATAGTGTTACATCTGTTGAAGTTTTTAATCTTTTTCAAAAATTGAATGACGAAGGAATCACAATTATAATGGTTACCCATGAAAGAGATTTTGCAGCATTTGCAAAAAGAATTTTAGAAATGCGTGATGGAAGAGTGATAAGAGATGCAAAAATTAAAGATCGTCTTAACGCTGAAGAAGAATTAAAAAAAGCAATTGCTGAAGCCGAAATAGCAGAATAGAAGGAATAATTATATGAATGCAAAAATAATTTTGAAAGTTGCAACAAGAAGTATTATGAAATCCAGAATGAGAAGTTTACTCACTGCTTTGGGAATAATTATTGGTGTAGCGGCAGTGGTTGTAATGGTTGCGATAGGTGATGGTGCACAAAGAAAAGTTGAAGAACAAATTGCATCATTGGGGTCCAATCTTATAATTATCACACCGGGGGCATCATCAAGCGGCGGCGTTAATAGAGGTATGGGATCTTTCAACAGATTTACTTTTGATGATGTTGATAAAATAAAAAATGAAGCTACACTTATTAAAGGTGTGTCGCCTTTAGTTCGATCCGGCGGACAAGTAATCGGCGGAGTAGGAAATTGGTTCACCCAAATTCAAGGCGTGTCTCCGGATTATTTGGATATCCGCACTTGGGCTTTGGAGAGCGGTGAATTCTTTACAGATAGAGATATTATGGCAAGATCAAAAGTTTGTGTTTTAGGTGCCGATGTTAAAAAGAATTTATTCCCAAATGATGATCCTATTGGACAACAAATAAGAATCCGTAATACACCGTTCAGAGTTATCGGAGTTCTAAAAGCTAAAGGACAAACTGCGGTTGGAACCAGCAACGATGACGTTATACTCGCACCGTCAAGAACTGTTCTTGATCGCCTTTCCGGCGGAAGATTTATCAGCTCAATTCAAGTCAGCGCAATATCAACTGATAAAATTCTTGCAGCACAAGCAGAGATAAAAAGCATAATGAGAGAATCTCACAAATTAAGTCCGGGTGAAGAAGATGATTTTACGATTCAAGATCAATCGGATTTATCAGAAACTGCTACCGAGACTTCCAGAATTCTAACAATACTTTTAGCTTCTGTTGCCGGTGTATCTCTTGTTGTTGGAGGAATTGGAATTATGAATATAATGCTTGTCTCTGTAACGGAAAGAACTAGAGAAATTGGAATTCGATTATCTGTCGGGGCACGAGCTTCTGATATATTAGTTCAATTTTTAACTGAAGCCATCGTATTAAGTTTATCTGGAGGAGTGATTGGAGTGTTGCTCTCGTTCTTAATAGCTTATATTCTGAACAATTACACAAGCCAATCTGCTTTAATTAAACCGCAAATAATAATGATTGCATTCGGATTTGCAGGAGCAATAGGAATATTTTTTGGATTCTATCCGGCAAAAAAAGCTGCCTCATTGAATCCGATTGATGCACTACGTTACGAATGATTTTTTTTAACAATAATAAATTAGTGGTCAGAAATTTGATCAACACAAGTTCACAAAAAATTGAGATGATCTGATGAAATTTGTAAAAATATTTTTCTTAATTAGTTTCACTTTTGTATTTGTAATAGGCGTTAATGGTCAAGAAAAAATAACTTTAAGCAGAGCTATTACTATCGCCCTTAATCAAAATACATCAGTTATAAAAAGCACAAATAGCTTGGAAACTTCCGCTGCATTTCTTAAGAACGCATACGGAAATTTATTACCAACCTTAAATCTAAACAGCGGATGGAACTGGCAGCGGACAAGCAGTTCGGGCAGTACAGTTCTTGATTTTTTTGGTAATCCGCAAAATCTTGGAGCCACTGAAACCGATTCCAGAAGTTACAGCATGTCTTTAGGCGGCAACGTTACTATTTTTGATGGACTCGCTAACATTTCAACAATTAATCAGAGGAAGAACGATCTTCAAGCCGCTAAATATGATTTGGAAAAACTAAGACAGGATGTTGTGCTTCAAACTGTAAATCTCTTCATCATTATTCTGAATAATGAAAAGATACTCAAGTTCCAAACAGAAGATGTAATGTACAACGAAGATATGCTTAACAAAGTAAAAGAAATGTTTGATTTAAAAATGAAAGCAAATGTAGATTTGTATTCGCAGGAATATCAAACATCCAATTCTAAACTATCTTATCTTCAAGCAAAAAATAATTATGAAAAATCAAAAATCACTTTTCTAAATTATTTGTCTAAAGATATTTTAAAAGATTATACATTTGAAATGGACTCTTCATATTTGCCTGAATCAGTAAAAAACATTGATAACATTGAAGTACTCCTCCAAACTGCTTTAGGAAATAGAAATGATTACCAGAGTTCCAAATTGAAATTAGAAAGCTCCGAATACCAGTTAACTATTGCTCGAGGCGGATTACTTCCAAGTTTAAGCGGCAACTATAGTTTTTCTACCAGCGCAACCCAGCCATCAGATTTGTTTAATAGAAAAGTTTACAGTTTCGGTTTATCATTTAGTTTTCCAATTTTTTCCAGATGGAGTACCGAACTTGTTATTCAATCTGCTTTAGTCTCAAACAAAAATACTAATGAAGATTTTAATGCATTAGAAAGACAAATTAAAAGCGATTTGAAAAATGCCGTTCTGGATTTACAAACAGCAAAGCTACAATTAGAGGTTTCTAGAGCTGCATTAAAATCCGCTAAAGAAACATGGGAGATAAAACGCGATTCCTATACACTTGGTTCTGCAACATTTATTGATCAGCAGCAGTCATACAGAGATTACATTCAAGCAACTAATAATACTATAGCTAGTGAATCAAATTATATCTACAGGCAATTTGGGCTTCTTAGTGCTTTGGGGTTGCTTAAAAGTGAGTAACAGTAATTGTAAAACAAGTTAACATAAAATGCTGAAGGATTTTTCTTCAGCATTTTTATTTTGCGATAGCTCTAACCGAAGCAAACTTCAAATAAACTGTTTCCTCTATTGCCGGATGATCGAGTGAAGCATTTTGGGAATTAGAGATGACGGTTTATTAGTTAATTGGTATTTCTATTCCCTTCATTTTTATTTCTTGAGCAAAAAATTGTTCTTCAAATTCTTGCGGAGTAAAGGCGATAGGTTCTATTCGCGTGTCAATTCCCCAAGTCATTTTACCTAAGATTACACCACTTTCAAATTTATTATTTGTAAAGGATTCTGAGACAATGGCTAAATCTATATCGCTATCTCTAGTCATTTTTCCATCAGCACATGATCCAAATAGATATACTTTTTCAACATCAAACCGTTTTTTAACCAAGGAGATGTATGCTGTTATTTTTTGAATTATATTTTTATCTGTGATGAAATCCACTTATGAAGTTCCTTTACCTGATTCTTTTTTTGAAACGTAAATTTCTTTGTAGCCAATGTGTATAAGCTAAATTTTTCGTCCGGATATCTCGCGCTTATTTGAAACTGATTTAACTCCTCTAAATTCGTAAGGAGCTCATCAGTTATTTCCAATTTAGTTAGTTCTGCAAGTCGCAACAAATTGTGTGATTTAGGAGCAAAATTTTTTGTTTCTGCAACAACCATTGCTTTCAATATTTTTTCAATGCTCAAATGACATAAATACAAACAGAAATGAAAATTTTTTCCGGATTCAAAAATATCAATGGCACTTTGTAAATCCAGTTCGGATGCTTTCTTCCAATATTCTATTTGTTTCTTTAGTTCCACATTAAAATATAATCCAAAAAGTTAATTATCTCAAAAGGATTTATTGACCAGTCAATTTGAGTGAAGCAAACTTCAAATAAACTGTTTCTTCCATTGCCGGTAAAGACGGATGATCTAAAGAAGCGTTATTAAAATAGAAGAGTTGTATTTTCTTTCCGGCTTTAAGAGCTGCCGTATTGATTGCATCCAAAAACATTTCTTCTTTAAGATGATGAGAACATGAAGAAGTAAAAAGCAATCCGCCATCTTTCAACTGTTCCATAGCAAGTCTATTAAGTTTTTCATAGCCCTTGATTGCTGTTGCTAATGTTCTTTTGTTCTTTGCAAACGCAGGCGGATCTAAGTTGATAACATCAAATGTTCTCTTCTCTGATTTACATTTTTCCAGATAGTCAAAGACATCGGATTGAATAAACTCGGCTTTGCAATTGAACCCGTTAAGAGAAAAATTTTCTTGTGCATTTTTTATTTCTTCGGCAGACGAATCAGCAAATACAATTTCTTTTGCATTACAGTGAGCAGCATGTAAACCAAATCCGCCGGAATTGCAGAAGCAATCAAGCACTGATTTATTTTCGCAGAACCTTCCAAAGAATTCACGGTTATCGCATTGATCAAAATAAAAACCGGTTTTGTGTCCGGTGGCAAAATTGATTTTGTATTTCACTGTTCCATCGTAAATAATCTCTTCATTCATTTCGCCAAGATAAATTTTGTTCTCGCCGGGTAATCCTTCCAGCTTACGAAAGTACTCTTCCCCCTTTGTAAAAATATTTTTAGCCGAAAAATCTTCACGTAATATTCTTGTTATTAATTCTATGTTCCTTTCCATTCCTGCAGAATAAACTTGTAGAACAAATGTATCGTTGTATTTATCAATGATAAGACCGGGCAAAAAATCACTTTCGCTAAAAACCATACGGAACGATTCACGCTGAGGATAAACTTTTTTTCTGAATTCATAAGCCGAGTGTAATCTAGAACGGAAAAGATTTTCTAGATCAACTGATTCTTCATTAGAGATAATGCGAATTGCGATCAATGAATTTCCGTTATAAAATCCGCTGCCTATAAAATTATTCTTCGAATCATATACCCGGACAAGATCACCATTGGAAATATCTCCTTCAGTTTTTTCTATTTCATTACTGAAGATCCAGAGATGCCCTTGTTTTATTCTTCTCTCTTCATTCTTACTTAAAACTACTTTAGCCAAGGTTATTCTCAATTGTTGAAACAAATATACATTGTAAAGACGAAGCATGCTTCATCTCTACGGAAAGAATTTTATTATATTTGGGCAACAAAATTTCAATTAAAGGAAACAGAATGCGATCTAAATTATTAGTAATATTTTCATCAATTATTTTCATTGTTACTGCGTGTAATAAAGAAGAAGAACCTAAACAAGCTGCGGTTACCAAGAATTCAAATATCCATCAAGTTGTTGTAGAAGAGACAATTCAAGTAAGCGGATATACATATATCAGAGCAAAAGAAGGCGATAAAGATTATTGGATGGCGGTAACTACAATGGATGTTAAACCGGGTGAAACTCTTTACTACGAAGGTTCAATGGAAATGAAAAATTTTGAAAGTAAAGAACTGAAAAGAAAATTTGATGCGATCTTATTCGCGGAAAATGTAAGTAAGATTCCTCCTACAAATGCCGGAGCCGGAATTAAAGCATCTCCCCAAAAACCAGTTATTGAAAAAGAAAATATTTCTGTTCCGGCTGCTGCCGGCGGCGCAACTATTGCTCAGATCTTTTCTAATGTAAATGCTTACGCAAATAAAATAGTTAAGGTTAAAGGCAAAGTGGTAAAAGTTAATAATGGAATTATGAAAACAAATTGGATTCATATTCAGGATGGAACAAGTGCCGGAGCGGATTTTGATCTAACTGTTACGACAAATGATCTTGTAAACGTCGGAGATATTGTTACATTCGAAGGTAGTTTAGTTTTGAATAAAGATTTCGGTTACGGTTATTCGTACAAAGTTCTTTTGGAAAATGCAAAGGCAAATAAAAGTTTGTAACTCGAATTAGTATTTATCTCAATTTTTTGAAGCGCAAATGCCGGCAGATCAAGCAAGAATGATTTACTGGACTGATGAACAAGAAGGATTTCATTGGGCAGTTGAATCAAAAACAAAAAAAGGTTGGAACCGTTTCACTGAACATCATTATAAAAAATTAGAATAAAAATGTGTTTCAAAAAGCTATTTACATAGTTTAGGATTTGTGGTAAATTGTAATCAACAAAATAAAACATGGTTTATTTCTTATGACCACAAAGGCAAAAATAAAAAAAGAAATTGAAAGAATGCCTGATAAATTGTTAGAGAAGGTATATCGGTACATTAACAACTTGAAAACAAACCCTGACACTCCAAAACCAATCAGCACTTTCAAATTGAAGGGCAAGTTCGATAAGGTTAACGTTCGCGAAAAAGCTTATGAGTAAAGTCTTACTTGATACAAACATTCTTATTTATTCCATAGATGAAGAATCAA
>Ga0265292_1001970_pt1 | contig 15762 bp, 13 predicted proteins | sample Munlanlewell296A_FD_189080 | JGI IMG/M metagenome (GOLD analysis project Ga0265292, IMG submission 189080) | Leachate microbial communities from a municipal landfill in Southern Ontario, Canada - Leachate well 296A | ecosystem: Engineered > Solid waste > Landfill > Unclassified | place: Canada... | reverse complement strand
CACGTCTCCCTCGCGCGACACACCCTCGCCGTAGAGGATATCGAACTCGGCCTGTTTGAAGGGCGGCGCGACCTTGTTCTTCACAACCTTCACGCGCGTGCGCGAGCCTACGATCTCCTCGCCGTTCTTGATCGGCGTGACCCGGCGGATGTCGAGCCTCACGGTCGAGTAGAACTTGAGCGCGTTGCCGCCCGTGGTGGTCTCCGGGTTGCCGAACATCACGCCTATCTTCATGCGGATCTGGTTGATGAATACGACCAGCGTCTGCGACTTGGAGATCGTGGCCGTGAGCTTTCTCAGCGCCTGGCTCATGAGCCTGGCTTGCGCGCCCATCTGCGCGTCGCCCATCTCGCCCTCGAGCTCTGCGCGAGGGACGAGCGCTGCCACGGAATCGACGACCAGCACGCCGACCGCAGCTGAGCGAACGAGCATGTCTACTATCTCGAGCGCCTGCTCGCCGGAGTCCGGCTGGCTGATGAGCAAATCCTCGGTGCGCACGCCGAGCCTGCGCGCGTAATCGACATCAAGCGCGTGCTCGGCATCGATATAGGCTGCGATTGAGCCTGCCTTCTGCGCCTGCGCAACTACCTGCAGGGCGAGCGTAGTCTTGCCGGACGATTCCGGGCCGAAGATCTCCACGACGCGGCCGCGCGGCAGGCCCCCTACCCCGAGCGCGATGTCCAGCGAGAGCGAACCGGTAGATACGGCATCAATTCCCGCGACCAAGGGTTGATCCTTGCCGAGCCGCATGATCGACCCCTTGCCGAACTGCTTCTCTATGGATGCGACGGCAAGGCCTATAGCCTTCTCGCGGTTTTCTAATCCAGGCATGTTGTTACTCATGGGAGACTCCTTTTCTTGTGGTTGTGTCTTGTGAAGGACGCCCGGAAGAAGTTCCGAGCGGGAAAGTTTGCAATGCGGTGTAGACAGGCCCCTCCCTGGTGAGCACGCTCTTGTACAGGGTCAGGGCGTTGACATCGACCTCGCCGAACTCCCGTTCGGCAAGCTTCTCCACGAGGTGCACGAGAGGCTCGCAGTCCTTGAGCGAGGAGCGCGCCCTGCCCAGCGTGAGGTGGAGCCGCAGCGCGCGCGGGTCGCGGTGGAGCCCCAGCTCTTCAAACGTCTCCTCGAGCTTTGCGTGCAGCGAGATCACCGCCTCCGTGTCGCCGGCAAGCCCTGCCCAGAGCACGCGCGGGTATCGCCAGTTTGGGAAGACACCGATGCCATGGCCGAAGAGGTGTATCGGCGCCTGGTGGCGCACCTCCCGCTCGATCACCTGCGAGAGCTTGCCGGTCAAGAGCTCCTCCTCCACCTCTCCGAAAAAGCGGAGCGTGCAGTGCATGAGCTCGGTCTTGACCCACTTCACGTCGTGGGTTTTCTGTGAAAGCAGCCCGATGATCGAGCCCAGCTCCGCCTGCATCTTCGGCGGTATGTCGAATGCGAGGAATGAGCGTATCTTCATCTATCAAAACTCCCGAAGCAGGAAGCAAGAGACATGAGGCATGATGCAAGGCCGAAGCATGAGGCACGATGCATGATGCAAGGCCGAAGCATGAGGCAGGAAGCATGAGGCATGATGCAAGGCCGAAGCATGAGGCACGATGCATGATGCATGAAAAACCTGGCCTTTCCTGCCTCCTGTCTCATGCTTCATGCCTCCTGCGTCGACAAGAGATATTTTCTGACCGTATCGAGCGCTGTAGCCGCAACCATCTGTTTGAACCATATGCGGTCGCGTTGGAAGCAGTGCGACTGCACATGCGTGCCGTCAGGTGTTGCAACCGCGATATGCACCGTGCCCACGGGCTTTGCCGCAGTGCCGCCGTCAGGCCCCGCAATTCCGGTCACGCCGATACCGACAGTCGCGCCGCTCTTGCGGCGAATTCCATCCGCCATTGCAGCAGCGGTCTCTTTTGACACGGCACCGTGCTCCCTGATCGTCTCCTCTGGAACGCCCAGGATCTCTACCTTGGAACGGTTGCTGTATGTGACCGCGCCGCGCTCGAACCACTCGCTGGCGCCGGATACGTCGGTTATGAGAGAGGCTATCAAGCCGCCGGTACACGATTCAGCCACCGCGAGAGTCATGCCTCGTTTCTTGAGCATACCGCCCACCACGGCGGCGAGTGTCGTCTCCCCGTCTGCATAGACGACATCTCCAAGCCTCTCGCGTATCGCGGCCTCGGCCCGTGCGACTGTGGACCTCGCCTCGTCTTCATTCCCGGCGCGCGAGATGAGTTTGAGCAGTATCTCCGGGAAGAAGACTCGGAACGAGAGCCTTGCGCCCGAGAGTTCAACGCCGCGGAGTTTTTCGTCGATGCTCGCTTCAGGCATGCCGAAGCAGCGCAGCACCTTATCTGCATATGCGCCCAGGGCGCGGGCGCGCAGCCACGGCATCACGGAATCGTCGACTATCTGATAGAGCTCCTTGGGCACGCCTGGGAGGAAAAAGAACGTGGCGCCAGCCAGCTCAACCCTGATGCCGGGCGCGGTGCCTACGCGATTCTGCAACACCGCTCCGCCCTTTGGGATGAGCGCCTGCTTATCGTTGCTCTTCGACATCGGCCTGCCCACGCGCTCGAAGAATGCTCGGATCTCCGAAATCACGGACTCGTCGCGCACGAGCGGGGCGCCAAAAGTCTTTGCCGCCGCCTCGACGGTCATGTCATCGGCCGTGGGCCCAAGGCCGCCGGTAACGATGACGCACTCGGCGCTCGATGCGGCGCGCTTGAGCGCATCGCCGATCGAATCGAAGTCGTCTCCCACTGAAGTGTGTCGCACGATCTCATGACCCAGCGCAGCGCAGCGCGAGGCTATCCACGCGCTGTTCGTATCGACGATGATGCCCTGCATCACCTCGTCGCCTGTTGTTATGATCTCGATTTTCATCTGCCCTCTTCCCCTCTTTTGTAAGCCTGCCCGCCGGCCGGCAGGCGGGGAGGGGCAAGGGGAGGTAGATCATGATCTACCCCTCCCGACCTCCCCTTTCACCCTCCGGCTCTCGCCTTCGGGTACTTCCTCGGCCACCCACTTCCAGTGGGTCCCCGGCCTCGGTCGCAAAGGGGAGGAGAACCGCCTACCACCTCACGCCCAACGTGGGCAAAAGTATCTCGAAAAAAATCAGCGCAATATTAGCATAGACGCCGGCTGCCACGTCGTCGAGCACCACGCCGCGGCCGTCAGAGAAGCGGCGCTCTATCCAGCGGATCGGCGGCGGCTTTGTGATATCGAATATGCGGAAGAGCACGAAGCCAGTCACGGCGGCCGCAAACGACGGCGTGTGAAAAGCCATGGTGACCAGATAACCCGCGATCTCGTCGATCACTATCTGCGGCGGATCGACCTCCTCGTACAGGGCCTGCGCACGGGTGGAAACCCATATGGCAAATATAATGAAGGCGACCGTGGTGGCTGCATATGCCGTTGGCGGCAGCGTGCGGATGAGCCAATAGAAACCGACTCCCACGACGGTGCCCCACGTGCCGGGCGCCAGCGGTATGCGGCCGACGTAACAGCCTGTGGCGAAAAAGGAGATAAAGCGATTCATCGCGAGGGTTGTTCCTTCCATTGGCGGCGGAAGCTAGCACCAGCCGGAATAAATGACAACGGCGTTCAATGCACGGACCGTGCCGAAAAAACATCATTATATTTCAAGGGCCGCCCAAGGCCCGCTGCCCAGAAACACTGCAGTTGCATGGTCAATACGGCACCAAGCCCCGTTCACTTATCAACAAATTTCTTTTTGCATGAAACCCGCTTCCTCGTTGCCCTGAATTCGTCGGCCGTGCTAAGGCCTTTGCCATGGCCAAACCACGCACGATATTTTCATGTCAGAACTGCGGGGCGCAGTCGCCCCGGTGGATCGGCCGCTGCCCGGAATGCGGGCAGTGGAATACGTATGCCGAGGAGATCGAGGCCGTGGAGGCCAGGCGCGACACGGCTCCGGGTTCTACTTCGACAGTTATCGCGCTCTCGGAGATCAAGGCCGATGAAGGCAGGCACATACCGACCGGGATCGCGGAGCTGGATCGCGTCCTGGGCTCCGGCTACATACCCGGCGGCGTGGCGCTCGTAGGCGGCGATCCGGGCATAGGAAAATCCACGATCATCATGCAGGCCCTCGCGCGCGTGGCAGCCTCCGGCGCGAAAGCCCTCTACGTCTCCGGCGAAGAGAGCGCGGCGCAGATAAAGCTCCGCGCGGAGCGCATGAACATCTCGAACGCGCAGATCGCCGTGCTCACGGAGAATTGCGTGGAGCGCATCATCGAGCAGATCCGCGCTACAAAACCCGCGATCGTCGCAATCGATTCCATACAGACGATGTACACGAACGACCTGCAGTCCGCGCCGGGCACGATCGGCCAGGTGCGCGAGTCCGCGGCAAAGATTCTCGCGCTCGCAAAACAGACCAACACCGCCGCGTTCCTTGTTGGACACGTCACAAAGGACGGCGCCATCGCGGGGCCAAAGGTGCTCGAGCACATGGTGGATACGGTGCTCTACTTCGAGGGCGAGCGCGGCCATTCGTTCCGCATACTGCGCACGATGAAAAACCGCTTCGGCTCCACGAACGAGATCGGCGTCTTTGAGATGACGGGCCAGGGCCTGAAAGAGGTCTCAGATCCGTCCGGCATATTCCTTGCGGAGAAACCAAAGGCAGCCGCGGGCTCTGTGGTCGCGGCATCTCTTGAGGGTTCGAGACCCCTGCTTTTAGAAGTCCAGGCGCTGGTCTGCTCGTCCGGCTTCGGAACGCCGCGCAGGACCGCGATCGGCATCGATGCAGGCAGGCTCGCGCTGCTCATCGCCGTGCTTGAAAAACTCGAGGGCCTGCAGTTGCGGGATCAGGACGTGTTTCTCAATGTCGCCGGCGGCGTGAGGATCACGGAGCCAGCAGCAGACCTGGCGGTGATCGCTGCGATAGACTCCAGCTTCCGCAATAAGCCGGTAGACCACGAGACCGTGGTCATCGGCGAGGTCGGGCTCGCCGGCGAGATCCGCGCCGTGATGGGAGTCGAGATGCGCGTAAAGGAGGCCGAGAAGATGGGCTTCCGCCGCGTCATCGTCCCCAAGTCCAACCTCAAGGGAAAGTTCTCCACCAAGATCGAACTCCTCGGCGCCACGACCGTCACCGAGTGTCTGCGGTTACTCTGAATTCATATATTCAGCGCACTAGTCGGAAGGTGTCTCTCGAGGTACGACTTCGTCGCCTCGCTGAATGAGTGTCGGCTTCGGGTCCGGTCCCTAGTCCCTGTTCGCTCGGGGTGGAGGGTTTTCTTGCTGCGCCTTCCCTCCGCCTACTCGTCGCGAAAAACGCGCTGCTTTCAAAGACGTGAGTTCGGTATCTTCCTTCGTCAGCTCCGAACTCACGAAAGCAGTCGCGTTTTTCACTCCTCATACGGCTCCGGTCAGACCGGCGCTTGATGCTTCGAAAACCCTCCACCCCGAGCGAACAGGGACCAAGAACTGGAAGGAAGCCGATAAGCATGGGCGCGAGGCCACTTGTACATCCCGACAAGCACCTCCCGACCGAAGCGCTCAAGATGGATGGTCGTCAATATAATGAAGCCCCGCAGCATGCTGCGGGGCTTCCGACTCACCTCCCCCTTGAGGGGGGAGGATGGGAGGGGGTGCCCCCCCTCTCCCCGTCCCTCTCCCACAGAGGGGAGAGGGGGCTTTGACGCCGTCACGGGCATTACCTTGGGGAGCCCGGCCTGGCTTTGTGACGTGTGACGGGCCGGGGTTTGGGGTCTCCATTGTTCCACTGGGGTGGGGAGTGAGCAGGACCTCAATAGCCATTTGATAATTTGCATTGCCTTTGCCCTTCCTATTTCACGTTAATTATCAATTAGTTATAATCTAGTTCAAACAGCGTCCTTTGGCAGCGATCTTGCATCTATATTCCCGCGGGGACGTACTGAGTTCGAATCATATTAGCAATCACGGGGTGGCAACATGAGCGTAATTAAACCCAAGGCCCAGCAGACCCAGACAGTAGGCGGCACTTACGGCGCAAGGCGCGAGATCTCGAAGTCGCTGCCGACGGGCACACCTCCGCCAAAGACGGCGCAGCACCACCGGCCTCTGGATAACTTCATGAGCACCGGCAAGAGGCCGGGCAATCTGGGCGAATTTGCCTCAAATGCCACTTTTAAGGCTGCAAGGACCAGATTCAGCGGCGCTGCTGACGTACCGTATAAGCGTCAGCTCCATGAGCATATAGAGAATGGCACAGCCCCGGTAAAAGCAATCAACCAGCGTATCCCGGATCCTGCATTGCTCAGGTACCTCAAGCGGGTCATCGAGACCCAGTCGGTAAATGGCGCCAGGGCGACTCGCCCTATCGGCAAACCTGCGGTCCCGGCCAAGCCGGCTCAAGCCAACCACCCGCAGGCAGCCCCTGTCGCAAATAAGCCGGCATTAAATACGGCTGCACAGGTCCGCATACGCCCTACCGCAGCACCCGCACGCAAGTAATCCAATTAGTCCTAAGACCCCAGGTTATCGCTTGCAAATGCAAATCCCCTATGATAGGCCGCCTCGTCCTTTGAAAGGAGCACGAGATGAAGGAAGACATACACCCGAAGAACGAGAACGTCACGATCCGCTGCACGTGCGGGGCAGAGATAAAGACCACATCCACCCTCTGCAAGGATTTCACCATCGAGCTCTGCTCGAGCTGCCACCCGTTCTTCACGGGCAAGCAGCGCCTGGTGGACTCGACCGGCCGTGTGGAACGCTTCCAAAAGCGGCTTGAAAAAGCTACAGCAAAGAAAAACATCGCGAAACAGTAGCTTTGGTGCGCACATTTTCCAATGCCCATGGATCATGCGGATCCGTGGGCATTGTTGTAAGAACGACGAAGCAAGAAGCAGGAGGCAAGAGGCAGGAAACCTTCGATGCATGAGGCAGGAGACATGAGGCAGGAAAAAACCATGCCGTTTCCTGCCTCATGCTTCATGTTTCATGCCTCCTGCTTCCTGTCTCGGAGTTAGTCACATGTTCAAAAAACTCGAAGAGGTCGAAAAACGCTATGAGGAGCTGACGAGTCAGCTCTCCGATCCAGCTGTGCTCGCCGATCAACAGAAATTTTCAAAGATCGCCAAGGAGAGATCCGACCTGGCCGAACTCGTGAATGCCTTCAGGCGCCATCGCCGCGCCATAGAGGCGCTCGCCGGCAACAAGGAGATCATGGCGCAGGAATCCGACGCGGACCTTCGAGAGATGGCGCGCGCGGAGATCCCATCGCTCGAAGCGGAGATCTCGGAGCTGGAGCAGAGGCTGCGCATCCTGCTCCTGCCCAAGGATCCCACCGACGAGAAGAACATCCTCATCGAGATCCGTGCGGGGACCGGTGGCGAAGAAGCAGCCCTCTTCGCGGCAGATCTATTCCGCATGTACAGCCGCTTCGCAGAGGAAAAGGGCTGGAAGGTGGAGATCCTCGAACAGAACGCCACCGGGCTCGGCGGGCTCAAGGAGATCATCGCCCTCGTCTCGGGAGAGCGCGTCTATAGCGAGCTCAAGTACGAGAGCGGCACGCACCGCGTCCAGCGCGTGCCTGCCACGGAGGCGTCGGGTCGTATCCACACGTCAGCGGTCACGGTCGCGGTGCTGCCCGAGGCCGAGGACATAGATATCCAGATCGACGAGAAGGATCTTCGCATCGACGTGTTCCGCGCCTCAGGCCCTGGAGGTCAGGGCGTGAACCGAACGGACTCGGCTGTGCGCATCACGCACCTGCCCACCGGACTTGCGGTCGCGTGCCAGGACGAGCGCAGCCAGCACAAGAACAAGGCGCGGGCGATGAAGATCTTGATGTCGAGGCTGCTCGACATGGAGCTGCAGAAACAGTCTGACGAGCGCACTGCCACGCGACGCTCGATGGTGGGCTCAGGCGATCGCTCCGAGAAGATCCGCACCTACAACTTCCCGCAAAACCGCATGACCGATCATCGCATCGGACTCAGCATTTATAATCTGTCCGCAGTCATGGACGGACACCTCGAAGAGATGATACAGGCGCTTCGAACGCACTTCCAGGCGGAGGCCCTAAAAGGCGGTGATCAGTGACCATCATCGATGCACTCACAGACGCCCAGCGCCGACTCGCACAGAGCGGCATCGACACGCCACGCCTGGATGCCGAGGTCCTGCTTTCGCATGTACTAGGCCGCAGCCGCGCAGACCTGTATCTCTCGCGCAGCGATTCGCTCTCCAAAGACGCGCTCTCCAGATTTGACGACGCCGTCGCCCGTCGCTCTGCGCGATGCCCGGTGGCGTACATAACGGGCACGAAGGAATTCTGGTCGATCCCCATACGAGTTACGCCCGCGGTCCTGATACCCCGCCCCGAGACGGAGACCGTGGTAGAAGAATCGCTCAGGCATTTCGTTGATCGATCAAAGCCGATCCGGCTGCTGGATATCTGCACAGGCAGCGGGTGCGTAGCCGCAGCCCTGGCTTCGGAACTCCCGAACGCCGGCATATTCGTCTCCGACAGTTCCCTGGCCGCGATCGAGATGGCCCGGGAGAACCTCGCGTTCGCCGGCAGTCGCGTGACGCTGCTCTCTGGCGATCTCTTCGAGCCGGTCGCGCAGATGAAGGATGGCTTTGACCTCATAACGGCAAATCCGCCGTACATAGCTGAAGAAGAATATCAATCCCTCCAACCCGAGATCAGGGATAACGAGCCGAAAGCCGCTCTCATTGCAGGCAAAAGCGGCCTTGATTTTATCCTGCGCATAATCGAGGATGCGCCCAGATTCCTCCTCCCGGGCGGTTGGCTCGTGATGGAGGTGGGTGAAAATCAGGCGCCCGAATGCAAGGTACAGGCGATCGGCCAAGGCAGCTACGATACGGTGGCCTGTGCAGCCGATCTCGCCGGCATCGAGCGTGTGGTAGCGCTGAGAAAAAACATGTTCGGCTGAGGACTGAAGCAAGGTCATATGGAAAAACTCGTAGTCAATGGTGGAAAGCCGATCAGCGGCACCGTCGAGGTGAGCGGTGCGAAGAATGCGGCCCTGCCGATAATCGCATCCTCGCTGCTTGCAGCGGGCCAGCACACACTCCACAACATCCCGCGCCTGAAGGACATAAACACGATGCTGCGCCTCCTGGAGCACATCGGCGCGGAGGCCGAGTGGAGCGACAGGCTTTGCATCCGCACAAACCGCTTCAGCGCCATCGAAGCGCCCTACGACCTGGTCAAGACCATGCGCGCGTCGGTGCTCGTGCTCGGGCCGCTCGTGGGTCAGCTGCGGCGCGCGCGCGTATCGCTGCCCGGCGGCTGTGCCATAGGAGCCCGCCCAATCGACATGCACCTCAAGGCGCTCGAGTCCATGGGCGCCAAGATCGAGCTCAAGCAGGGCTACGTGGAAGTCTTCGCAAGACACCTCCACGGCGCGGAGATCACGTTCAACAGGGTGACGGTCACTGGAACCGAGAATATAATGATGGCAGCGGTGCTGGCGGACGGCACCACCACGCTGCATAATTCCGCGCGCGAACCCGAGGTCACGGACCTGGCCGATCATTTGAACGCGATGGGTGCATCGATAGAGGGTGCTGGCACCGACCGGATAGTCATCAACGGCGTCGATGAGCTGAAGCCAATGCCCCACAAGGTCATCTCCGACCGCATCGAGGCGGGCACGCTGCTCATGGCGGCGGGCATCACCGGCGGAGAGCTCACGATCAGGAATTTTCCCTCCGCCATGCTCGAGACGCTCTGCGCCAGGCTTCGCGAGGCCGGTATGTGCATAACGATCGACGGCGATACTGCGCATGCCCGCGGCGGCGGCAGGCCCAAGGGCATAGACATAACGACCGCTCCCCACCCCGGTTTTGCCACGGACCTCCAGGCGCAGTTCATGGCGTTCATGGCGATCGCGAACGGCACGAGCATCATCACGGAGACGATATTCGAGAACCGCTTCATGCATGTGCCCGAGCTCATGCGCATGGGCGCTGATATCGCTACCGAGGGAGGCGTGGCGGTGGTGAAAGGCGTGCCGAGCCTCAAGGGAGCGCCGGTCATGGCCACCGACCTGCGCGCATCCGCTTCGCTCGTGCTGGCGGGTCTTGCGGCGGAGGGTACGACCGAGGTCCGGCGCATCTATCATCTCGACCGGGGCTACGAGCGCATCGAGGAGAAACTCGCCGCGTGCGGCGCCCGCATCGAGCGCCAGGAGGACGGCGAGTGATCTGACTGGCCTTATGTTTGGCATTCACAATCCCGACCCCCTGTGCTACTATCGCTCAGTTTCTTTGGGGGTATAAGATGCTTCTAATTCCTCAGATCTATCTCAAGAACGGCAAGGTCGCATTCAGGGAAGGGACCCGCTCCGCCCTTTTTCATGAGTCCCCCCTGGAGACCGCCAGGGCCATGAAGGCCGCGGGTGCCGAAATGATGCACATCAGCGACCTGAACGTCCAGACGGTCGGCGCCTCTCCCAATTTCCCGCACATAAAGAGCATACACGACGAGGCAGGGCTTGCTATCTACGTGAATGGCGGGTTCAAGACAACGCAGTCGGTCGATGCGTGCATCGCTGCGGGCGCTGAATTCGTGGCCCTCGGTCCCCTGGCATACCAGCAGCCCGCATTTCTCGACGAACTCTGCAAGGAGTTCCCCGGAAAGATCGGCACGCACATCGACGTAAGGGGCGGCCGCGTCACGATCCCCGGCTATGCGGTCGTCACCAACAAGACCGCATTCGATTATGCAGAGCGCTTTCTCGACAGCGGCGTTCGCTACATATTGTATTCAGACGTCAAGGCGGACGGTACGACCGGCGAGGAAAATTTCAAGAATCTGCTCGAGTTCTGCAAGAAGATCACGGCGAGGATCATATGCACGTCTGAGGTGGGAAATCTTGCGGACATAGAAAAGATAGTGAAGCTCAGCGCGCCGCGGCTGGAGGGGCTCATCCTCTCCAAGGCGCTCGACGAGGATCGCATAGATCTTCGCAGCGCCATAGTCATGGTGAACGACCTCGTCATCGCAAGCGGCAACGAATCGACAATCGCCGAGTTCTAGGAGGCCCAAATGCATGAGGAATGTATCTTCTGTAAAATCGCGAAGGGAGAGATCCCCGCGGAAAAGGTCATGGACACCGGCGAGTTCCTTGCGTTCAAGGACATAAACCCGGTTGCGCCGACGCACATCCTAATCATACCCAAGGAACACATCCCCACGCTCAATGACCTGCCTGCTGAAAAGATAAACCTCGTGGGCTCGATGCTGGCGGCAGCGCGCGACATCGCAAAAAAGGCCGGCATTGCCGAGAGCGGGTATCGCGCCATCGTCAACTGCAACCGCGGCGCGGGCCAGGAGATTTTTCACCTGCATATGCACCTTATCGGCGGCCGCCCGCTGACGACGATGGGATGATGGACGAGATAATATCCATAAATCCAGCAACACTAGAGGTGATCGGCCGCACGCCGGTCACCACCCCTGCAAAGGTCAAGGAGTACGTCGCGGAGGCGAGGGCTTCGCAACCCGTGTGGGGACGCATGGGCTTCAGGGAGAGGGGCAAGTATCTCCTGCGCGCGAGGGAATACCTGCTGAAAAACATCGACTCCATCGCGCACACGATCACCCTCGACAACGGAAAACCTCTCGCTGAATCGCTTACAGCCGAGATCTATCCTGTAGCGCACCTCCTCTATCATTTCGCGCACGATGCGGAGAAGGCGCTCGGAAGCCACGGTCTGCCGATCGGGATCATGCGCATGCTCATGCGCAGATCGAGGATCACATACAAGCCCGTGGGCGTGGTCGGCATCATCAGTCCGTGGAATTATCCGTTTTCTATCGCCGCGGGCGAAGTCGCGATGGCGCTGGTATGCGGAAACGCGGTGCTGCTCAAGCCGTCGTCCGCTACGGCGCTCGTGGGAAGCGCGATCGAGGAGATGTTCGCGGCCGCCGGGATCCCTCCGGGCGTCTTCAGGCATATACCGGGCGATTCATCCACAGGCCGCGCGCTGATCGAGGCGCACATCGACAAGATAGCGTTCACCGGGAGCGTTGCCGCAGGCCGCGACGTCATGCGCTCAGCCGCAGATCACCTGACGCCACTCGTGCTGGAGCTAGGCGGCAAGGATCCCATGATCGTGCGCGCGGATGCGGACTTTGATCAGGCCACGAGCGGCGCCGTCTGGGGCGCGTTCACTAACGCCGGCCAGTGCTGCGCATCGGTCGAGCGCTGCTATGTGCACGAATCGATCTTCGATGAGTTTGTCGAGTTCGCGGTGCGGAAGGCCCTGGCGCTGAAGATCGGCAACGGTCTGGACCCGGACGTGGACGTGGGGCCGATCACCACGAGCGCGCAGCTGGAGCACGTGGAGGCTCACGTGCTCGACGCGCGCGCGAGAGGCGCCACCATACACTGCGGCGGCGAACGCCTGCGCGACCGCATGGGCTACTTCTTCCCGCCGACGATAATCACGGGCGTGGATCACAGCTACCAGTGCGTGCGCGACGAGACGTTCGGCCCCCTGCTGCCCATCATGCCGTTCTCCGACGACCGCCAGGCGATACTGCTCGCGAACGAGAGCGCATACGGGCTCACCGCGTCGATCTGGACGCGCGACTTGAAGACAGGCGAGCGAATGGCGCGCGAGCTCTCATGCGGCACGGTCACAATCAACGACTGCGTATTCACGCACGCGCTGCCGCAGACTCCGTGGGGAGGGGTGAAACAGTCCGGATTCGGCCGCACGCACGGCAGGTTCGGGCTGCACGAGTTCACGCAGGTTCATCACGTGCATACCAATCGACTGAAGCACAAGGACATCTGGTGGTACGGCTATGATATCGGGTTCTACCGCAAGTTTACGGATCTGACTCGTCGACTGACGGGCGGCATCCTCTCTCAAATTTCGGCCCTGCCGACATTCCTGAAACTCTGGAAATCGCGGCGACAATAATTTCCTTTTGGCTCTTCCTGGATACTCCTCTCAACCCTATCGCAAGCCGGCATCGTGCCAGAGTACGCGACAACCCGCGGCTGGCATCTCGCAAACCGACACCGAGTTATTCGCAGCTCATGCGGCTAACGATGGAATTTTAGCCTACGCGGTCCCCATTGCTCGAAGCCTGCCGCAGGTCACCGCTTGCTCTGTGCCGAAGACGATCTGCGCAAAGGCACGAAGTAAGCGGGGTTCCCCCGTTTATCGTGAAGCAAGCCGACACCAAGCGGCCTCGTGCCAAAAAGCAGCGGGTACTCCGTCCTCTCGGCGAACGAGTCGACATGGAGTTGATTTCAGCTCGTCGGGCTAACGGTGGGACAACTGCCAATGCGGTCCCGATCGTTCGGCGAGAGGACGGAATACCCGCTGAGTTCGTGCCGCTCCGCACGTTGTATCAAGGCGCGTGACGAGCGGGGTCCCCAGTCCAGCTTCGAGCAATGGGGACCGCAATGCTAGTGATTCACCGTTAGCCTTATAAGTTGAGATAAACTCGGTGTCGGCTTGCCCGCCTGCCGGCCGGCGGGCAGGCGAGATGATGGACTGGGGACCCCGCTCGCGCAGTGGCGATGGACAAGGTGCGTGAGGACGAAGCCAGCCGCAGGTCACCGCGTACTGTGGCATGGTGTCGGCTTGCTGAGCGATGAACGGGGGGGACCCCGCTCGCGCAGTGGCGAGGAACCAGCGAGTGAAATGCTACACGCCCTTGAGGATTCTGAGCGTCACCGCGATGATGCCCATGATGGATATCACGAGCAGCGCGCCGTAGAAGACGCGCGTGATCCAGCGCGTGGGGCCGGGACGCGTGAGGTTGCCCCAGCTCCACCACGGTATGAACTGATACGGCAGATCCTCGGGCGCCGCGTCTCTCTCGAAGAGCCCCCCCATCCCGCCGCCACCGTGCCTCGCCCGGAGATTCTTTGCCTTCTGGGCCAGCTGCCGGTCGAGCGGAATGCCTAAGGCCTCCGCTGCGCGCGCCTCTGCAGCCTCGCCCATGAACTTGCCCTGCGAAGGCAGCATCGATGCTATGAAGTCGCGGCCGCGCGACGCGGCGAGCGCCAGATACATGAGGTCCTCGCCGGCGAGTTCGCCCATCATCCCGGCCGTTAACGCGTCGCCCGGCACCATGGCCTTTAGCTTCGCCAGCGCCTCGGCAAGGACCGAAAACCGGATGAACTTTTCAATCCGGCCGTCGTTGAGCCGTATGTCGCCGATGAAGATCCCCTTGTTGCCCTTTGAGATCACGCCGCGCATGAGAAAATCACGGATCTCGTCGAAGAGGACCTTCTTCTGAACGGTCCTGTCCAGGAAGGCCTTGAAAAACTGCTTCCATTCGGCGTCGGTCTTGGGCAGGAAGTGCGGCTTGCCGTCCGGGCTGTCGTGGGCGACCTGCTTCCCCTGCTCGAATCGCGCCACCACCATCCGCTCGAAGGCGTTTAGCATCTGCTCCACGCGCTCTGCAGCGGCCTTGTGTTCCGCGCCGCCGCCCAGCTTATCGCGCGCCGCAAGATAGTTTGCGAATGCCTTGTCCTTTGCCGCGACAAGCTTTCCTTCCTTTAGCTGCAGATCCGCTGCGGCCTCCTTCGTAGACTTGGCCGTATCCTTCTTCGCTGCATCCTTCGCCGCGTCCTTGACCGCATCCTTCGCCGCCTTTTCAGCAGGCTCGCCCTGAAAGCGCTCCCGGTTGTCCACGATAACGCGGTCTTTACCAGGGAGCCTGAACTGCTGGAACGCCATCACGGCATCGAATTGTTTGACGAGCTTCTGGAAGAACGGGAGCTGCTGTGCGACCTCGAAGGGGTGCTGCTTGAGCGCCTCGGCGACCTGGACCTCGGCCTGTTTGATCTGCTCGGCGGGCGCACCCTGCTGCACGAGCTCCACCCATTTCTGGATGCTCTGCTGACTCTGGGCCAGGGAACTGAGCTGGCCCTTGTCGTCCTGTGGTATTCCAGCAGCTAACACGTTGATTTATCTCCACTTTTTTCTAATTATAGCGAATTCCGCGCAAAGGACAACACTTATCCCTTCATTATATTATCGGCAGGCCAGGACCCTGAAGTTTCGTCGGGGAGGAAAATTTATTGAATTCCGCGCAAGACGGAGCAAACTGAGCAACCCCGTAATAATTTGAAATATATATCGATTATTTGCTTCGTCTGACAGGTCTTGAGGTCTTGCAGGTCTTGCAGGTCTTGTAAACCCGATCAGACGGAGTGGATTTTGAGATTTTGAGAGACTCGCGTCATTGCTTGCAAAGCAGAATAATTTTGTCACGATTTGCCTTGGATTTGCATTACGACCCCTTGCTGAGTCTGCGTTTTTGGTCTGAATCCAGCAGATTGTCGTGTTGAGAGAGACTTCAGGACGTTAAATCGATAGTGCTCGGCATTGATCCTTGCTTGGCAGGATCGGAGAGAGTGGAGTGAGTCAGTCAAACTCGACTGCGATTTATGGCGGCGGGCTGGTCATGCGGATGACCATTGCGTCACTGGCCTTTCTACCAAGCCTCTCGCACAGCTCGCGATACTTTTTGATCACCCACCCCGGGTCGCCGATGAAATGTGTGTACGAGATGTTCATCAACCTGCGATTCTCGATGAGCGCCGCAACGATAGCACGATACTCGCGCTGTCGCTCCAGCGGACTTCTGCCCAATGCGAGATACGATGGTGAAGGAGTAATGAGTTTGTCTGCCTTGCCGTAGGCATAGTATTGATATGAGGACCAGTCGTTCCGGCATGGGTGTGTTACTTTTTTAACCCTGTGCTGATTGAGATCTATGTATGCCATGGC
>Ga0265292_1001969_pt1 | contig 15776 bp, 30 predicted proteins | sample Munlanlewell296A_FD_189080 | JGI IMG/M metagenome (GOLD analysis project Ga0265292, IMG submission 189080) | Leachate microbial communities from a municipal landfill in Southern Ontario, Canada - Leachate well 296A | ecosystem: Engineered > Solid waste > Landfill > Unclassified | place: Canada... | reverse complement strand
TGGAAAAAACGCGGGATAGCTCCGGTTTTTAAGAAAACCCTATCGGAGAAAAGGCACTCTGGAAAGTTTTGATTATTTCACAGCTTCTGATGGGTTACATAATAAAAAAGATTTTTCTTGCTTTCCCCATTCCATGTTGTATACTTTGATTTTGAATGAAGTTGTAATTGACTTCAATTGACATTTGTATCCAAGTCGTCGGATGACTGGATGAAGGGCAACCCGGTAAGTGCCGGGAGGCTCGTTGAAGAGTAAGCCGACGTGGTCGAATACTTCAGGGTATTCCGCCACGTCGGCTTTTTTTATTTTTGGGAGTGTGGAATAGCCGCAACCCCCGGGAGGAAACCAATGGATGGAACACAGCGAAATCTGAGCGATGAAAAGATCGAAGAGGCCCTTAATCTCCTACAGGAAGCCGCTCGGGACCAAAAGAACGAACTGAAGAATCTACTCCAGGACAAATATTCCGAGCTAAAGGATGTATTTTTTGGCGGACAAATGCAGGAGAACGCCTCTGCCTGTGATGGACGCGGGCTAGACAAAGAACGCCAAGTCGAGCACACCTTCGACCAATTCATTCGGGAACAACCGCTCAAGGCCGTACTGATTGGGGCAGGTATCGGTTTGCTACTCGGCCGCTTTTGGAAGCGATAACTGAGGCTCCGGCCACACCGAGCCTGTCGTAGGCCATCTGTGTAGCCGCAATGGCTGGTAACAATCTTCGGAGAGGGTCACATGACAACTTCGGACCATTTCAGCAAGTCATCGTGGATGTTGACGCTGGCATCGCTCGCTTGCGTGGTGGCGGGTCTTTACTTGGCCAAGGGCATTCTTATTCCATTGACGCTGGCCGTGTTGCTGAGCTTCCTTCTGGCTCCCGTGTGTGGCTGGTTGGAACGGCGGAAGTTGGGTCGCATCCCGTCCGTGTTGGTTACGACCGTTCTGGCTTTCACGCTACTGGGCACAGGCGCATGGGCGATGGTGGTTCAAATGATCGACTTGGCCCCACAAATACCCGAATATCAGAAGAACATTCAAACGAAGCTGCATTCGGTCAACGACTATTTCAATGCCGCAATGAATAAGGTCCGAAAAACAGCCAGTGATATTGGCCAGAGTGTCCCGTCAACAGCGCCGGCCGACGAGTTACAGGGGCAAGAGGAACAGCCCCAGCCGGTTCGTGTGGTCCTCTCGCCACCGAGTCCCTTGCAAGTTATTGGAGGCACGTTCAGCTCGATGTTCGTGATGATGGGTTCGATTGGCATCGTCATCGTGCTGGTGGTCTTTTTCCTGATCCGGCGAGAGGACTTACGCGATCGCTTTATTCGCCTGATTGGAGGCGGTCAAGTGACCGTGACAACACAAGCGCTGGAAGACGCCGCCACGCGGGTCAGCCGATTTCTCCTGACACAATCGTTCATCAATATCATTTTCGGCCTTGCGGTCGCTATCGGGCTTCGCTTCATCGGTGTGCCCAGCGCCCTCCTGTGGGGGATATTGGCCGCCACTTTGAGGTTTATTCCATACATCGGCACATGGAGTGCCGCGGCAGCGCCGCTCGGTCTGTCCATGGCCATCTCGGCAGGCTGGGTAGCACCCTTTCTGACGTTGGGTCTGTTTGTGGCTCTGGAGCTTTTGGTCGCCAATGTGATTGAGCCCTGGATATTTGGCAAGAACACCGGTGTGTCATCCGCGGCCATCCTGGTAGCCGCCGTTTTTTGGACCTGGTTATGGGGAGCTATAGGGCTGATCGTGGCGACCCCGTTGACCGTGTGCCTTCTGGTGATCGGTAAGCATGTGCCCCAATTGTCCTTTTTGGACACACTGCTGGGCAATGAACCAGTCTTTGAACTCAAGACACGCATCTATCAGCGGCTTCTCGCGGGCGATCCGGAAGAGGCGGATGATTTGGTTCTGGATGACCTTGAACGCCGGCCCCTCGTTGAAGTCTATGACACGGTGCTTGTTCCGGCACTGGCCCTGGCCGAGATGCATTGGCATCGCGGCGAGCTCGACGAGGGCAGGCACCGGTTCATCATCCAGAGGTTGAAGGCGTCGATTGAAGAGTTGGGCGAGCGCTGGCAGTTGATGCAGAGTAAAAGGGATTCCGCGGTGACGAAAGAAGCAGACGGCGATTCCGCTCTCGCCCCTTTGACCCGCGTGTCGCAGCGTTGCGTCCTCTGCCTGCCCGCTCACGACGAGGCAGATGAGATTGCCGGGATGATGCTGGCTCAATTGTTGGAGGTAGGGGGATGCCAAGCGCACAACGTCTCCGTGACGGACCTGGATGCCGAGATGATGGATTTTGTCGAACAGCACAAAGTGGATGTGGTGTGCATTTCCGCCACGCCTCCCGACGCCGTGATGCATGCGCGGTATCTGTGCAAGCGTCTTCGTGGTCTATTTCCGGGTGTGCGTCTGGTCGTGGGTTTGTGGAACGCCAAAGGGGACCTGAACAAGGCACGAGAGCGCATTGGTTGTGGATCATCCGTTCCTGTTGTCGGGACATTAATGGATGCTCAAGAGCAGATCGGTCTACAATTTCGGCCGCTCTTGCCGGAACCCGAGACGCTGGAGCAACCGGATTGTGGTCAGACGGTCATGGAAGGGGCGTAGTCTTATTGGAAAAAAAGGATAAAAAGTGAAAAAGCTTTGTCATGTTTTATCTTCGCCGCCGTGGTCAGTTTGGGTCTGGCCATCAAGGCATTCACGGCCAAAGTCAACGGGTTATGGATGATAAAAGATAAGTGTAAATATCACCTGGCGGCGTAGCCGGGCAGGATAATCTGGGAAACCCGGATTATCGAGTTTATTTTTGGGTACAGAAAGGGATTTGATATGAATGAAACGAAACAGACACTGAGCAATGAAAAAATTGAAGAGGCATTGAATCTACTCACCGACGCCGCGAAGGAAAAGAAACAGGAACTCCTGAATCTCGTCGGAGAGAAGTATTCCCATCTCAGGGATGCTTTTTTTGACGGTCAATCGCATATGCGCGAGACTTTTTCCGACACAGCCCATCATGTTGCCGACAGTGCCCGCCAGTATAGTGAGATGGGGCAGGAGCAGGTCCGGGACGCGGCGTCCCGTGTCGATAAAAACGTGCACGCCAGCCCTTGGTCGTACCTCGGCGGTGTCGCCTTGGGCGCATTGATTTTAGGGTACCTTTTGGGAAGAAAGTCCGATTAGTCGCGGGAATTCAGTCCCTTCTGAATCGGATATCGTCTTTGTCACTTTTCAAACACGCAATTAGAGAGAAGGTGTAAAATGATACGCTTTGGGTTAAACGAATCGGTAGAGGCCCGACGCGACGAGCGGCCTCCGCCCGCCAAGCAATCCCGGCGGGGGCGAACGATGTGGCGGCTGATCGAAATTCTCCTTCTTGCCGTCGTCCAACGGTATCAGAGGAATGCCGTCGATTTTGTCAAGATCCAAGCCACGACCTATTACGTCAAAGCCATCGGCAGGATTCGCCGAATAGTGATGCGATCTATCGTATTCGCCTGCCTCTTGCTCCTTCTCTTGGCCGGTTTCATCATGATACACGTCGGCTTCTTCACGTTCTTCAACTGGTCCAACCGGGTCAAGGGAGGGGTCCTATTCATCCTGGGTGTTATTTATTTCGTCATTGCCCTGGGGACGATCCTCTATGCCACGAGCGAGGGGAAGTGGATGAAGTTCTCCGGGGCTAGTCAAATGGTAGAGAACGTAATGAAGGAAAAGCATGACTCGCAGACCAAGGGATAGCCTGTACGGAATTCAACGGATCGATTGGCTTGGGGTGGTTCGCGACGATGGTCTCATCGGGACCACTGTGGGCAACGAAAATCCCGTCTCGCTAAAAAATACTCACGATCTTAGGGAAAAAGGGAAAAATAATAAAAAAAAAGATTTTTCTTGCTTTCCCCATTCCATGTTGTATACTTTGATTCTGAAGAAGTTGTAATTGACTTCAATTGACATTTGTATCCAAGTCGTCGGATGACTGGATGAAGGGCAACCCGGTAAGTGCCGGGAGGCTCGTTGAAGAGTAAGCCGACGTGGTCGAATACCTTAGGGTGTTCCGCCACGTCGGCTTTTTTTGTTTTTGGGGGTTCGTGGTGAGAAAAGAAGGTGGGAAAATAGTGTATGCTGTTTTGGCAGTTGCCATGCTGTCTACAGTAAATAGTTACGCAGATATTTCCTTCCATTCCAACTCACAAAAGCCTCGATTGGTGCCTGAACAGGCCGTTCTTCAAGTCAAATACTCTCCTCTTGCGGGGATTGATTGTCTAAGCCCCAACGATCAACCTGTTTTAGACCCAGGCTTCGCTAAGACCCGCAATTTAGGATCGCAGAAGGTAGAAACAAAGGAATTTCCGGCCGGACCGGACAGCGCGATGCTGTTTCTCTTTGCTATGGGAAGCATCGGTGTATTTCATGTTGGAAAATCAGCCAAAAAGTTTAATTTTGCCCTGGTCCCGGACTGGTATCATTCCGGGGGTCTGCGTCAAGTCGGCCATGTCTATGCCCTGGACCTGGATTTTTATCTGGTCGCCATGCACTTGGCGGCATTTTTTGATCGGATGGTGGTCGAACCAAAGATTTCTTATCCTATCTTACTCGAGGCCCTGCCTCGACTGGAATCTCAGTTTTCTCTTACCATAAAGGCCCCTCGCGGTCCCCCAATTCTTTCCTAAACTTTGAAAATTGTTTGTTTAAGATTTTTCTGAATACAAGTTTAAAATTATAGGGGATTTCATAATGATGAAGATAATGAAGAAAATAGTGTTTTTGACTTCGATAGTTCTTTGTATTGCGGTTCCTTCGTTTGCCGATTTGGCCCAGCTCAATTTCAATTTTAACGCGCTGACCGGCAATTTTAATTCGGTGACAAGTCACTTAACGGCCCTAGCCACTACTGGAGGCCCGGGGTTCAATAGTTTGGGTTATGTAAATCGTACACAGGCGGTTGCGGGAACGGCCAACTTTGGGGCCGGTTTTGTTTCGGGTGGGACAGCAGCAGCTTATCAATCTGACATCTTGGTGAGTGGCATTACAGCGACTTCCGCGAACGGTATCGGTTCAATGATATTGACCGATATCGATGGCACCACGTTCACGACTAATTTCAGCGGCGAGTTCCTCCCTCTGGGTGATACGGTTTTCTTTAACGGTAAAATTACCGGTGCCGCATTTGGCGGCAATCCCGATGGGACTTTTAATGGGATCACCGGGTCGTTTTCCACCAGTTTCGTTCCGTATCCACTTGACACAGGTTCCATAACCCAATTTAATTTCGAATCTCCCTGGCTTTCTCAGGGCAGCTATTCAAACAGGTCAACGAATATTACGGGGTCTCTTTCAACCCCCGTCACTGTCCCCGCCCCCGCCGCTTTGGCGTTGGGTGGAATTGGCCTTGGGTTCGTCGGCTGGCTCAAACGGCGATTTGCTTAATTGAATTGAAGTGACAAAAGAAGGTCTTGGCCTGATGAAAAAGGCCAAGATCTTCACATTTTCTTTGTAGTAAGGAGTAGGAATCATGTTAGAAATAAATCGTTCCGCGGACCAACGGACGTATGAGATTATTTCGGTTTTTTTCTGGAGAAGAATCATGTTGCATCGGAATTTTACCGCCATTATGGGGAGTCTTTTCATTTTCACCCTTTGCCTTCTATCCCTCCCCGGTTGCTCTGGCCCGGTGGACCCAATAACGACTCCAACTGTTACTCCTTCATCCACCTCTGCCAATTTATCCACACCTACCGATCTCGCCGCCACTGTTGTTACAGATCAACCGGCCAGCACTACCAACAGCGCCCCTGTCGTTACAGATCAATCAGTAAGCACCACCAAGAATACGGCCAAGGATATTACGCTTACGGGAACGGACGCGGACAATGACGCGTTGCAGTTCTCCATTGTTAGCAGCCCCTCGCATGGTACACTGACGAGCAAATCCAATACATCAACCACCACGACGTATACGTACACCCCGGTGAGCAATTATGTCGGTTCGGACAGTTTCACGCACAAGGCCAACGACAGCAAGGGCGACAGTAATACCGCCACAGTGAATATCACTATAACCGATCCGGGAAGCGGGGCCGATGCGATTACCATCGACTGCGGCAACGGGGTATTGATGACCCTGACTACGATTCCTGCCGGAACGTTTCGGATGGGAGATATCGCCGGTAATGCGGGTTCGAATGAACAGCCAGTCCATAACGTGACTCTTAGCAAAGACTATTACATGGGGATATATGAAGTGACGCAGGCCCAGTGGAAAGCGGCGATGGGGACGGAACCCTGGAAGGGGCAACCTTCCATTAAGGAACAAGGCGATTGTCCGGCCACTTATGTAACATGGATCGATGCGGTGGCGTTCTGTACCAAGCTCAATCAATTAAACCCGGGGCGAACGTTTCGTCTGCCGATGGAGGCGGAATGGGAACGGGCCTGTCGGGCGGGAACGGAAACACTTTATTATTTCGGCGATGACAGCTCCATTCTGGGCAATTATGCCTGGTGGGATGGTAACGCTCAATCTGTCAATGAGAACTATGCCCATGTGGTGGGAACGAAACTCAAGAACGATTATGGATTGTTCGACATGCACGGGAATGTCTGGGAATGGTGCAGTGACTGGTATGGCAGTTATTCTTCCGGTTCTATAACCGACCCGACTGGTCCATCTACCGAAAGCTTCCGTGTTCTTCGGGGCGGCTCGTGGGGCGACTCTGCCAACTACTGTCGGTCCTCGTATCGCGGATGGGGCGCACCGGACTACTCGTACTACAGCGTCGGGTTCCGTATAGTCTCGGGGAATTAATTTTTTCGGCTTTGGAATTCCCCCAAGTTATGACATTGCCTCTTTGTTTGAGGGCAATGCTCGAAGGTTATGGGTATGATAGTGTAATATTTGAGTACAACTTTTTTAAGGGAAAAGTCATATGTTGAATTTTATTATTCTTGTTACCTTTTTGACAAGATGAGGATATCATTTTATTTGTAAGGGTCGAAATTAATCTTTTTTTTAAAGGGGTATACCATGAAGAGCAGAATCGCCGTATTAAGTCTGGTCGTTTTTCTTACAGGAACAATTCTGTATGTCTATGCCGAAAGCAAGGAAGAAGTCCCACCGTGTCCACCGGGAAAGCAAGCTTCGGAATCCAAAGCCCTGCCCTCAAATATGGGCATGGAGGCTTGCATGCTAATGGGGGCTAACAAGGACATGAATCGACGCATGGGCATGATGCGTAAAGCCGGTGTCTCGGAAGACATGATCCGCGAATGGAGCGCATTTGTCCAGGCTCCGATATATATGGATAGTCCGGCTATGCTCCTGGGTCAGACGGATATGCTGACCTTAAATTCTGATCAGAAGCAGAAACTTATGGACATTGAAAAAGACGCCCGGGAAAAAGCCATGATGGTACTTACTGAAGCCCAGAAGAGCAAGCTGGGAACGATATCGGATCAACCGATGACGATGATGCAGATTCACCAGGGCATGTGCGCCAAAATGGCTCCGATGCGGCAGAAAATGATGAAAGAGGGCGGAATGCGTCATGGTAAAATGGGTCGGGGTGGTAAGGGTTGTCCGATGTGCCCGATGATGACGCCCGAAAACACACAAACGACGCAGCCGGCGGAAGAATAAAAATATTTTAGGCGTATTCGCTTAACTCAGGTTGACCCAATATATCATCAAACTCTGCAAGGCTTCCTGGGTGAAGAGTGTAGTGTAAGGAATTGCTGGAAATTGGGTTTATCGGAGTAGCTGAGCAATGAGAGACTTGTGTTATATGGGAAATCTCAAGTAAACTTTTAATATGGAGGATATAAAATGGATACCCTTGAAATCAAAGGCGACTGGAACATCATCAAAGGCAAGCTGAAACAGAAGTGGGCCAAGCTCACGGATGACGATCTCCAATACGCCGAGGGCAAGGACGACGAATTGTTCGGTCGGATTCAGAAACGCACCGGCGAAGCCCGTGAAGCGATTGAGAAAGCCGTCAAGGAGGCCTGCTCCTCCTGCTGCTGCAAAAAAAAATAGCTTGCCAGCCGTGGGGATCAAACGTTCCAGATTGACAGGAGTTGGCGTCAAAATCTTTCGATGGATCAGTCGCCTACAACCTGCTCGGTTACGGAGAGTACCGTTTCATCGGGTGTTGCTCTGGACCTGTCCGATCTCGGCTAATCCGTAGATAAACGCCATCTTCGGTATGGTCTTCGGAGTGGTGCTGTCGAGGGCAATCTGACGTAGGTCACCAACCGGAAAGGACCCTTTGCATGAAGAAGTCCAGTCTGGTTGGATATCTATGTGGATGGGGTTGCTGTTCGCAGTCGCTTCGGTGTATAGCGGATGTATTGAACTGCGAAATGCAAAGTGTGTATTGTCTAGCGACGTAGCTGGGTACAGTTATCGGGGAAATGTCGTATTGAGGAGTTGTATGATGTTTACTGTTCTAGCAAATACTATTATGCCTGTTCTTGCCGATGGTCCGTATATCTACTGGGGAGGTGGGACGGGACTCATTATTCTCATCGTGGTGATTGTGCTCTTGCTTCGCCGTTGAGTGTTCACAAAACCATCATTGGTCTTCAGTAGCCGGGGCGAGGTATAATAATAGAAATATCGCCTGGCGGCGCAGCCTGGCACGGTTATCTGGGAAACACGGAAAAAGAGTGTGCCTGTTCTGGATGGCATCGAACGCCCCCATGGGGCAAAACGAAAGAGGAGACGTTATGAAAGGATTTGTACAAGATATCGAGGGTCTCGCCATTAAGAATGACGAGTTTCGCCGGGTGCTTTACACGGCAAAACATTGCCAGCTTGTCGTTATGGCGCTAAAGCCCAAGGAAGAGATCGGGGCGGAAGTCCACCAACTCGACCAGTTCTTTCGCGTAGAGGAGGGTTCCGGTGAGGTGATTCTCGATGGCGTTCGGACGGCGATCCAAGCGGGCTTCGCGGTAATCGTCCCTGCTGGGACGAAGCACAACATCATCAATACCGGCAGTGTTTCACTGAAGCTCTATACGCCCCCGAATCATCGGGATGGCGTCGTCCACCATACCCGCGACGACGCGGAGGCCGACAACGAGCACTTCGATGGTAAAACGCAATTCCTTTTCCTCTTTATCCAACTTTACTTTCATTGTCTTTACATCGTTTCAAATATTTCTTTGTCATCTTCCGGCTGGGGATTATCGTTTTCAAAATAGTATACGTTTCCTTCTCGACAAACGGAACCATCCAGACATACCCTTTTGCCCTGACAATATACATTTGTTGTCCGGGATATTTGAACTGGTTGGGATTAAAGCAATCCTAAAAAATCATCGACTGACAAATGGGCTTGTTTAAGTATACGAGAAAGGGTCGAACGCTTTACAGATCGGTGTGCGGGAACGGTAATCTTCAAAAGCTCATCCCCTTTGCGTTTTTGCAGCCGGATATGACTTCCGCGTTGTCGAACAATTGTCCATCCATCACGCTGAAATGCCCGTAAAATCTGTACATAAGAAAGGCTGGGAACCTTACTCAAACGACCAACTCCTTGACCGTAGCCCCTTCGGATAAAATCTCATCGTCTTCCACCGGCTCCAGATAAAGATCGATGGCTTCCCGTATGTTGATCAAAGCCTCATCAGCCGTTTCGCCCTCACTGATGCATCCCGGAAGGGCAGGGACGAATACCGTATAGCCGCCCTCCTCGCTCGGCTCTAAAATCACTTTTAATCGCATTTTAGTTCTCTCCGTTCGCTTTTATCTTTCCTGATGATTCGGAAAATGAAATTCCGTCTTTTTTATTATAACAGGAACAAGTTCATGTCTTATCCGCGATCAGGCGGTCATAGTCGTCATGCGCTCCAATCCAAACCCAAATCATATCCTCTCCGTCCATCACCGCCAGTGCGCGATAATCCAACCCTATTCTTGCCGACCAAAATTTGCCTATCCTTTTGAAATGTAACGACGGGTACCGAGGGTCTTTTTTGAGGATTTCAAAATTTTTTCTTGCTAATTCTCGAACGGGGTCCGGCAATTCTTCATAACATTTCCAAAATCGAGTTGTCGTACGGTGCATCAAAAATCTCTCAACTTCCGGTTGGCCTTTTCAGAGATGGCTTCCTCGGTAAGAAAATCCAATGTCCCATGCTCCGAGTCTTCTTGAAGATGAGCGTCCCACTCTTCCCATTCGCGATCAGAGAGCCACTTCTTCAGGCGAGCGTAATCCTCTCCCGATAGGGACTCAATTGCGGATTGAATTTCCTCTACACGTGTCATTAGATTCTCCACCATACCCTGTACGAATTAGAATACGAAACTGGCGGGTCGATAAACTCGCCAGCCTCTTTAAATTCTTCTTACTAAATATTACCACACTAAAACGCACAAAGTCAAGTTAAAAATAGAAAACGGCAGGCCTTTCGACCTGCCGTTTTGAATTGTCTCTTTCGGCTTCGACTCAGGGTCTACCACCGACTTTCTCGACTTCAAGCCAAAGCCTAAAGTCTATAGCCCAAAGCCTAAAGTCTATAGCCCAAAGCCTGCCTTTAGGCCATACGTCTGCGGAGCAGCAGACCGCCGAGGCTCATCCTTTTTTCACTTTTCGCAGAACACTCTGGGCCGATTTATTCCCCTGTTTCCAAAACGCTTTCGCCATTTTTTGAATCCGTTTCTTTTCTTTATCCTGATGAGGCACCGGATTCCACTCGCCTCGCTCAACGGATTCCAAAAGCTCTTTTTCTTCTTTATCGAGAACTGACTTCATGGGTCTCTCCGTAACTTTAAATACTTCCTCGTAGGAACAGTCCCACCAACCGAGAACAAGACCTTTTATCTTTTGTACGGCTGGACCGTCTTTAATTGTGAAACAGCTTTATAATGCTTCTGATTAAATGTATACAACGGCAAACCCAAGTATACCGCCGTTTGACCAATCAATACGTCCAGAAACCCTATTCCATGCTTCAATCTGTTTTCCGCATAGACCTTCAACGCTTCATTACAATCGTCCTCGGTCGGCCAGATTATTTCCATCCGCCGCACGGTCTTTTCAACAATCTCAACTTCCCTCCGCGCCCGACACCCCTGGATCAGCTCCATGACCACAAACCCTGACAGGGCAATCTCCTCGTCGTTCAGATTTTCAAACCATTCAATCGCCGCCGGCAATCTTCGTAATAAATCAACGACAACGTCGGTGTCAAGGAATACCACTACCTGTCCTTTCGATTCTGAGCCTTGTTGCGTAATTCTCTCGAAAATTCCGAACTATTCCGTATGTCTGTTCGTTCTTTCCATAAACCAATCAAGGGGGTTTCCAGTATCTGGCGGGCAGTTAGCCCCCCTTTTCGAATTACAGACTTTTCCTTAATCATGATAATTTCCAAATGGTCTCCTGCTCCAAACGGAAGACCCTTCATTTGCACTTTCCCACGATCTTTAACGATCAAACGTTTTCGAACTGCTTCCATGCCATACCCTCAAAAATATTCACACCGTACATCACTAATGCTTTTCCATAATCAAATTTTAATCGAACTTCGACCGGTTGTCAAATCAAGAGAGCGACCAGCAGACAGCTATCAGCGTTCAGCCGGGAGTCCGTCATCGTCCGGCTTGACCGGACGATCCAGTTCTTTTTTTTCGTGGTCCAAAGGGCATCCCCTGGATCATCCGGTCAAGCCGGATGATGACGAGGAGGGATGATTTGAATTATTACAAAAAATAGAAAACGGCAGGCCTTTCGACCTGCCGTTTTGAATTGTCTCTTTCGGCTTCGACTCAGTGTACTGCCTACTGTCTACTCGCTACTGACTACGTCCTTAGGCCATACGTCTGCGGAGGAACAGACCGCTGACCGTCGGCGAGGAAAGTTATGAAACCGGGGTTGTGTTTTCCACCCTTTGTTCTCGAATCTTTTCCAAATCCTTCTCTTGCAGTTTTCGATTGGCGGCGTACCTTCGATGTAACCGGTTTCTTATCTTCCTCATCATTTTTACCGCATCAAACTGCTTCGTTTTCATTAATGATCTCCCGTGGATTTCGGATATCCAATAACGGATAACCATGCCGTAAATTCACTGAATTATAGGCCCTTATTCGAAGAAGATTTACGATATGCTTGAAATTCCAACTTACGAGAACATCGGCTCGGTTAGTGGTGGCTATCGCAATATGCTGGGCATCTTCCTCAAATTTTTGGCTAACTGCCTTTTCCCGAATATAATAATTGGCAAGCGTTTTCGCTTCGCACAAATTCCTGATTATAATCTGGAATACTCTCGATAGTCTCCCTAACTTTCAGCGGTGCGATCCTCAACTCGTTAAGCGTTATATCGGAAACAACGGCAATTTTACTTCCCGACCTGAATTCGGATAGTAATTTATTCGACCATAAATTAAACTCAACATCAAAACAACCACCGAACACCGACGTATCCACATAGACTCGAAGACGCTTTTCCATAATCAAATTCTAATCGAACTTCAACCGATTGTCAAATCAAGAGAGCGATCAGCATACAGCTATCAGCTTTCAGCCAGGAGTTTGTCATCGTCCGGCTTGACCGGACGATCCAGTCCGCTTTTTCGTGGTCCAAAGGGCATCCCCTGGATCATCCGGTCAAGCCGGATGATGACGAGGAGGGATGATTTGAATGGTTACAAAAATAGAAAACGGCAGGCCTTTCGACCTGCCGTTTTGATTGTCTCTTTCGGCTTCGACTCAGTGTCTACCACCGACTTTTTCGACTTCAAGCCAAAGCCTTCCTTGATAGCTGGAGATTTTATCCCGTTTTCCGTTTCTTTAAACCTCGAATCATCGTCTTGGCGTGATGCAATAGCGTGTCGTGAGCTACTTTTTGATGGCGTTTTTTCTCTTTTTCCAAATTCGGAACACTTTTCCACTCTCCGCGCTCGACGGACTCCAGCAATTCCTTTTCCTCTTTATCCAATTTTACTTTCATCGTCTTTACCTCGTTTCAGGTTGAAAGGTCTCCGGCTGAAATATCCGCATCACGAAAAATAGACCGGAGCAACCCTTTTCCCAAATCATGATGTCCGTGAATCGGCACGGTGGTACGCCGGCCGTCCGAATGACGAAATATGGCATGGCTTCCACTTTGTCGAACTCGAACAAATCCCCGCTTTTCCAGCAGCCGAATGACTTCGCGGGCGTTCATGGTCGGAAAATGGGAACTCATACCGCGACTTTGACCGTGGAAACACCCACTTCTTCGCAGATTGGCTCACCCATCTCAATGCGATCTTCCAGGTGAAGTTTAATCGCATCCCGAATTAATCGAATCGCTTCCTCTTCGGTTTCACCTTCGGTATAGCACCCTTGCAACACGGGACAGATGGCCAAAAATCGACCGTCTTCATCTCGTTCCACGACAACCGTAAAATTGAATTCGTGCATTTTTTTCATAATCTAATTCTAATCGAACTTCGACCGGTTGTCAAATCAAGAGAGCGATCAGCAGACAGCTATCAGCTTTCAGCCAGGAGTCCGTCATCGTCCGGTCAAGCCGGATGATGACAATGAGGGTGGTTTGAACGGTTACGTAAAATTGAAAACGGCAGGCCTTTCGACCTGCCGTTTTGAATTGTCGCGTTCGGCTTCGACTCAGTGTCTACTACCTACTTGTCTACTAGTCTACTCGACTACTAGTCTACTCGACTACTAGTCTACTCGACTACTAGTCTACTCGACTACTAGTCTACTTCCTTAGGCCATCCGTCTGCGGAGGAACAGACCTCCGAGGCTTGCTTCATAGTTTCACACTACATGGCTATTTATAAATATTTCCTCGCCAATCAACCCGGAGCACCTGTACCAAAAAGGCATCAAAATCCACCGCAATTATGATTCGCATCCGTCCCCATCGAATTCGGTAATTCCCTTCCCAATCCCCGGTTAGTTTTTTTATATTAAGGTTAATGTCTTCCCCGCGAAATTTTTTTAATGCCAAGCTGACCTTCTCGATAATATCGTCGTCGGCTACCCTGTTCTGTCGTAAAAAACGGCACGCATCTCTGGAAAACTCTATTTTCCAGGTCATAAATCAATCTCCACCGTTTTAACTGTCTTACAAGATGGCTTTCCGTATCGCCTTTCTATATCCTGCTGTTCTTTCACGGAAACGTCCGGAAGGAGCAATGCCCGTATTTTCATCAATTCCTGACAAAATACCTCGCGAACACTTTCTTTGACTACATCTTTTAATTCGGTCTTGGATATACTTACTGTCTTGGACATAATTGTACCTCATTACCTTTCGGCTTTCGCATCGCACAAATGATATCATGCTTGAATTTTAATCGAACTTCGACCGGTTGTCAAATCAAGAGAAGGAGGGATGATTTGAATGGTTGCAAAAATTGAAAACGGCAGGCCTTTCGACCTGCCGTTTTGAATTGTCTCGTTCGGCTTCGACTCAGTGTCTACTGCCTACTGTCTACTCACTACTGACTACTTCCTTAGGCCATACGTCTGCGGAGGAACAGACCGCCGAGGCTCAGAAGAACCAAGGTGATCGGTTCGGGAAAAATCATGAATCAGGCAGAAGATGCAGAGCGACCTTTGCGACGGAGGGTTTCGCGCTTGTTGCGCAAAGCCGTGGTGCGATTGCGCCAATAGGCCGCTTCTTCCTTAACCGTCATGTTCCGAGTGATGTCCCGTATTTCCTCACCCGCCTGGTGCTGGAGTTCGACGCAATCAAATCTCTTCTTCATAATCGATCATCTACTTAAAAGAGGTTACGAATGAACTACTTTTTTTTGTTTTGCCCTGGCGATTTTCTTACGAAACGCTTCCGAACGTTCCTTCCAATAGCCGACCTGCTCCTCAAATGTCATATTCTTGGTCGTTTCATAAATCGCCAATGCCCCCCTGTGCATCATCTCTACGCAATCAAATTTCTTTTTCGTTTTCTTCATAGTACCCGATTACCTCCGGCGGGGAAATAATGGAAAGAGTTGAATACCCCTTCAATATATTCACCGCATTATAAAGTTGCACTTTTTTAAAGTTCACAAGATGCTTAAAGTTCCAACTAACGATCATCGAACATTCGGAGACCGTAGCGATGGCTACATGCGCGGCATCCGCCAACCATTTTTCTGAAACAATTCCTGCCTCAATATATCCGGTCTGAAGTTTTATCGCTTCCGGGGTCAAATCCGCCGTTTCAATAAATGTCGATAACGAATCAAAAAAGCTCCTTACCTTTTGTGGTGATTCTTTGAGTTCATCTTCGACGATCCCTGATGAAATCAGAATAAATTTCCCAATCCTGGCCAACGTAAAAAATTCTTCACTCGCCCTCGAAAATTCCCGGTCAAATACTCCACCGAAAACCGACGTATCCACATATACCCGAAGACGCTTTTCCATAATCAAATTCTAATCGAACTTCGACCGGTTGTCAAATCAAGAGAGCGATCAGCAGACAGGCAATCAGCGTTCAGCCAGGAGTTTGTCATCGTCCGGCTTGACCGGACGATCCAGTTCTCTTTTTTCGTGGTCCAAAGGGCATCCCCTGGATCATCCGGTCAAGCCGGATGATGACAATGAGGGTAGTTTGAACGGTTACAAAAACAGAAAACGGCAGGCCTTTCGACCTGCCGTTTTGAATTGTCTCGTTCGGCTTCGACTCAGGGTCTACCACCGACTTTCTCGACTTCAAGCCAAAGCCTAAAGTCTATAGCCCAAAGCCTAAAGTCTATAGCCCAAAGCCTGCCTTTAGGCCATACGTCTGCGGAGCAGCAG
>Ga0265292_1001968_pt1 | contig 15778 bp, 12 predicted proteins | sample Munlanlewell296A_FD_189080 | JGI IMG/M metagenome (GOLD analysis project Ga0265292, IMG submission 189080) | Leachate microbial communities from a municipal landfill in Southern Ontario, Canada - Leachate well 296A | ecosystem: Engineered > Solid waste > Landfill > Unclassified | place: Canada... | reverse complement strand
CCACAACGCCGGACGTATGGCTTGGGATGCAAACTCAGTTTGATTTGTGGCAGGCAAGACAAGCGCCAATGCCGAAGATAAAACCGCTGCAACGGATCGTGGTCAGTGATCGACTAGTCAGCGGCGTTACTCCAGACAACCTGCACGGCGAAGTAAGTTTCGGAGCGCCTGTGGGTAAGGAAATTTTGTAATGCATGCGCAGTTAAGCTTGCATTGGCGGATATCGGCCAAAGCGGACGAATCAGAGTGCTTCGAAATTTGACCGTAAGCTGACCAGGCTGTGTGAAAACATCTCCCTCTTGTAATCGATAAATACCCATCATGCGTTAATACCAACATGAATGTATGTTGGAGGCTGACAGATGAAACGATTCATTCAGAGCGAAAATCGGAGTCAGGTCACGTTATTGCCCGAGTGCCTAGACGATTACATCAGTGAAGATAATCCGGTACGTGTTATTGATTTGTTTGTCGATGAACTGAATCTGATCGAACTAGGATTTGACAGCGCAGAACCCGCATCAACTGGCAGGCCGGGCTACCACCCCTCGTTGCTTCTCAAGATATACATCTACGGTTATCTGAACAGAATCCAATCCAGTCGGCGCTTGGAACGTGAGACGCAACGCAATGTTGAATTGATGTGGCTCACTGGTCGGTTGGCACCCGACTTCAAGACCATCGCCGACTTTCGTCATGACAACGGTACGGGCATCCGCAATGTCTGTAAACGCTTCGTCTTCATGTGCAAGCAACTCAATCTATTTACCCAAGCGATCGTTGCTATTGATGGAAGCAAATTCAAGGCGGTCAACAGTTGGGACAATAACTTCACTGCACGCAAGCTTGAAGAGAGGATGAAAGAGACAGATGAAAGTATCGTGCGCTACCTAGCCGCATTGGAATCGGCAGATAAGGTGCAAGAAGTTGAAACAGAAGCGAGGACACATCACTTGCGTGAGAAGCTATCCAAGCTAAAGGAGCAGATGCAAGGATTGAAAGAGATAGAGCAACGCCTGAAGCAGCAGCCAGATGAACAGGTATCTCTTGTTGATCCCGATGCTAGATCGATGGCGACCAGTGGCCGTGGCACTGGGATGGTTGGCTACAACGTACAAGCGTCAGTGGATACCAATCACCATTTGATTGTGGCTCATGAAGTAACCAATTTGGGATACGACCGAACGCAACTATCCAACATGGCGTTTCAATCACGGGATGCTATGGGGTGTGACGCATTGGAAGTGATCGCGGATAGGGGTTACTACAAAGGTCCGGAAATACTGAAGTGCGAAGAGGCTGGTATCAAAGCGTTTGTACCCAAGACCATGACCTCGAACAACAGAGCCCTTGGCAGATATGACAAGCGTGACTTCACTTACATAAAGCAGGATAACGAGTACCAGTGCCCTGCAGGAAAGCGATTAAAGTTTCGTCACTCATCGATAGAGCACGAAATGAAGATCAACGTTTATTACAATTCAACCTGTCCGAGCTGTGAGTTAAAGAACCAGTGCACCCCGGGCAAGGAAAGACGTGTCAGGCGATGGGAGCATGAAGATGTCCTGGATGCCGCTCAAGCGCGTCTTGACGGCAGTCCCGGCAAGATGATCCAGCGTCGCAGTACGGTTGAGCATGTCTTCGGCACATTGAAGTTCTGGATGGGGTCGACGCACTTCCTGACGAAGACACTCAAACACGTTAGTACAGAGATGAGTTTGCAGGTTCTAGCGTATAACCTGAGACGGGTGATGAATATCCTAGGGATTGAGGGAACAATGAAAGCGATAAGGCTGGTGGGGGCGTGAGTGGCAGTGTTTTTTATGCAAAAATACGACGCTGATTAGATGGGTGTATCAAAGTGGGTGCGTCTAGAAAGAACGTTTCCACACAGCCTCTGACCAAAGCAGTCACTGAAAACTAGGTGATATTACTTCCGCTTTCGATCCATTGCGCCTAGTTATGATTGTTCGAGTTTAGGTGCGTTACTCATTCCAGAGTAACTGCTCATCCAACCGACAACATGCACTTCCAGTCCGGCTGATTTGAGCAAGTTAGATCTGATGGTTTGTGACCTTGTATTTCAGCAAGCGCATTCCATTGAATACGACAATCAGACTGGCCCCCATGTCGGCGAACACCGCCATCCAGAGCGTGGCTTTTCCTGCAAGTGCCAAGATGAAAAACACTGCCTTGATGCCGATGGCCAGCGCGATGTTCTGCCGCAGTACGCGTGACGTATCACGACTTAGCTGAATGAAATGCGGCACTTTGCGCAAGTCATCATCCATCAAGGCGACGTCGGCTGTCTCGATGGCGGTATCTGTACCTGCGCTGCCCATCGCGAAGCCGATAGATGCCTTGGCCAGTGCGGGTGCATCGTTGATGCCGTCGCCCACCATGCCTACTTTGCCGTAACGGCTGATTAACTCATCGATTGCCGCCAGCTTTTCTTCCGGCAGCAGATTGCCGCGTGCATCATCTATACCCACTTCGGCGGCAATCGCGCTGGCCGTGGTTTGGTTGTCGCCGGTCAGCATTGCAGATTTCACGCCCAGCTCATGAAGCTGGCGGATGGCCTCGGCGCTGTGTCCCCGCACCGTATCTGCCACGCCGATGATGCACAGCGGCTCGGTTGCTGTGGATAGCACCACGGCCGTCTTTCCTTCCTTTTCCAGACGATGTAGCACCTCCTCGACATGCACTCCACAAATACCCAGTTCTTCGACCTGCCGATGGTTGCCTACATAGTAGAGTTGCCCATCCACTACCGCTTTGGCACCGCGCCCTGTGATGGATTCAAACGACGAGCTTGGCAACAGTGTCCGTTCTGTCTTGCCGCCATCCTGCCAAGCAGACACGATGGCCGCCGCAATGGGATGCTCGGAATGCACATCCACGCTGGCGGCAAGTTGCAGCAAGCTGTCTGCGGGCAAATCGACCAGAGGAATCACATCGGTTACGACAGGTCTTCCGTGCGTGAGGGTGCCGGTCTTGTCCAAAGCCACCGCCTTGATCAGGCGGCCGTTCTCCAGATGCACGCCGCCCTTGATCAGAATACCCTGCCTTGCCGCAGCGGCAAGCCCGCTCACCACGGTAACGGGCGTGGAGATCACCAGTGCACAGGGACAGGCGATCACCAGCATGACCAGCGCCTTGTAGAACCAGTCGTCAAAGGCGGCACCGAATAGCAGGGGCGGCAAGGTTGCCACTAGCAATGCAAAAACCACCACCGCTGGGGTGTAGTAACGGGCGAATTGATCGACGAAACGTTGCGTCGGCGCACGCTGGCCTTGTGCCTCCTGCACCGTGTGGATGATGCGATCCAGCGTGGTGTTGCCCTTGTTCGCGGTGACACGAAATTCCAGCATGCCGCGTTCGTTCAGGGTTCCCGCGAACACCGGGTCGCCCGCAGCCTTCACCACGGGAATGCTTTCTCCGGTGATCGGCGCCTGATTCACCGAACTGCCCCCCGCTGTGACCACGCCATCCAGCGGGATACGCTCGCCGGGTCTGACACGCACGGTTTGTCCGACCCGGATGTCTGCGGCGGCCATTTCGCGCCATTCGCCGCCATCAAGCTGCGCCGTGGCGACTGCGGGGGTCATGCCCATCAGCCCCTTGATTGCATTCTTGGCGCGTTCCAGCGAGAGCGATTCGATCAACTCCGCCAGCGCAAACAGAAAGATCACCACCGCTGCCTCCGGCCACTCGCCGATGATGATCGCGCCGAACACAGCGACGCTCATCAGGAAGTTCATGTTAAGCGTAAAGGTCTTGAGTGCGATCCAGCCTTTCTTGAGAGTGCTCAGACCACCAGTGGCGATGGATAGCAAAGCCAGCGCGATCACCGCAATGGATTGCTCGCTCTCACCGCTCCAGGCAACGACTTCCGCAGCGATGGCGGCGGTGCCAGACACTGCCATCAGTGCCCATGTTCGGCGCGAAACCACTGGGGATTCCACCTCGCAAGTGGCGCAGGAACCCGATTGGCATTGCTGCCCGGTGCCTGTCTTCATGCCGATCTCGCGCAAAGCATCGAGGATTGCTTGCTCATCATCCAGCGAGTGCATCACCGTAAGACGGCGAGTCATCAGGTTGAACGACAGCTCACCGATGCCGCGCACAGATCCGAGACGCTTGCGGATCAGGGCTTCTTCGGTCGGGCAATCCATGTTGCTGATGACGAATACGGATTGTTTCATTTTCACAATGCTCCTTGGCGTTCTACCGTTGTAACTTGGTAATTGCACCGCCCGACCAGACCAAAGTCCGCAGCCAGCAACGCCTGCAAGACCTCGTCCACATCTTCGTCCTTGAGCAGAATGTCCACGCGTGCGTGCGGCGTGTAGCCGATCACGCGGTCGCGTGCGGAAAGTGCTGGGTCATATTCATCTTGTGGATTGTGCCCCTCGACCTGCATGAAAGTAAATCCACCGACCTGCTCAAGGCTGTGCAACGTATCCGCCAGCGCCCGCTGAATATCGGCATGTACGATCAATGTAAGATTTTTCATAGGGGGCTCCTTTGGGAATTCTTGATGCTCGACTCAAAACGTGTCTCGAGCCAAGCATAGAGTGTGGGCAACAGCACCAGCGTAAGCAGTGTCGAGGTGATTAGTCCGCCGATCACCACCACGGCCAGTGGTCGTTGCAATTCGGAGCCGGGGCCAGTGGCGAGCAGCATCGGCATGAGGCCGAGGCTGGCGATGAGCGCCGTCATCAGCACCGGCCGCAAGCGGCGCTCCGCGCCTTCCTGCACTGCTTGCAGTATCGTGCGTCCCGCCTCGCGCAACTGGTTGATATAGGCCACCATCACTACCCCGTTGAGTACCGCCACGCCGAACAAAGTGATGAAGCCTACCGATGCGGGCACCGAGAGATAAAGCCCGGAGAGATAGAGACTCACCACGCCCCCGATCAGCGCGAACGGAATGTTCAGGATGATCAGTCCGGCTTGGCGCACGGAACGGAAGGTCGAGAACAACATGAAGAAGATCAGTGCGATGGATACCGGCACGACCACGCCCAGACGTTGCGCCGCCCGCTGCTGATTCTCGAACTGCCCGCCGTAGTCGATGTGGTAGCCCTCGGGAAGTTTCACCTCGCGCTCGATGGCAGCCCGCAATTCCTCGACGAAACTCACGACATCGCGCCCCTCGACGTTGGTACGCACGGCAACCAGCCGTCGTGCCGATTCGCGCTGGATCAGTACCGGCCCGTCCGCTTCTTTGACATCGGCGACCTCACCGAGGGGAACCAGCGCACCGCCCGCAGTGCGGATCAGCAGCGCCTTGATCGCCCGAGGCGAGGCACGGGCGGCTTCCGGATAACGCACCAGCACACCGAAGCGGCGGCTGCCCTCAATGACCTCGGTCACCACCTTGCCACCAACAGCAGATTCCACCACAGCATTCACATCCTCATTGTTGAGGCCGTAACGTGCGAGCTTTTCCGAATTGATGGCGATCGTGAGGTAACCTTGCCCGGAAAGGCGTGCCCTGAACACGTCGCTTGCGCCTTGGGTGCGGTTGACGATCTCTTCGATCTTGCCGGACAGCGCTTCCAGTGTTGCGAAGTCGTCTCCGAACAGCTTGATAGCAACATCGGCACGCACACCGGACAACATCTCCGAGACGCGCATGTCGATCGGCTGGCTGAATCCGGCCTCAACCCCTAGGTCCTCAAACGGTTCCAGCTTTTCGCGCAACTTACCTTCAAAAGCTTCGAGATCGTAGCCCCATTCTGCACGCGGCTTAGTCTGCAAGAAACAATCGGTCTGGTAGAAACCCATCGGATCGAGACGCAATTCGTCGGCTCCGCTGCGACAAATCATGCCAGTGACCTCGGGGATTTCCAGGATCGCTTTCTGGATCGGTGCGTCCAGCGCCAGCGAGGCTTCCAGCGAGATGTCGGAGGCTTTTTCCAGACTCACTACCGTTTGCCCCTCGTCCATCGTCGGCATGAACTCCTTGCCGATCAACGGAAACAACGCTGCGGCAGCGAAAAGCAGCACAATCGCCCCGAACACGGCGGACTTGCGATACTCAATCGCCCAGCGCATCGCCGGCAGATACACGCGCTTGATCGCAGTCAGCAAGCGGTCTTCGCCGTGTGCGCCGGAGCGCATAAGGAAGCTGGCCAGCACAGGGATCACGCTGAGCGACAGCAGCAGCGATCCCAGCAGCGCAAACACGATGGTCAGCGCCAGCGGCCCGAACATGCGGCCTTCAAGCCCCGTGAGCGAGAACAGCGGTAGGAACACGATGACGATGATGAGAATGCCGGACAGCACCGGAGCGGACACCTCGGCCACGGCGCGGTAAACCAGATGCAGGCGGCTCACGCCCTTGGGCGCATGTGCGAGTTGAGTGTGCACGTTCTCCACCACCACCACGGCCGCATCCACCAAGATGCCGATAGCGATGGCAAGTCCCCCGAGCGACATCAGGTTGGCGCTGACACCAAACAGCTTCATCAAGATGAAGGTGGACAGCACCGTCAACGGCAGGATCAGCGCCACGGTGAGCGCCGCACGCAGATTACCGAGCAACACGATCAGCACCAGGATCACCAGCACCACCGCCTCGCCGAGCGCCTTCTCCACTGTGAGCACCGCCGCGTTGATGAGATCGGTGCGGTCATAGTAGGGCTCGATGGTGACTCCCTTGGGGAGCGTGGGGGAAAGGCGCGCGAGCTCTTGCTTGACGGATTCGACCACCGTGCGGCTGTTGGCACCGACGCGAAGCAACACCAGACCGGTCACGATCTCGCCTTCGCCGTTCGCCGTCACACCACCGAAACGCACCAGCGATCCTTCGGCGACCTGCGCAACATCGCCGATGCGCACGGGCAAACCGCTACGGGTCGCTACAGAGATGCGTTTGATGTCGTCCGCATTCCCGAGTTGTCCGACAGTACGCACCAGCAGCATCTTGTCGCCCCGGTTGACGCGGTCGCCGCCTGCGTTGCGGTTATTGCGTGCGATGGAACGCTCTAGGTCTTCAATCGTCAAACCTTGCGCGGCAAGTTTGTGTGGGTCGGGACGAACCTCGAAGGCGCGCACGAAGCCGCCCATCGCATTGACATCCGCCACCCCATCGACTGCCCGCAGTAGCGGTCGGATCACCCAATCCTGAAGAGTGCGCAGCTCGCTGTTTGTATAGCCATCTCCCTTGACACGGTACATGTAGATGTCGCTCAAGGGCGTGGCTATCGGTGCCAGCACGACTTCCGCATCTGGGGGGAGCGCCCCGCGTACCTGATTGAGCCGCTCCGAAACCTGCTGCCGCGCCCAATAGATGTCGGTGCTGTCCTCGAAATCGATGACAATGTTGGATATGGCGTACTTGGTGGTCGAACGCAGGAGCTTCAGGCGCGGAATACCCTGCATCTCCATCTCGATAGGGAAAGCGATGCGCGATTCAACCTCGGTCGGCGCAAGACCAGGCGCCTTGACGAGTACCTGCACCTGCGGCGGCGAAATGTCGGGAAATGCGTCGATGGGTAGCGTGCGGAATGCCCACAGCCCGCCGATGACCACCGCGACGGCGATGATCAACATCATCAGGCGCTGGATCAGCGCAAAGCGGATCAGGGAGGCGATCATGGCTGGTACTCCTTGTGGTCAACGATGGAAAGTCCAGCAGCAAATCGCACTTCCGCCGAGGCTTGCGTGCATTGGTGAAGCAGTTCCAGATAACGAGTTCGGGCATCGAAATAGGCATAGCTGGCATCGACCAGCGACAGCACGTTGGATTCGCCTGCGGCGAAACTGCGACGGGTCAACTCGAACATCTTTCGCGCCGGTTCGATAAGATGCTCTTCCATCAATTGGGTTTGATCTTGCACGCGAGTCAATTTGGTATATGCCTGTTCCAGTCGCGTCCTGGCATCACGACGCAATGTATCGTAGCGTGCTCGGCTCGTATCGGCATCGGCACGGGCTTTACCTTCCATGGCGCGGTTCTGGCTCCAAACGGGAATCTCTATTCCGATGCCAATTCCCGTGATGTTCATGGTGGTGCCGTTGTTGAAATCACGGTCATGGAAAAACTTCAGTACAGGGTCGGCGTACCGCCTTGATTCCGCCACCTCGACCCCGATTTCCGCAGACTCCGTTTCACGGCGGGCCGCCTCTACGGTGGGATGTAGATCAAGTTTTCCGACCAACACTGCAAAGGCTACCGGGTGTTCAGAAAGTATCAGCGGCATCGTCTCCGGGGAGTCCTTGCCATTGAGGGCGAGCAGATTCTTGAACCCGATTAAGGCATTCTCCAGATCGCGCTCGGCCAAAATGTCTGCCTGGTGTGCTTCTTCCTGCAAAAGAGCGAGCCGCCCCGTTTCAAGCGGCGTCAAATATCGCTTAATCCGATCTTCTCTGGTCGCAATTCTTCCCGCAGCAAAACTGTTGGTGAGTTGCAGCCGCTCATGGGACAAGCGATGCTTTGCGACAGCAAACTGCACCGCATGAAAAACAAGGGCAGTCTCGCGTTCCAGCAATAAAAACTGTTCGCGGCTACTGGCTTGCACCGCCAATAGAGAGGATTCGGCAGCAGCACGTTGATGCGCAAGTCGACGAATCGGTAGCGGTTGGGAGAGGGCGATCTGAGAGAGATTGATACCCCCCTGACCACTAAGCTGGCCGATTCTGTTGTCGGTGCGCACATCAACACTTGGATTGGGCCAACTACCCGCCTGGGTCAATTCCATTTGGCGCATTTGTATGGCCGCTACCGACTGCCGACGCTCCGGTGCCACTTCCAGTACCCGCCGGATCGAGGACTCAAGTGTCCAGACCTTGCCATTAGCAGGGGGGATTGTTGACGCAGTCACAGCGGGCGTGGCTGGGATGGTTTCTGCATGAACAGGGATGGAATACAGCACCGCCATCCCTAACGGTAATAAAAATCTAAGCATCGAATTCTCCAGACAAGACTACGTTGGAATTCGGCGAGGCTTAGTGTCGCTGATTGCGAAGAAACGAAACTGAAGGAACCCCGCCGGATTAGGCGAGGGTTGCCCTAGGCGGACGGAAAAGTTCGTCTGGGGAGTGAGGCTGAAGAGTGGATTGCAACAGAGTGGAATGTTCGCAGGCAAGATCGGCAACTGTAAAGGTCGCCTGACTTGGAAGCCCCATAAAATGTCCTACGGCATGGCACCAGTGATTGCATGTGTGCTGATGTGTACCTGCATTGGTATCCTCGTGTTGATCCGCCGGGTGATCGACGTTTGTGGACAAAATGCGCTGTTCATCGAACCACACATCTGCAACAGCGTCCTGGTTGAATGTCCAGCCAAGAGCGTTGCTCATCAACGTGAGCATCAGGAAGTAGGCGGTCTGTCGAAGAAACTTTCTCATGGATGTATGTTAATCGGTTTGGAGATTAACGCCTATGCGGACATTTTGGTTTTGTACAGTCCGCATAAATGTGCAACGAGTGATCGTGGACGGTAAATCCAAGGTCGGCGGCGACTTTTTTCTGGCGCGACTCGATGGTCGCATCATGGAACTCTTCCACATATCCGCATTGCAGACACACGATATGATCATGGTGCTTGCCCTCATTAAGTTCAAACACCGACTTTCCGCCTTCAAAATTGTGTCGCACCAACAGCCCGGCGTGCTCGAACTGGGTCAGCACGCGGTATACCGTAGCCAGTCCAACGTCCCCCCCGCTTGCCGATAAAAGTCTATAAACGTCTTCCGCGCTCAGGTGGCGTTCTTGCCCCGATTCGAACAATCCCAGAATCTTGAGCCGTGGCAGAGTCGATTTCAGGCCCGCATTCTTCAGGCTATCTGGTTGAGCTTGATCCATACCTGTTCAATGTGCCTTGGTTATTTGATTTTGAGCATATTGTCAGAAATCATTTGCAAATGCAAACGAGAATAATTATCATTCGCGCTCCAAATCAAAAAGGACCGACATGAAACACCTCATTCTTTTATTGGCTTTATTGCCGCTGCGCGCACTTGCCGCCGATGCGGACTTCATCCTTACAATCAAGGATCACCGCTTTCTGCCCTCCGAAATGAGGGTTCCGGCAGGGAAAAAGATCAAGCTACAGGTAATCAATCAAGATGTGACACCTGAAGAGTTCGAGAGCCATGCCTTGAACCGCGAAAAAGTGATTGCAGGACATGGCAGTACCGCAATCTTCATCGGCCCGCTTGAAGCAGGCCGCTACCAGTTCATGGGGGAATTCCATGAAGCTACCGCCCAAGGGGTAATCATCGCTCAATAGGAGTCACATCATGTTTGAAACCGCCATTATCGTTTTCCGTGAAGTCCTGGAAGCCGCCCTCCTTATCGGCATAGTTGCTGCGGCGACACGCAGCGTTCCCGGTAGCAGGTTCTGGCTGGCTTCAGGATTATTGACCGGCCTAGCCGGAGCTGCCTTGATTGCAGCGTTCACCGACACGATTGGGTCGCTCGCTAGCGGCATCGGGCAGGAACTGTTCAATGCCGTCATTCTGGGGTTCGCGGTGCTGATGTTGATGTGGCACAACATCTGGATGGCATCGCATGGCGCTGAAATGGCGGCCAGCGCGCGCATGGTCGGCGGCGATATTCGCGATGGGCGCAGCGAATGTTCTGCATTGTTGATCATTGTCAGTCTGGCTGTGCTGAGGGAAGGCTCGGAGACAGTGCTGTTTCTCTATGGCATCGCGGCGACCGACGGCGGTGGACGCTCTGCAATGTTGTCCGGCGGTCTGGTTGGCATGTTGCTTGGCATCGCAACTGGTTACGCGATTTATGCAGGGCTATTACGCATTCCCATGCGTTGGTTCTTTGGGGTGACTGGCGTACTCGTTCTTCTGTTGGCCGCCGGCATGGCTTCGCAGGTAGCTCATTTCCTGATCCAAGCTGACCTGTTACCCAGCCTTGCGGCACCGCTATGGGACACTTCGACTTCGCTGCCGGAAGATGCTCTCCCCGGAATGTTACTGCGCAGCCTTATCGGATACGACTCGCGTCCGGCAGGAATGCAATTGATCTTTTATATCGCCGTGTTGGCCGTCACCTACCTAGGGATGCGCTTGGCAGCGTCCAAACGTCGGCACAGAATCGAACAGTGAGGGACACATGAGCACAAAAGTAGTTTTCCTGCTGCCGACGGCCTTTGTTTGGGCGCTCTTCGCACAACCCGCTGTCGCCGGACCCTCAGATTATGTGTACACCCCAATGGTGGAATACGGCGAGAAAGAGATCGATTTCAAATATGGATCTGCCCGACAACCGGATGGAACGCTTAGGCAGGTTGCCAGCCTTGGTGTGGGTTATGGCGCCAAGGAATATTGGTTCACCGAGGTGTATTTTAAGCGGGGGCGCAACGGCAGCCAGGATTCCAACTCGGTTGAATGGGAAAACAAGTTTCAGCTTACTGAGGCTGGGGAATACCCCCTCGATCTGGGCTTCATCACGGAGTTGGAAGCGCCGTTAAGCAGCAATGCCCCGTGGGAAGTCAGGCTTGGCCCATTGCTCCAATCGGATTTCGGCAGGGTACAGTTGAATGGAAATTTGCTGTTCGAGCGTGCCTTCGGCAAGACTGATGAGAGCGGCGTTCCGTTCAGTACCAACCTCGGTTATCAGTGGCAGGCCAAATATCGCTGGCAGCCCGTTTTCGAATTCGGCATGCAAGGATTGGGCGAGGTAGGAAAATGGAACAACTGGAGTAAAAGCGCCGAGCAGCTGCATCAAATGGGGCCGGCAATCTTCGGTAAATTGCCTCTGGGCACCCGGCAAGCAATCAAGTACAACGCAGCCTGGCTTAGGGGCGTAAATCATGCAACTCTCGGCCATACCGTCAGGATGCAAGCGGAGTATGAGTTCTGATTTGCGTGTATATCCAGCAAAGAAGCCCGCATGTCAAACCTTCTCTGCTGAAGAGTGGTAGCCGTCGTAGACCACGCATGCATAATAGTACGGACGGGTAGGATTGTCTGCCACTACGTGTGAAGCGGTCATTACAGAACGAGTGCTAGATGTCGCTAAAGCCGAGAATCGGCCATTTCTGCTGGTGGCTCCAACCTATGCCAACGGCAGGTATGTGGTGCGAAGGAGACAGTCGATTCTAAGAGGTAATGCTAGTGGTGTTTATCGTGGTTATGCATGTGTTAGGCAAGCCCAGGAAGGAGTTAATTTTCACTTGCGACGGATGGCTCACTTTGTGTGCATACAAATTTCAAATTGCGAGGTTCTAGGCAATCATCGGCAACCTTGCTTCGTAACATCAAATCAAATCAATTCCCAAACGACGAACCGTAACAGCGAGCAGCCCAAAACAAACTACGGTGATGAGCATGCAGGCCAGCAGTGTCGGCCAGAAGCCGATTTTAGGTAGGAGTAGAGGAAAGGCCAGAAACATAGGCAATGTCGGCACAACGTACCAGAATGTGTACCAAGCATGATTTGCTATCTTTTCTTGAGACTGGTTCTCTACGTACAGCCAGATTAGCGCCAGTATGGTGACCAGCGGTAGAGCAGAAACGACCCCTCCCAACTTATCGCTACGCTTTGCTAGTTCGGATACGAGTACAACGATCCCAGCCGTCAGAAAGTATTTGGTGATAATCCAGACCATAACGCACCTCTTTTCATAGACGGTAGATTAACCAGCGCGACAGTCCTGTGCAACAAGCCCCAAGTAACCATCAGAATGACCAGCACAACCACATTGCGGTTGATCATGAATAATTTTTCTACATCGTCGTATAGTTGCCGCCCCAACGCAGTCATTCGCTATATCGCTACCTACAAATTCACGTCGATAGCGTTTCATCGGCAACTGCGAGAACGCGGTGAAGACGCAGATATGGTGCTCTGTCTCCACTTACGTGCTGATCGCTATTGTCAAAAAGGAGCTTCAACTTGATGCCTCTCTCTATTATTTGCTACAGACTCTTTCGGTGTCTGTTTTTGAGAAATCCCAGCTATCTCAATCCTTCGCGGGCAGTGAACTTATCTCAGAACAGACAGACTTTTCTAACCAACTAAACTTGTTCGACTTTTAATCGGACACTACTGATATCACCTATAAGCGAACCCGATTCAGTCTGACCGCGTTTAGTATCACCGACACTGAACTAAAACTCATTGCCGCTGCCGCGATGACGGGAGACAGTAACAGGCCGAATAAGGGATACAGTAAGCCCGCTGCAACAGGGATGCCTAGAACGTTGTAGATGAACGCGAAGAACAAGTTCTGGCGGATGTTGCGCATAGTGGCACGGGAAAGACGTAGCGCACGTACGATGCCGCGCAGGTCGCCTTTGATGAGCGTGATGCCCGCGCTTTCCATCGCCACATCGGTGCCGGTGCCCATGGCGATGCCGACTTGCGCTTGAGCCAAAGCAGGCGCGTCGTTGATGCCGTCGCCTGCCATCGCCACGACGCGGCCTTCCGATTGAAGCTTTTTCACTATCGCAGCCTTTTGCTCCGGTAGCACTTCCGCTTCGATACGGTCGATGCCCAATTTGCGCGCCACTGCTTCCGCCGTGATGCGGTTGTCGCCGGTGAGCATGATGACCTGCACACCTTCCTCGTGCAGCGCGCGGATCGCCTCTGCCGTGGATTCCTTGACCGGATCGGCCACGCCTATCAGTCCTGCCGCTTTGCCGTCGATTGCCAGCAACATCACTGTCTGCCCGTCGCTACGCAAGGCTTCGGCGCGCACACGCAAGTCGCCCGCATCAATGTGCAATTCTTCGAACAATTTGAGATTGCCCAGCGCGACCGTGCGGCCTTCGACCATTCCCGTCACGCCTTTGCCGGTGATCGAGCGGAACTCGCTGACTGGTTTGAGGATGATGTCTTTTTCCTGTGCGCCCTTGACGATGGCTGCGGCCAGCGGATGTTCGCTGGCGCGTTCCAGACTGGCAGCCAGCCACAGCACCACGCCTTCATCGAATCCGTTCAGTGCAATCACCGAGGTGAGTTTCGGTTTGCCTTCGGTCAGCGTGCCGGTCTTGTCCACCACCAGCGTGTTCACCTTCTCCATGGTTTCCAGCGCTTCGGCATTCTTGATCAGCACCCCGGCTTGTGCGCCGCGCCCAGTGCCGACCATGATGGACATCGGGGTGGCCAGTCCCAGCGCACAGGGACAGGCGATGATAAGTACCGCCACGGCGTTGACGATGGCATGCGCCAGTCGAGGCTCCGGCCCCCAGATGCCCCATACCGCCAGCGTGGCGAGTGCCACGCCTATCACTGCCGGAACAAAATAACCCGCAGTGACATCGGCCAGCCGCTGGATCGGTGCGCGGCTGCGCTGTGCCTCGCTCACCATGTGCACGATCTGCGCCAGCAATGTGTCGGCACCGACCCGCTCGGCGCGCATCAGCAGGCTGCCGGTGCCGTTCACAGTCGCACCGATCAATCTTGCACCCGCCGTTTTTTCCACTGGAATGGATTCGCCGGTGACCATGGATTCGTCCAGCGCACTCGCGCCCTCCAGCACCACACCGTCCACCGGCACCTTCTCGCCGGGGCGCACGCGCAGCACATCGTTCGGTTGCACCTGTTCCAGCGGGATGTCTTCTTCGTTGCCGTTGCTGCGCACGATACGCGCAGTCTTGGGGGCAAGCCCCAGCAGCAACTTGATCGCGGTGCTGGTCTGGCTGCGCGCGCGCAACTCCATCACCTGGCCGAGCAACACCAGCGCCATGATCACCGCCGCTGCTTCGAAGTACACCGGCACTGTATCCATCATGCTGCGCATCGCAGGCGGGAAAATGCCCGGCAGCAGCATCGCCACCATGCTGTAAATCCATGCCACGCCGACGCCGAGCGCGATCAGGCTGAACATGTTGAGACTGCGGTTGACCACGGATGCATAGCCGCGCTGAAAGATCGGCCAGCCGCACCAAAGCACTACTGGTGTCGCTAGGGCGAATTCGATCCATTGCAGCACGGTCATCGAAATAAAAGCCGGAATGAATTGCGGAGCCAGATCGGAAACCATCGCCATGAGAAATACCGGCAAGGCCAGTACCACGCTCAACTTGAAGCGGCGCGTCATGTCGTTCAATTCGGTGTTGTCTTCTTCAGTCGAGGCATTGCGCGGCTCCAATGCCATGCCGCACTTCGGGCAACTGCCGGGTTTGTCGCGCACAACTTCGGGATGCATGGGGCAGGTGTATTCAATGGTGCTTGTAGGCGTTGTGACAGGTGCTACGGGTCCCAGTGTCATGCCGCACTTAGGGCAGTTGCCGGGGGATGGCTGACGAACATCGGGATGCATTGGACAGGTATATATCCTGCCAGACTGTTCAAGCGACGCTGATTTTGGATGAAAATAAATAGTCGGATCGGTTTGGAATTTTTCGCGACATTTGTGCGAACAAAAATAGTAGCGTTCGCCAGAAAAATCGGCATAGAGAGTATCGGAGCGCTGCTTAACTTGCATGTTACACACTGGGTCGATAGTCATTCTGCTCTCCATTTGATGATGCTCACGCAGCTAGAAATACTGATGGGTAACTGCTTTCATCTTCGTTTGCAAATTACTTTTATCAGCGCAGCCTATCTCGTCATACATCTCATTCATTATGGTTTCAAAAACGATGATTATCTCAGGATCAAAATGTTTCCCTTTACCTTCACGCAAAATTATTAGTGCCTCTTGCAGAGGCAGAGAGTCTTTATAAGGCCGTTTTGACATCAATGCGTCAAATACATCCACTACCGCAAATAACCTCGCATCAAGCGGAATATTATTGCTGCGGATGCCATGTGGGTAGCCGTTACCATCAAACTTTTCATGATGAAAAAGAACTA
>Ga0265292_1001967_pt1 | contig 15778 bp, 12 predicted proteins | sample Munlanlewell296A_FD_189080 | JGI IMG/M metagenome (GOLD analysis project Ga0265292, IMG submission 189080) | Leachate microbial communities from a municipal landfill in Southern Ontario, Canada - Leachate well 296A | ecosystem: Engineered > Solid waste > Landfill > Unclassified | place: Canada... | reverse complement strand
GCTTCTGGGATGCTTGTTGTTCTTTTTTGCATAATGTTCAGTTTTCCATTTATGTATTTTATAATAAAAAAGGAAGAAAGAGACGATGAAGGAGTGGAAGGAGTTTTCAGAGTTTGGCAAGCACACAAAGATGCAATTTATGCTTTTATGTGGTTATTTTTAGGATTTGTAATCGCTTTTTCTTTTTGGAATATTCTATTGCAGGATTCAAATCTTCTTAATTTTCAAGTTCAAACTTATTGTCAGATAAACAACCCAGGAGATGTTAGTTCTTGCGTTGCAAAATATTCTTCTGGAGATTTTGGAGTTACAGGGGCTTCTACAAATGGGTTGAGATTTTTGTCTATATTAGAGAATAATGTTTATGTAATGATTTTTACTATATTATTTTCACTAATATTTGGTGCGGGAGCACTTTTTATATTAGTTTGGAACGCAAGTGTTATTGCAGCTGCAATAGGTATTTTTGCAAAATACAGAGTGAGTGAAATTCCACTGGGGATTGCAAGATATATAATACATGGATTTCCAGAAATCACAGCTTATTTCATAACAGCGCTTGCTGGAGGAATACTCGGAATTGGATTAATAAGACATGGCATAAAAGATGAAAAATTCTTAAAAATAGTTGAAAATGTTATAATATTAATATTCTTAGCATTAATAATCTTGATAGTGGCTGCACTTCTTGAAGTTTATATTACTCCAATCATATTCAAGTAAAATTTAAAAGCAAAAGATTTCTATATTCCTTATGGAACCATTAATATTAATTACTATTTTCATAAGCTTTTTTTGTACTTATTTAATTATGCCTTTTTGGATAAGAAAAGCCAAACAAATAGGGTTGGTATGGGAAGATATGAACAAACCAAAAAGTGAAAAAAATGTTGCTGGTTCTGGAGGAATAATTGTCGTTGTTGGTTCAATAATTGGAATTTTTTTATATATTGCTATACAAACTTTTTATTTTAAGTCTACGAATGGAATTTCAATTAGTATATTTGCGATGTTAAGCACATTATTGCTTGTTGCGGGAATAGGACTTATAGATGATTTATTTGGATGGAAAAAAGGAGGACTTTCAAAACGCTCAAGAATAATTCTCATACTTTTCTCCGCTGTACCTCTAATGGTTATAAATGCTGGAGAATCTACTATGATGGGAATTAATTTTGGTATTTGGTATCCTCTTTTAGTTATTCCTCTTGGAATTTTGGGGGCAACCACAACTTTTAATTTTTTAGCAGGATTTAATGGATTGGAAACAAGTCAAGGAATAATTTTACTTTCAGCACTTTCAATAGTTATGTATATGACAGGAAACAGTTGGTTAAGCGTTGTAGCATTATGCTTAGTCGCTTCTCTTGTTGCATTTTATATTTTTAATTCAAATCCTGCAAAAGTCTTTCCAGGAGATGTCCTCACTTATTCAATTGGGGCTTCTATAGCAGCAATAGCAATACTTGGAAATGCTGAAAAAATTGCTCTCTTCTTTTTTATACCTTATTTATTTGAAATTCTTCTCAAATTAAGAGGAAAATTAAATAAACAAAGTTTTGGAAAACCAAACAAAGATGGAAGTCTTGAAATGCCTTATGATAAAATTTATGGGCTTGAACATACAGCTATATATTTGCTAAAAAAAATAAAGCCAAGCAAGAAAGTTTATGAAAATGATGTTGTTTACCTCATAAATGGATTCCAAATTGTGATAATATTATTAGGATTTGCCCTATTTATTCTATGATAAACTAAGGTTTTTAAACGGTGTTTCTTTTAAATTTCGATGGATGTTCATAGGGTAAAAGAAGAATCTAAGAAAGTTTTTGAATTCTTTAAACAAAAAAAAGTTTTGATTATATTAACAATAATTCTTTTAGCACTAATTATTGGGATGACTGCCCATATAAGAACAAATAACATATCTATATTAAAAGATGTTACAACTGGCGAATATCTTACAGCGGATTTGGATGCTTTTTATTGGTTGAGAATTGCTGAAACTCTTGAGGAAAATGGGACTCTCCCAGAATATGATGCAATGAGGTATCCTTTACTTAAACTTCCATTTAGCAATGAACTTTTGCCTTCTGCTCTTGTATTCATGCATAAAGTATTAAGTCGCTTTTCTGACACAATGACTCTAAGATATGTAGATGTTATTTATCCTGTAATATTTTTCATATTGAGCATGATTGTATTTTTCTTTTTAATACTCAAACTTACAAAATCAAAAATTACTGCCCTATTATCAAGTTTCTTCCTTGCTATAATTCCTTCCTATTTATTTAGAACAATGGCGGGAGTTTCAGATCATGAACCTATTGGAATGTTTGCGTTTTTCCTTGCTTTGCTTGCATTTGCAATTTCAATGGAAAGAATTGAAAAAAAGAATTCATGGAAAGGAGCAATATTATTAGGGATTATAACGGGATTTTTTACAGTATTTAATATAGCTGCTTGGAGCGGTATTGCAACATTCATTTTATTGATAATTCCTCTAACTATATTCATACTTTGGATAACAAATAATAATAGAAAAGAGGAAGGAAAAAGCAATCTTAAAGAATATTTACTATTTTATACTTTCTGGATAATTTCATTTATATCTTTAGGGTTTATTTTTTCTTATCCAACAAAAGAGATTTTAGGATTAATATTTAGTCTCAAGGGAATTATCCTCCCAATAGTGCTTACTTTCATAATAATAGATTATATTCTTATACACTTAAAAAATAACAAATTAAAAGAAATTGGAAAATATAGAATAATTATAAGTTTGGTTTTGACTATAATATTACTTGTTTTGATAAACCTAATATTTAATCAAAGTATGGGTCTTTCTATATCTAATATTATATCAAGTATATTACGTCCTTTTGGTGGGGGAAGAACTGGTTCAACTGTAGCTGAAAATGCTCTCCCATACACTTTAGATATAATAGGTCAGATTGGAAAAGTATTATTCTGGTTGTTTTTCGTTGGAGCACTCATAGTTGGAATTGATTTTTCAAAAGGAATAGAAAAAAAGAAAAATAAGATTATATTTTCATTTTTATGGATATTAATGATATGCGGAATATTATTTCATAGATATTCAACAGGCTCTATACTTAACGGGGATTCTTTTGTAAGCAAATTATTTTATATGGGGAGTATCCTTCTTTTCGCTGGAAACTTTATATGGATATATTTCAAGGATAAAGTTGAAACAAAGAGTGCAAATGTGATTATACTTCTTTTTACTTTTTTTATGGCTCTTGCTGGAATAAGCGCTATAAGATTGCTTTTCATACTTACTCCTGTTGTATGTTTTGTATCTGCATATGCTATAATAAAGATATATGAATATGCGAAAGATAGCAAAGAAGAAATTGTTAAAATGATATTTTACATTGCTTTAGTAGGAATAATAATTCTTCTTGTATTTACTTCTCTGACATACATTAAAACTATTAAAGCCCAGTCTTCTCAAATTGGCTCCTCAGCAAATACTCAATGGCAATATTCTATGGAATGGGTTAGGGAAAATGCGTCTCCTGGAGGAGTATTTGTGCATTGGTGGGATTATGGTTATTGGGTTCAATATATGGGAGAAAGGCCCACAGTTACTGATGGGGGGCATGGAAATGGTTACTGGGATCATTTAACAGGAAGATATCTTCTTACTACACCAAATCCTCAAAGTGCATTAAGCTTTATGAAAGCACAGAATGTATCTTATTTATTAATAGACCCTTCAGATATAGGAAAATATTCTGCTTATAGTAGCATTGGAAGCGATTACGATTATGTAAATAATAAAGATGGAACAGACAGATATTCATTTATCCCTGCTATGATTTCTAACTCAAATCAAATTCAGGAAACAAAAAATGGAACTATAAGAATTTATAATGGTGGATTTGGATTAGATGAGGATATATTGTATGAAAAAGAAGGAGAGAAAGATATTTTCATCCCTATGCAAGGGGGAGGATTGGGGGGAATAATACTTCAAGAAGAAAATAATAAATTTCAACAACCTCTTGCTGCATATATGTATAATGGAAATCAAATAAACATCCCCATGAGATATATTTATTATAATGGAACTCTTTATGATTTTAAGAACGGAACTAATTCTACAATATATGTAATTCCTCAAATAAAACAAGTTGATGGGGGAATTCAAATAGATGAAAAAGGTGCTTTAATTTATTTCTCTCAAAAAACTACTCATTCCCTTCTTGCAGAATTATATTTGATGAATGATCCATTAAATAGATATGATGGAGTTGAATTGGCTCATTCTGAACCAGATCCATTGGAAACTGCTATTGAAAGATATTCTGGAAAAAATATAAATGAATTCTTCTATTTCGGCGGAATTAGAGGTCCACTTAAAATATGGGAGATAAATCCTCCCGAATATATAATTGCAAGAGAAGAATTCACTATGACTTCAGGAAAATTCGCTGGATTAGATAACTTAACTTTTGTAAAATGATAAAAAGTATTGAAAAAGTTGCAATAGTGAAATGTAATAGTTATGATCAAAAAGAAATAGACAGAGCTATAGAAAAAGTTTTAAAATTATTGGATTTTCCCACAAGCAAATACAAAAATGTTTTGATTAAACCAAATATTATAGGATATTTTAAGGAAAATTTAGAAGCGATAATAACACATCCCTCAATTGTCAAAGCCTTAATGAAATCATTTAAAAATGCAAGGGTTGGAGAGAGTTCTTTTACTGATACAGAGAATAATCTTAGGAAAGCGGGTTATTGGAAATTTAAACCAATAGTTTTTGAAGAACAGAAATTCATTAATATTAGCGATGACAAAGCAAAAGTTTTGAAACATTTTTATATCCCTAAAATTGTTAAAGAAGCTGATTTAATAATAAATGCCCCAAAATTGAAGACACATGTTTTGACCAAACTCACAGGTGCGGTCAAAAATCTTTATGGTTGCATTCCTGGAGGAATAAAACAAATTTATCATAGAGATGCAGAAGGGGAAGAGAAATTTTCTAATTTATTAATTGATATTTATCAAAATATTAAGCCGGAATTGAATGTTATGGATGCTGTTATCTCTATGGAAGGCAAAGGTCCAACTGGAGGCAAACCAAAGAAAACTAATTTAATTCTTGCTTCTAGAAATGCTATTGCTCTAGATATTGCCGCTTCAAAAGTGATGGGGTATAAACAAAAAGATATTCTAACAATAAAAGAGGCTGTAAAAAGAAATTTAGGAAATTATAATATTGAAATTGTTGGAGATTTTAAAGAGATTCCTAATTTAAAATTTGAAAAGCCTTCGCAATTTAGAAGAGCGATGGCCAATGCACTTTTAGTTGGCATGACAAAAGAAAAAATTGTTGTTGATGAAAATAAATGTATAAAATGCAAGATTTGTGCAAAACACTGCCCAATGAAAGCAATAAATTTGAATCCTTATCCTACTATAGATAAGAGAAAGTGTATAAGGTGCTTTTGCTGTATTGAAATATGCCCAAATCATGCTTTGCATTTGAAAGATAATATTATGAGAAAAGTTGTAAATGTTGTGAAAAAAGTGGTGAAGAAATTTTAATTTTAAAGAAAAAGGACATTTTAGCATATATAATAAGATTGATAAATTACCAAACCTTTTGTATTTTATAAAATGACAAAGAAAATAGCATTATTTTACCCCTGGATAAAAAGCAAGGGGGGGGCAGAAAAGGTATTGCTTGAAATTATGAAGATTAAAGATTTTAAAATAGATTTATACACTTGGGTTTACGACGAGAAAAACTCTTTTGAAGAATTTAAAGATTTAAATATAAATATTCTTGGTTCAAAGATACTTAGAAAGATTTCAAAAATGAAAATACTAAGAGGATTATTCCTTCCTTTTAGTCTATTTTCAAAAATCCCTCTTGAAAAATACGATTATTTCTTGGTTTATACTTCTGGAACAGGAGAATTTATTACATTTAGAAATTACAAAAAAGGGAAAACAATAGTATATGTAAATACAATTCTTAGAGATACTTATCCAGAAATTGTAAAATGGAATATGAAAAAGATATACAAAAATATATTCTCAAAAGCAATATATCTTTTATCTGTTAAGATTTATAGATTTTTTGAAAAAATTGCATGGAAAAGAATTGATTTCCCTATATTTATATCTGAAGAGAGTCTTAAAAGAGCGGAAAATCAAGGGCTCTTAAAAAATAAAAAAGGGAGGGTGATTTATCCTCCGGTGGATATATCCCATTTTCTTAAACTTCATCTAAATAAAGGAGATTATTTTCTTTATGTATCTAGATTTAATCCCCCAAAGAGACAGGACTTACTAGTAAAAGCTTGGATAAAATTTTCTAAGGAATATCCAGATGAAAAATTGATTCTTTCAGGAGGATTGGAAAATAAAAAATATTTTGAATATATAAAAAATCTTGCAAAAGGGGTTCAAAGTATTAAAATAGAAGGAGGACTGAACAACAAAGAAATATTAAAATTATATGAAAAATCAAAAGCAGTAGTCTTTGTTCCATTCTTGGAAGATTTTGGAATTGTCCCTTTTGAAGCATTGGCAGCCGGAAAACCAATTATTGCTATGGACAAGGGGGGATATGTTAACTTAATAAAAGGCATTCCTCAATATTATCCTATTAAAGAGGTAGAAGATGAGAACCTACTTATTGAAAATATAGTAAATGCTTTAAAAAAATTTATTAAATCAAATATAAGTTCAAAAAAAATAAATATAGAAAGTACAAGCCCACAAAATTTTAAAAAGAATATTAAAGAGGTGTTTACATGATCAAAGAATTAGTTTCGGTTACAATACCCACATATAATTCGGATAAGACGTTGGAACAATGCCTTAACTTTGTCAAACAACAAACTTACAAAAATATAGAAATAATAATCATAGATAGCAATAGCAAAGATAAAACTCTTGATATTGCTAAAAAATTTCATGCAAGAATTGTTATGTGCAATGGAAAACTACTTGAAGCAAGAATAGCAGGAGCAAGGGCAAGCAAAGGAAAATATGTCTTATTACTTGACTCGGATCAAATCTTAGAAAAAACTGTAATTGAAAGAGCAGTTGCAAAAATTAAAGAATATGACAGTTTATGGTTTTGGGAGAGAGCATACAATAGAAATAAATGGCTACCTTCATTATATGATGCGGATAGAATGTTAGTTCAAACTTATTGGGAACCCCAAGACGATATTGTTTTACCTAGATTCTTTAGGAGAGACCTCCTTGTAAAAGCTTATAGTAAAATCCCTAAAAAATACATAAATATATGTGCTGCACAAGACCATATAATAACTTGGTATGAATTTAAGAATATAACAAAGAGAAATGGAATGATCAAAAATGCAGTTGAACATATAGAACCAGATAGTTTAAGGGTTCTCTTCAAAAAACAATGGAGATGGGGGAAGACAACAAAAGACTTTTACAAAACAGGTTTATATACTGAATTAATAACAAAAAAAGATAGTTTTAGAAAATTTAAAATAAATCATATGGGATGGAGTATAAAGAGTTTTATATTAAGAATTTTAAGAGGAATTCCATATAAATTAGGATATTGGTTCGGGAGATAATTTTAAGATGAAATCACCAAAAGTAGCAATAATAATTTCTACATACAATCAGAAGAAACTTCTTAAGGAAAGTCTTGAATCTCTTAAGAAAAAAACAGATTATTCAAATTATAAAGTTTATGTTGTGGATGATTCTGGCAAAGGAGAAATTGGCAGAGAAATCAATAAAAAATTTAAATTTGTAGAGGTTATAATAAATAAGAGCAATAAGGGTTTTTCTGGAGCAAATAATGTTGGAATAAAAAAAGCCCTGAAAGAATACAATCCAGATTATTTTCTTTTGTTAAACGATGACACTGAAATGATTAACAAAAATTGGTTAAATAGAATGATTGAAGTTGGAAAGAGTAATAAAAAAATAGGGATTTTAGGCTGCAAGATACTATATCCGGGGGGGGATTTACAAAATATGGGGGGATATATTAAAAAATGGAAAATAGAGTTGGAACTCGATAAAAATAAGAGAGATGTATTTGAAGTGGACCATGTGATGGGGGCATTTATGCTTATAAAAAAAGAAACGATTAAAGATGTGGGTTTATTGGATGAAATATATAGCCCGTATCTTCTGGAGGATACAGACTACTGTTTAAGAGCCAAAGAGAAAGGCTGGAAAGTTGTTAGTGCTCCTTATGTTAATATAATTCATAAAAAAGGTAAAAGTATTGATTCATTAGAAGACGGAAAAAGATTATTGGTTCGATTTAAAAATGATATAATATTTTCTAAAAGACACTTAAAAGGATGGAACAAATTTTTTAGAATTTTTATATATCTTCCTTTAGTTGCCATATTTAAGAAAAAAAAGGATACAGATGAATTAAAATTAAACAAATTCTATTTAAGAAATAAATTTCTAAGAAATTTGGGATTATGGTTTATTGCATTTTTTCCAGTAATTTATAAAAAGAAATTAAAATGATATCAAAAATATTAGGAAAAATTAGAGGGAATAGAGTAGGGTATAATATAGGAAGAAAGGTCTTATCAACTCCCATAATTACTAATAACGGCATATATAATCATCTTTATGATAAGAAGATAAATAAATCTATAGAAAAATTGAGTAAACAATATCCTTGGGGGGTAGATATAGGAACAACAAATTTATGCAATGCTGAATGTATAATGTGTCCTCATTCAAAACTGAAAAAGATGGGGACTATGGATATGAAACTTTATAAGAAGATTATAGACAATTGCAAAAAGCTTAACATAAAGATAATAACTCTTTCATTCTTTGGAGAACCGTTTTTAGACAAAACAATAATAGAAAGAATAAAATATGCTAAGGGAAAAGGAATGTCTGTTGCATTTTATTCGAATGCTTCATTACTAACTGAAGATTTAGCAAATAAAATTGTTGATTCTGGTTTGGATAGTATATCAATAAGTTTTGATGGATATTCAAAAGAAACTTATGAGAAAATAAGGAAAAAACTAAAATTTGATGTTGTTAAGAAAAATATCCTTAATTTAATTGAGACAAAAAGAAAAATGAAGAAAAATAATCCAAGTATAAATCTTGTCCTTGTTGAATTGGAGGAGAATAAAGGAGAAATAAAACAATTTTACAGGGAATGGAAAAATAAAGTTGATAGTATAAACATAATAAATATGAGAAATTGGGCTAATGATATACAAAAAAAAGGAACAAAAGAGAGTTTTCACTTCAATAAGAAGATAAAAAGAAAACCTTGTGCTTTAATATGGCAAAAGATGGTTGTAGACTGGGATGGAGATGTTGTTCTATGCTGTGATGATTGGAATCATTCCACGGTTTTAGGAAATTTAAAGAAACAAACAATAGAAGAAATATGGAAAGGAGAAAAATTAAACAAGATAAGGGAAGCACATGTAAACGATGAATTTGACAAAGTTCCACTCTGTTCTGGCTGCAATAAAAAATCTGTTTGGTGGATGGTTAATTGATATGAAAAATAAACTCTACGTTTAATTATCTTAGTAAAATCATATATTATTAGTATATTATCTAAGTTGATTAATAGCTGAACGAGATTGAGATTTTAGCAGATAACTATCTTCCTTAGGAGAGATTAGAAGTCAATTATAATGCTTTAATCCAACAATAAAGCAACTTATTTAAATAAAGGGCATTCTTTTTATATATGAAAAAGACAAAGATATGTTTTGTTGGGACTCATCCTGATTTTGAAGGAGGAATTGTTTTATTTCAAAAGAATTTAATAAATTATATAAAATCAATAAAAAACCCTTATGATATAACTTGGGTTTATTCTGGAAAAAGGAATATAAGATATACTAAAGAAGGCATTAATTATGTTGAGCTTAAAACTCCAAAAACTCTCTTTTTAGAAGATATGTTATTTAATGCAAAAGTCTCTAAATTTTTTAAACATAATTCTTTTGATATAATAAATTCTCATGCAATATGGGGGCATTGGATGAAAAAATACAAAAAGAAAGAAAATCAAACATTGATTAACACTTACCACGGTGCCACATATCCATATTATAAGGTGCATTTAAAGAGATTTGGGATAATCAATAGAATATTATTGTCTCCCCTTTTATTATATGGTTATTTAATTGAAAAGCCTCCAATAAAAATGGCAGACAAAATAATCTGCGTCTCTGAAAAGGTAAAAAGACAGGTTGAAGAAGTATATTGGAAAAGAAAAAACATTTTTGTAATAAGGACAGGAGTTGATTTGAGCTCTTTTAAAGAGAGAAATAAAAATTTGGTTAAAAAGAAACTTAATTTGGATGAGAATAAAATTTATGGATTGTATGTTGGAAAAGGGGGATATTGGATAAAGGGACTCGATAGAGCAGTAAATCTCTCAGAAGAAATATATAAAGAAAATAAAAATTATAGGTTAATAATAATTGGCTCGGATTATAAAAAAGTTAAAAAGATAATTTATAACAAAAAATCGGTGATATTTTTAGAAAATATACCTAGAAAAAAGATGCCCCTATATTATAATGCTTCAGATATATTCTTTTGCCTTTCAAGATATGAAGGGGGAGCACCAACATTAGTTGCTTCGGAAGCTATGGCTTCTGGATGTTTGCTGGTTTGCTCAAAAGACGCCGAACAAGAGATAATTAAAAATGATAAAAATGGATTGATAATTAAAGATTTCAATAAAAATGATGCAAATAAGATTATTAATGTCTTAAATGATAAGAAAAGCAAAAACGAGATTATAAAAAATTCAATCAAAACAATAAAAGAATTATCGCTTGCAAAGTGGGGGGAGAAATATTTGAGAGTATTAAAATGAAAGGTTTAAAGAATTGTCCCCTATGTGAAAGAAAAAATATAAAATTCTTATTTAATCAAAAAGATAAAAATATTGGAATTTCTAAGCAATTTTCTCTATCCAAATGCAAAAATTGCAAGGCAGTATTCCTAAATCCACAACCAACTTATAAGGAATCTGAAAAATTTTATCCAAAAGAGAAATATTATTCTCTTTATAAAATAAAAACAGAAAAAGACTCTATAAAAACAAAGATTAAGTTAGGATTATACAGGGCATATTTCTCTGTACAAAGAAGCATCTTTAAAAAAATACTCTTCTCACCAATTAAATTTATGATTAGAGGAACTTTAATTAAAAAAAATGCAAAATTGCTTGATATTGGATGTGGTTCAGGACAATTTTTATATGAAATGAAAACTTCTGGATTAGAAGTTTATGGTATTGAGCCTGGAAAATTTGATGAAGAAGGAAATAAAGAGTATAATCTTAATATAAAGAATGGCTGTACTGAAAATGCAAAATACAATAAAGAATATTTTGATATAATAACTTTAAATCATGTTCTTGAACATTTAAGTAATCCAAATGAAACAATTTTAGAAATAAAAAGGATATTGAAAAAAGATGGACTCTTTATTATCGGTGTTCCAAATACAAATTCATTGGCTTTCAAAATATTTGGAAAAAACTGGTATCAATTGGATATACCTCGGCATTTTATTAATTATTCTGACAAAAATACAAGGTTCTTATTAGAAAGAAATGGATTTAAAATAATAAAAATCCGTTATAACTCAAGACCAAGCCAATTTGCGGTATCTTTAATGTATTCTATTAATATTAAAAGCAAATTAATTGAAAAAGTTTTAGAATTAATACTTCTCCCTTTAACTTGGCTTGTAAACTCATTAGGGATTGGAGACCAAATTGAAGTATGGTGTGTAAAAAAATAAAGTTATATCCAAATATACCAAAAAGCATTTAAATTGAAAATTTGTTTAAAATTTTATGAAAACCTCTAAAAGAAATAATATTAAAAATATAAAATTCACATTATAAAAATGACAGACATTTTATGTATAATCATGGGCATTATGGATATAATTGCTGGAATATTGATTCTTTTTGGATTTGGGAGTCATATTCTTGGAATTATATTTGGAATACTCCTTATTGGAAAAGGAGGATTTAGCTTTATAGGATAGAAATTTATTGGAAATGCTTTTCTATTTAATTGGACTTGTAAATTTATTAAAAGCCAGTGATTTAATTGAAATTTTGTATGCTAAGAAATAAGGTTATCTTATAAGACATAAAAGCATTTAAATCAAAAATCTATTGAAAATTTAATGAAAATACTTGATATAAAAAGCCTTGCAATACCCGACATAAAAGTCATAAAGTTTGCAAGATTTCACGATAATAGGGGATATTTTACAGAACAATTTAGAAAAAGTGATTTATGTGATCACCCCGAATTAAAATCTATGAAAAATATTGAATTTGTTCAAGGAAATGAAAGTTATTCAAAAAAAGATGCTATTCGTGGACTTCATTTTCAATGGAATCCTTACATGGGAAAACTTGTTAGAATTCTTTCCGGACATATGATTGATTTGGCTTTAGATATACGTAAAAAGTCCCAAACACACGGAAAAATCATTGCTTATGAAATGTCTACTTCAAAAGACAAAGAATATGGTGAATTGATTTGGATTCCTTCAGGATTTGCTCATGGGTTTTGCTTCTTAAAAAATTCTTCTATAGAATATTTGTGCTCTGGGGAATATAATCCTAAATGTGAAGCCGGAATTTCTCCTTTATCCAAAGATATTGATTGGTCAATATGTGATGAAAATTTAAAAAGAAAATTTAATAAAATTGCAGAGAAAACAGATTTAATTACAGAAAAGGATAGAAATGCTTTTAGCCTTAATAACTGGAATAATAATGAAAAATCTGAAAATTTTATTTATCCTAATTTAAAGAAAAATGGAATTTGTTGAAAGAATGTTGTACAAAACAATAAACATTAAAAGGAAAAAATTTGAGGAAATAATATGAGTAAAAAAAATGAAATGAATGAAAGAAATTCAAGATTCCAACCTTGGCTTAAAACAGCAAGACATAGTCAATTAGTGGAATATTTAGATGGAAAAGTTATATTTCCTATTGAGGTTGAAATATCTCCTTCAAGAGTATGTAATGCTAAGTGCCCTGTTTGTTTCTATGGAAAAATAGAAGACAAAATTAATGGACCAAATTTTTTTAAAGAAAGCAGAATGGAAAGTTTAATTGAAGAATTTGCTATACTTGGGATAAAATCTGTTGATTGGTCTGGTGGAGGAGAACCTACATTGCATCCTTCATTTCCTAAATTTGCTGAATGGATAAAACAGAATGAGATTAAGCAAGGCTTATTTACTAATGCTCTAAACCCAATTAAGTACGATCCTTCTTTATTTGAATGGATAAGAGTAACAAAAACAAATTATGATTTAAATGAAGAATCATTAATAGATCTTAGAAAGTGTAAAACACTCGGAATTTGTATAAATTATAGAGGAAAAGAAGACAACAAGAATATTAAAAATGCACTAAATATAGCTGAAAAATTACATACATCAAGAGAAAATTCAAGTTATGATACATATGTACAAGTTAGACCTGCATTAAAAACAAGAGGAGAAAAAGTAAATATTGAACCTCCAAATATAAAACATCCCCTTCTTAATACAACCCATTATAAATTTTCTGATTCAAACTCAGATAAATTATATGAAAACTGCGAAGGATATCATTTCATTACATGGATATGGCAAGATGGAGATGTGGATGTTTGTAGTCACCACAGAAAAAATTCAAAATTTAATTTAGGAAATTTATATAATGAAAAAAAAGAAGGAAGATTCAAATACATAATGAGTAATGCCCCAACATCTGTTAAAGTTGCCAAAGATTGTCAAGTTTGTTGCAAAGTTCATGAAACTAATTCTTTAATCCATGCAATGAAAAACTTAAAAGATTCCGATTTTCCTTAAGTGTATATTAAAATTTTTATTACTTATTATATTCAATTGGAGGAACTATCATTATTTTATTAAATTCTTCTCTGTCTAAAAGAGGAACTGGATCTTCAATCGGTCTACCAAATTCCACTTTTGGTACAACCTTTTCTCCATGTTTTAATTCAACACTACATAAAACAGGACCTGAATGTTCAAAAGTCTCTCTTATCTTTTCATTCATTTCTTTATGATTATTAATTTGTAAAGTTCTCAAGCCATAAGCTTCTCCAATTTTTAATAAATCGGAGTCTCCCAATCCTCCTTCAATACTGCTTGCTTTATAACTTGAACGAAATAAAGTATCTTGAAATTGCTTAATTGTACCGAGTTCATGATTATTAATTAAAAATATCTTAATTGGAAGGTTATGTTTAACAATTGTTTCTAATTCATTTATATTCATTTTAATCCCCCCGTCTCCTGTAATGCAGGTTACAGATCCCTTGTTTGAAGCAAATGAAGCTCCAATACTTGCTGGCAACGAATAACCCATAGGAGAATGTCCAAAAGCAGAAAATATCTTTTGTTCTTCTTTTGTTTTCCATCCTTGCATAGTCCACATTAAATTTGCACCTGTGTCTGCGATTATAATGTCTCCTTCTTTTGATTGATTTGAAAGAGCATCCATAAATACATATGGATTCACTTTATTATCTTGAGTTAAATATTCTGGGAGACAGATAGGAAATCTCTTTTTCCAATCACTTATTTTACTTTTCCATTCAGATAAATCTTTAATTTTTATATTATCTACTTTTTCTAAAATATTATAGAGAAAATCATTTATATCATAATCAAGTCCAATATCTACTTGCAAACCTCTTTCTTTGTATAATTCGCCTCTATCAATATCCAAAACTACTTTTTTTGCATTCCTTGCAAATGTTTGGGGTTTTCCTCCTGTTTGTCTTGTATCAAGTCTTGACCCTAAACTAATTACTAAATCTGAATTTTGAACAGTGAGATTTCCTGATCGATTATGAGAAACACCAAATCCCTCAACAAATTGTGGGTGCGCATATGGAAGGACATCTATTGCACCCCAACTTAAAACAGTAGGTATTTCTAATTTCTCAATAAGCTCTCTTGTTTTTTTTTGAGCTTTTCCGATTTTAACTCCCGCTCCAAGGATTATAACTGGTCTTTGTGCATTTTGAATTAAATCTATTGTTTGATTAACTTTTTCATCAAGCAGTTTATAATTTACTTGTTTTTCTGGAACAATATATGATTCTAAACTATCCCAATTTACTTCTGCAATTTGTGTATTAAAAGGTAAATCTAATACCACCGGTCCTGGTCTTCCTGATTTTGCAATGTAAATTGCTTTTTCTAATTCTTTTCTTATTTCTTTTGGTTCATTTACTCTAGAAGCATATTTGGTTATTGACTTTACCATTTCAACCACATTTGTTTCCTGAAATCCAACTTGCCTCGGTCCTCCTTGCCAAGTTGATTCATAAGGATTAACCTGTCCAGTAATATATAATGTAGGTATAGAATCAAAATAGGCACAAGCAATCCCTGTAATAAGGTTTGTTGCCCCGGGCCCACTAGTTGACATTGCAACTCCTAAGTTTTCAGTAACTCTGGAATATGCTTCTGCAGCTATAGCTGCGCCTTGTTCATGAGTGGTACATATAAATTCTAAGTTTTTATCTTTATCAAAGGAATCAATCATTGGAGCGATAGAACCTCCCGTAATTAAAAAGACATGATTTACACCTTGCTCTTTCAAATAATCTAATATATATTCAGAGGCTTTCATTTTTTTGAGATGAAAGGTTTGTTTAAAAAGATTTATATAAAAAAGGTATATTTCGATAAAAGGGCAAAATTTATTAAT
>Ga0265292_1001966_pt1 | contig 15780 bp, 15 predicted proteins | sample Munlanlewell296A_FD_189080 | JGI IMG/M metagenome (GOLD analysis project Ga0265292, IMG submission 189080) | Leachate microbial communities from a municipal landfill in Southern Ontario, Canada - Leachate well 296A | ecosystem: Engineered > Solid waste > Landfill > Unclassified | place: Canada... | reverse complement strand
CGGCATCGCGCCGGACCTCGATCTTGCTATTCTGGATAACGGCCAGCCCGGCCGAGTCGTAGCCGCGGTACTCCAGCCTTTTCAGGCCGTTCAAGACAATCGGTGTCGCGTCACGCGGGCCGATATAACCAACGATTCCACACATGGGATTCCTCCGAAGTTATTTGTCATTGCGAGACGGCGCTTTTCCGTAGAAGCAATCTTCTGTTACGAGGAGATTGCTTCACTTCGCTCGCAATGACATGTCGCCACCTCCTGCCTGTTTGTCCAACCGGTTACCCGGTTCGCGTTGTGGCAGGATTACATTTGGAGGGAAAGTTTGCGGGGATTGTGGCATCCCCGGAGGGCATCCGCTGATCATTCGATTTTCTCCCGGCATTATTTCACCGGGATTGGCTCTGCTTTGCGGCAGAGAACCCTCATCCTCGTCATCCCGCCTTCGGCGGGACCATGCGCTGTCTTTCCCAAGACAATTGATTTCTTGCGCCTGCTCTGGAACAGGATTTCGCAGGAGATTATACCCCAAACAGCCTGGCGCTCGAATCAAAAAAATCGGGACTTCGCATCCCGATTATTTTGTCGCTCTCTATGCACCTTGAATGATCTCCTTATCTGCCCTGAGTAAATGATTCACTAATTCTTGCACTTCCATTTTGCGCTCTTCGTGCTGAGATAATTCGGATTCGCCATGCGTCCTCCTCTATCGGCGCACTCAATATACCACCAGATGTAAAAATTTTCACCTTCGGTTCTTGAACATTGACTTTTTTTATGGCTGATCTTTCGCAAGGGTTGGGATGAATGACCATCAAGATAACTCCGTTAAGTCGTTGCGCAATTTTGTGATTTACTGGGTATAATTCCAACGAGACAGAGAGAGGATGATATGATTACTGCGTTGCGACAAAAAGTAACCGTACAGCGAGGCGGCTGGATCAGCCTGCGCTTTAAGGCATTAAAGGCTGGCGAAAGGGCAGAGGTTATTGTATTGGTGGAGCCGGAGGATGCAGCACACATCGCAGCCTCGGCCGGGCCGATGACCGCACATGAATTGTTGAGTTCAGGCCTGGTTGGGATGTGGTCGAAAAAGAATATCGGGGATAGTCTGAAGTTTGCACATACTTTGCGCTCGATCTCCGAGAAACGCGGAGAATACAAATGATCTTGCTTGATACAGATATCATGATTGATGTGCTGCGGGGGCATGATCCAGCTGTCACCTGGCTCAGAGTTATGCAGGATCAGGAAATCGGCCTACCTGGGTTGGTCGCAATGGAATTAATGCAAGGTTGTCAGAATGTCCGTGAACAAAAGCGGTTGGAAAAGCGCTTACAAGGTAATGCGTAAATATTTGAACCCAAATTGTCGTTTTTCCCCTGCTTTTTGCTGCTTCAGTTTAGAAATTTATGCAAGGAGCAGTAAACATCTTTCCGCTCTTTTGGGCGGGGCCGGAAGACTGTTCCAGAGCCCTCAAGAATTTTGCTGCATATCGTTTAAGTGGTCAGTTGGGACTGCTGGATACATTGATCGCCGAGACAGCCATCGGATTAGGAGCCATCCTGGCGACTTTTAACGTCAAACATTACCGAGTTTTGGTTGAACTAAAAACAATCCAGCCATATAGACGTTGATCATCCTGGAGAAAGAACCACCGCCGGGATGGGTTGCCGACGGGATTTTTATATGGGCAGCCGGGTGGATGGACAATCGGTGTCGCGTCGCGCGGACCGATATAACCAACGATTCCACACATGGGATTCCTCCGAAATGAGTTAGGAATTAGGGATTAAGGATTGGGGATTAGGAAATTGCGAGCAGTGCTGCTCTTCCTGATTCCCTATTTACCTATTCCCTGATACCTTTCTTTCTATGCCACCTCCTGCCTGTTTGTCCAACCGGTTACCCGGTTCGCGTTGTGGCAGGATTACACTTGGAGGGAAAGTTTGCGGGGATTGTGGCGTCCCCGGAGGGCATCCGCTGATCTTTCGATTTTCTCCCGGCATTATTTCGCCGGGATTGGCTCTGCCTTGCGGCAGAGAACCCTCATCCTCGTCATCCTTCGACAGTCCTACGTTTTGCGCAGGGCTGCCCAGGATCATGCGCTATCTTTCCCGATCGTTGAATCTGCCTTCTCCTTTCTATATTTGGGAGGCAGAAGAGGATTATAACTGAATGATAACGGGCAGGCAATCTGAACTGCCAACCCGTTTTATTACTTGTGAGGCGCCAACAGTTTACTTGACTAGCGTAATAGTCGGGGGTCCAGGATATTCGTAGATTATGGGGGGGTGGATAATGCTCCCGACTGCACTACCACCGATTTGCATATTCCAAGCAACCAATTGGGATCTAAATGTTCCCGTAGAATAATTTCCATTGTATTGAATTGTGGAACCTACGTCTGGTGCCAGTATGGTCCCGATGATTGTCAAAGTCCCATTCCCCGCAAATTTAACCCATTTATTCGTATTGCCGTAGGGAAGATAGATCAGCAACCCTGCAGTTGGCGGGCTGATACACGGTTGCGGGGAACAATAAGGTGGTGCAGTTAGAAAGATATCGGTATTTCCAGTCCAAGATATTCCTTGATTAAGCATCACGATGGTGACCCCCCCAATCCCGGTTCCCCCGCTAGTAGCGTTTCTATACATCGCATTGTCAATTTTTCCGGTGATGCAATACACGCCCGGGACCAGGGTAAGATTACCACCTGGAAGATCATTTGGAAGATCATTATAAGTATAATCACATGTGTAAATAGGGATCATGAAATAGGGGAGCGGATAGGATAATTGCTTTCTGTAGAACGGGTGTATCGGGGGTTGGAAGCCAGAAGGAACATTGATGCCACCCACGGCTTCCAGCCCAATCGTCGTCGGATTCGTCGTTATAGTTGAGTTATTCGATATATAAATGGATTCAGTGGCATCATTTGAGTTGGAAAATCCGCCCCCTTGTTCCAGGGTCACATTGGCACCCCCGTAGGTTTGAAGGGCACGAGAATCGGTTGGAGATAGCGCGCAGATCAGGGCCCCGTAACACAACGAGACCGGATCCCCTGGCATAACGCGTGCAATCGCCTCCACGCAATTATGGAGCTGGGTGATCCCGATCACCGGCGCGAAGTAGGTCTTGATGGTTGTACGGATGATCACCTGGAGGTACTGGGCATCGCCGGCGTAAGGACCGGTTTCTTTACATCCGGCTCCAGGTGGATTGGAAACCGTCACGGTGTTCGATCCATCGTTGCTAAAATTGTTGCTGGCGGCGCGAGAAATTGCAGCATTTTGTAGAGCTGTTTGGATTTGCTCTGGAGTTGGAGCCGGAGATTGATTCTGCGCTTGGGCTTTTGCCAGGGCACCCGACAATGCGGCGGAATCGGCAGCATTTTGGGCGCTGCGGCGGTTTAAAAAGACGTTCCCGCCGTCGATCGCCAAGGCGACCATGGCGATCATGCCAATTATGGCTAGAACGATCAGGATGATAGCTTGTCCTCTTTCATATGTACGGTTTTGTTTCATTTGCTTCATTTCTACCTCTGGATTTGTATCCTAAAAAACTTACGGGCACGACGGTATTAAGATGGTATCTGTTACTGAGGCGGAGAGCGGGATCGTTTGCCGGCCGATAATTGCACCGATCAAGGGCATGGTCAATTGATAAGTGTAAGAGACTTTCACTGTGACCGTACCACCCGTACAACGCGTGGAACTTATGGTGACGAGAACATTAACAGTCGATAGATTAACCGGATTCGAGGAGGTCGACCGGACGCGGCTCTCGATGGCGGTGGTATTCAAAGGTTCGCCGGCGTCATATCTTCCATTACCGTTTGAATCGATGATCGGGGCAACCGACCCGTATAACGCACCTTCCTGGGCGGCGTCCTGCAGGGCGATGTAAGTGAAGAACGCGCTGCCGAAATCCACGGCTCCGGCCAGGAGGGTGAGCATTATGATCAGGGTCAGGCCAAGTTCGACCAGGCTTTGACCGCGTTGGGCGGATATAGGATTCTTGGAGGTGCTCATGATTTCTTCCTGAACTTTAAAAACCCGGGCGGTCATGGTGGAATTAAAATATTACCGATGATTGTGCGTGCGCTTGCAGAGCGTATGGTCATTGGTGAGAGGCGCACAATGGCGGCCAGGGGGGCGAATTGCGTCGTCACCAGGACGACGATCCGGTCGCCGGTCGCGACCGAGGCCGGCGGGCATCCCGAAAAAGACCCGCTGCCCGGCCCATGATCGAAGGTGATAGTGATATTGGGATCGTCAATGACGCCCAAGAAATCCACGTTTTGAGCCGCGGCGCGGATCCCGGTACAATCCCGGTAGCGTAGGATACCTCCGCTAATATTCAGACCAGTTGCTGAACCATAACGGGCGGCCTCACGGCTGGCTGAGGCGACAATGCTGAACGTGAAGATCAACCGGCCTACCTCCAGCACCCCATAGATGACCAATAGCAGAATTGGCATTACCAGGGCAAACTCCACCATGCCCTGGGCATTTTGACGTCCGGGTTTGCGGCTGGAAGAGTGATTGAACGGTGCGAAACGTTTCATACGAACCTTTTTAGCCTGGCAGTCCACTACTGATCCAGGTTGGCAGGTAAACCAGCAAAATAGCGCTGAAAATGTAGGCCGGGCCAAGCGGGAAAAGGGTCATCAAGGCCTGCTCTTTGGGTTTTCGTTGAACGAGCATCATGATCATGACGATGAGCAGGCTGATCAGGCCCCCCACTAAAGCGCCCAGTAACAGCCCGAACCAGATCAGCGGCCATCCCAGGAACAGGCCCAGGATGGTTGCCAGGGTCACATCCCCGGAGCCGAGCGCCTCCTCCATTTCTTTTGGGTCCTGCCCCAGCCGGCGGGCGCGCCGGCGGGTGAAGAGCTTGCCGAAAAGGTAGAAGATGTACATGATGGCAAACCCGGCCAGTCCGCCAATCAGGGTGCTGAACCAGCCGTGCAGTACGGTGCCGGTGACGGCAGTCAGGATCAACCCGGCAATGCTCAACGGCCTCAGGATGAGCCGGTGTTCCAGATCAATAACGGCCACACTATAAAGATAAATCAGAACGATAAAACTGAGCGCGTAGCCCAACTTGGCCGGATACGAAAACCACAGATAGAGCGCTGAACCAGCACACCATAGCAGCACGGCGAAAGTCCGCCAGCCGCGCCGTTTGGCGCAGGTTCCGCAGGGCCGCATCAACAGGGTGTCGCTCCACGCGAACGGTTTCTGGCATTCCGGGTTCGTGCAGACCGGCCTGCTCAGGCGTAGTGTGAACGGTAGTACGTCAGCGAGATAGTTGACAACCAGCCCCGCCAGAATCCCAAGCAGGATTGGCACGATGATAGAAATACTCATTTTCCCATTATACTCGCAAGCAATTTGATTAATACTTTCGAATCTGTAATGTTTTTACTTTTGGACCTTCTGGCACCTTTCAACGGACATTTTTATGGGACGCGGATTAATGTGGACGTGTGCCCGCCAAGGTAAAATGCAGAGGTGACATTCATGCTAAAGCATCCACGGCGTTGAGAAGGCCATGAAAGCAGGGGGTAGGCGCTTGGCGAAATGGAAAAACTATCTTACAATGCAGCCGCGCCTTTATGCGCAGGAGGTTCCCGTGGAAAAATTAATCATCGAAGGTGGAATTCCCTTGAAGGGTGAGGTGACGCCGTCAGGTAACAAAAATGCCGCCCTTCCCATTCTGGCCGCAACACTGTTAACGAGTGAGCCGGTCATCCTGCACAACCTGCCTGATATCCGTGACGTACGCGACATGCGTCAACTGGTTGCCAGTCTGGGAGTAAAAATGGAAGACATGGGGAACCACTCCTGGCGCATCACCGCCCAGACCGTCCGTCCGGCCGACCTCGACCCGGACCTGTGTGCCCGCATCCGCGCTTCCATCCTGCTGGTTGGACCGATGCTGGCCCGCTCCTGCGAAGCGCATCTCCCGCCCCCCGGCGGAGACGTGATCGGCCGCCGGCGCGTGGACACGCACCTCCTGGCCCTTAAAGCCCTCGGCGCGGACATACATTACCGCCGGTCATTCGACTTCAAGGCCAAACACTTGAAAGGCGCCAACATCCTGCTGGACGAGGCTTCCGTCACCGGTACGGAAAATGTCATCATGGCGGCCGTCACCGCCCAAGGGACGACCGTGATTCGCAACGCGGCCTCCGAGCCGCACGTGCAGGAACTCTGTCAGATGCTGATTACCCTCGGGGCGCGCATCGCAGGCATCGGATCCAATACGCTGACGATTGATGGGGTGGAGAATCTGCACGGCGGTGAGTTCACCATCGGGCCGGATTATCTCGAAGTCATCAGTTTCATCGGCGCGGCGGTGGTGACGCGCGGTGAAGTGTGCATCCGCAAGGCCGGCCCACAATATCTCGACATGATGCGCATGGTCTTCCGCCGCCTGGGCGTGGACTGGAGTGTGGATGGCGAGGATATCGTCGTCCCGGCAAAACAGCGTCTCAAGGTTGAAGCCGACCTGGGTGGGGCCATCCCGGAGATCAAGACCAACATCTGGCCTGCCTTTCCCACTGATTTGATGAGCGTCGCAATTGTGGTCGCCACGCAGTCGCGCGGCAGTGTCCTGTTCCACAACTGGATGTTCGAGGGACGGATGTATTTCACCGACAAACTCAAGGGTATGGGCGCCCAGATTATCCTGTGCGACCCGCACCGCTGTATCGTCAACGGCCCGACCAGACTCTTCGGCGAGAAACTCGAAAGCCCCGACATCCGCGCCGGTATGGCGATGCTCCTGGCCGCCCTGGCCGCCGACGGCCAATCCACCATCCGCAACGTCGGGCAGATTGACCGGGGCTACGAGCGCGTGGACGAGAAATTGCGCTCCCTGGGCGCGAAAATCGAACGAGCGACAGAGAACTGAATTTCCGTAAAAAATTCCGAAGGCGTTGTGACACAAAACAAAAAAGAGACGCTTTCAAAAAGCGTCTCTTTTTCAAGGCAATTGATAACCGCTTACGGCTTCGGTTGTACTGTCGCTTCCATGAACTGCGTCACAGCCTCACGCAGCATCCGCTCTGGCAGCGCGCCCACCTGGCGATGGACAATCTTGCCGCCATAGATGAACAGCATGGTCGGGATACCCTGCACGCCGTACTGGGTTGCCCACTGCGGATTCTCATCCGTATTAACCTTGGCCACTAAAAGCTTGTCACCTATTTCCTTGGCAATTTTGTCCAGCATCGGTCCGACCATCTTACACGGGCCGCACCAGGGCGCCCAGAAATCGACGATGACTGGCAGGGGGTTCTGCAGGACGGCTTTTTCAAAAGCCGCATCGGTCACATGAATTGGTTCACTCATTTTTCCTCTTTTATTGGTCGGTTTCACCGAGTTTTAAAATATGATATTCGGATGTAATCTTGGCAGACTTACCAAGCATAATCCCAACTGAGCAGTATTTATCTTCCGAGAGCTCAATGGCCTGTTCTACATCTTTAGGCTTGATACTCTTGCCCCAGATCAGGTATGTAATGTGAATGTGGGTCCAGATCATCGGGTAATCATCGGCACGTTTGCCGCTTACCCGCACCTGCATGTCAGTCAGATCGGCGCGTTTCTTTTGCAGGATGGAGAGAATATCTAACCCGGAGCACCCGGCGAGGGCAACCAGTAATAATTGCATTGGGCCGACACCCGGCTTCCCATCAAGTGCGCCCATTTGGACGGTTCCGCCGAGTGCGTTCTGGCCGACGAAGGTCATATCGCCTTTCCAGGTTGCGGTGATTTCAGTCAAACCTTCACTCATTATTCCTCCGGCTCCATATTTCGGGAGTATATCATAAATCATTTGCAGTCCTGATTAATTAGATGCAAAGCGATGGAAAAAGTTACTTATTTAAGGTGTTGCATAATTTGGAGTAGGTGATGCAACTGCGGACCATGTACTAGGAGTGCTTTGAAAAACCCCCTACTCGAAAAATTGCTTTGCGCCGGCGTCCCACTTTAGGCCAATAAACGGTAATATTTTGGGAACCGGTGTGTAATAACGGCCATTTTGCGGCAGCAGTGTCCCACTTACGCAGAAAGTTGTTTTTAAAAAGGGGCTTTTTCAGCAGGCTCCTAGACCTCTTGCAAAAGTCAGTAAGATTTTGTGGAGGCGGCTCCTTGCGTAGCACCCATTACGGGCATGCCGCCGAAAGACGGGCATGTCCCCTCGGGGATGCTTCGCGAGGAGCCCGTCCAACAGGAAATTTGATTGAGTGTCGACCCTTATGCAAGAGGTTTACTGAGTCCTTGCAGTACAGGGTACTGAGTACTTGCAGTATAATCTGCCCGATATGCCAGACCTTTTCTCGCGTTGGAAAACCGGACTCTCACGCAGCAGCAAAGCCACCTTCGGGCGGCTGGCCAGTCTGTTTGGCGCGACGGAAATCAACAACCAGACCTGGGAAGAACTGGAGAGTCTGCTCATCCAGGCTGACCTGGGGCTGGAGACGACCGAGTCGGTGCTCGACTCACTCCGCACCGCCGTGCGGACCCGGGGACTGACCCGCGCGGCCGAACTCCAGTCATTGCTGGAAGCTGAACTGCGCCTCCGGCTCGATGCGCCTCCCGGATTGGATTTTTCATCCAGGCCGACAATCATCCTGCTGGTTGGTGTGAATGGTTCCGGCAAGACCACCACAGTTGCCAAACTGGGCCGCCGCTTTGCTGACGAAGGGAAACGCGTCCTGCTCGTCGCAGCTGACACCTTCCGCGCCGCAGCCGTAGACCAGTTACAGGTCTGGGCCGAACGGCTGGAATTGCCCATCCTGGCCGGGCAGATGGGCTCGGATCCCGGAGCGGTGGTTTACGACGGCATCCAGTCGGCAATCTCCAAGGGCTATGACCTGGTATTGGTAGACACGGCTGGTCGTCTGCACACCCGTTACAATTTGATGGAAGAACTCAAGAAAGTGCGGCGCGTGGCCGGAAAGGCGCTCACGGGCGCTCCGCACGCCGTCTGGTTGGTGCTGGATGCAACCACCGGGCAAAATGCCCTGGTACAGGCACGCGCCTTCAAGGAAGCTGTGAACGTGTCTGGTGTTATTCTGGCGAAACTGGATTCGTCGGCACGCGGCGGCATGGCCTTTGCCATTCAACGCGAACTTGGCCTGCCAATCTTATACGCCGGCCTGGGCGAGAAGGCTGAAGATCTGACACCTTTTGACCCGGATGCGTTCGTAAAAGGGATTCTCGGTGGATAGTTTAGGAAAAAGAGTCAAAAGGAGTTGAACATGCAAGATTTACTCAATCGTTTGCAGACCGCGGGGGATGTACTTCGCCAGTTAATGGAGCGTCTTTGACTTACCCGCTAAAGAATCTCAACTTGCCGAGCTCGAAAAAGAGATCAGAGCCCCGACCTTTTGGGACGATCCCGCTCATGCCCAGCAGGTGAGCAAGACTGCCGCGGGTCTGCGCGACCAAGTGGAAGACTGGCGCACTTTTGAGCGACGTTTGAAAGACGCAGCCGAATTGGCTGGTCTGGACGACGAAACCTTGCGCGCGGACTTGGAAACTGAAATCTCCGCCCTTGAAAACGAACTGGAGAAACGCTCCTTTACAGCGATGCTTTCCGGACCCTATGATGCCGGCGATGCCCTGCTCGCCATCCACGCTGGAGCAGGGGGCACCGACTCGCAGGATTGGGCTGCCATGCTCATGCGGATGTACCTGCGCTGGGCAGAAAAAAATGGCTACCAAGCCGAGATCCTGGATTCGAGTGAGGGCGAAGAAGCAGGTATCAAATCTGCAACAATCAGTATCGGCGGGAAATATGCTTACGGTTATTTGCGTTCAGAAAAGGGTGTCCACCGGTTGGTGCGCCTTTCGCCTTTTGATGCTGCGCACCGGCGGCACACATCTTTTACCCTGGTGGAGGTACTGCCTCAGGTCGCGTTTGACAGCCCTGAGGTCCCGATTGACCCGGCAGATTTGAAGATAGACGTTTTCCGGTCATCCGGTGCGGGCGGTCAAAATGTTCAAAAGAATGCCACCGCCATCCGCATCACCCATCTCCCGAGCGGGATTGTGGTCACCTGTCAGAATGAACGGTCGCAATCACAGAACCGGGAATTTGCCATGCGAATTCTGCGGTCACGCTTGCTGGAGATTAAGAAGGCCGAGAAGGATGAAGAGATTGCCATACTGCGTGGCGAATACACCAAAGCGGAGTGGGGCAGCCAGATCCGTTCGTATGTGATCCATCCCTATCAGATGGTGAAAGATCATCGTACTGAGCATGAGACCGGCAACACGCAGGCGGTTCTGGATGGCAACCTGGAAGAGTTCATGGAAGCGTATTTGCGCCAGGGCAGATAGGTGTAAAATCGGGCTTGACGCTCGTGGGCTTCGCCGATATAATCTGCCCGCTTAACCGGAATCATATAAAGGAGTAAGGAATGCCCCCTCAACCAAAGCGTAAACTTTCGAAAGGCCGCCGCGATCGCCGCCGCGCCCATGACGCACTGGAAGCTCCCAACCTGGTGGCCTGCACCAATTGCGGAACGATGATCCTGTCACATATTGTTTGCCCGAATTGCGGTTTTTATAAAGGCCGCGAAGTAATCGAGGTTAAGAAAGAAAAAAAGAAGAAGTAAAGAGCAAACGGGCCGTGAATTCCACGGCCCGTCAGTTATTTCAGGGTACTGCGTAAATATCCGAACCACAAGGTACTGCGCAAAGATGTGAACCAATATTGCTGTAAATCCCTGGGTTTTGATCGATAAATGGGCACGGTTTTACGCAAGAAGCAGTAAAATCCCGTTATTTCCGAGCCTTTCGATACAGAAAAGTTCATGGATTTATGCAAGAAGCAGTAAAAATTCGTTATTCGTTGGCGCGCTGGAGTTCTTGGCGCGCTCCTTTTTTGATAGTGGCTTCGCGTGTCAATATTTAGAAAAAGATGTGACACCTGACTTCGCAGCAGGAAGGACATCTAAATTATAATAGGATTATGGTACTGGCATTTGTTCGGTCAAGATAAGTGATCGGAATTATTGCCATAAAGATAGGAGAAACTCATGAGCCTGAGTCAAGTCGCAAGTTCGATTCCTGCCTCGCCGACCATTGCGTTGAACGAGGAAGCCCGGCTATTGCGCGAAAAAGGAGAACCGGTCATTCATCTGGGCATCGGTGAACCAAAGAACAAGACCCCCATCACGGCCATCCTGAGTTCGGCGGCCATGTTGGGCAGCGGGGACGTTAAATATGTACCAACAGATGGGACGCCCTCCCTCAAGAAGGCAATTGTCCGTTACAGCGAGGAGAATTACGACCGGGTAATTGCCCCGCAGAATATCATTGTCTCGGACGGAGCCAAGCAGTCGCTTTTTAACATTCTCTTTACTTTATGTAATCCGCAAGACGAAGTTATTGTCATCGCTCCATACTGGGTGAGTTACCCGGAGATGATTAGGATGATTGGAGCCACCCCGGTCATTGTGACGCCCGAAGACGGTTCTTTCGTGCCGTGCTTCGAAGAGATCGAGCGGGTGGTCGGTTCGTACACCAAGGCTATCATTGTCAACAGCCCGAATAATCCTTCGGGGTTGGTCTATCCTGAAGACTTGATCAGCAAAATCGTGGATTTGTGCGAGCGCAAAGGCATCTATATGATTTGCGACGACATTTACCACAAACTGGTTTTCGATGGCAAAGTGGCTGTGCCGGCCTGCAAATACACCCAGAAAGACGTGGAAAACTCTAAGATCATCCTGGTGAATGGCGTGGCAAAACTCTACGGCATGACAGGTTTTCGCGTCGGCTGGGCGATAGCGCCCAAGAAATTGGTCGCAATCATGACCAACGTTCAATCTCAAACAACCACCTGCGTCTCACCGGTGATGCAGGCCGCTGCCGAAGGCGCGTTGACCGGGATGCAGTCCATTGTCGAGTCACTGCGTCTATCCATCCAGAACAATCGCGATGTGCTGATGCAGGAATTGCACTCGTTTACCGATGTGCATTGCGTCAAGCCACAGGGCACGTTCTATGCCCTGCCTGATTTCAAGGCCTATTGTCGCAACAGTGTCGCCAAGAATTCGGTTGAGCTCTGCCAGTTCCTGCTCAAGAAGGCGCTGGTGGTAACTGTACCGGGCAAGGAATTTGGCATGGAAGGCCATCTGCGCCTGAGTTATGCCGGGACGGTCAAGGAGCTAATGGAAGGCATCGAGCGTATGAAGTGGGCGCTCGACCCGAATGCCCCCAGCGAAATTTACATCGGCGACCGGAAACTGCTGAGGGACTGGCTATAGAACTTATCCCGCGGTTCCTTCCTTAAAAGGGAAGGGGAGTGATGGAGAGTGAGTAATGAATAATATTTTGAATATTAAAACTCCCGCCGAAGGACAAGCCGCGGCCACCCGGGCCGACTACGGTTTGGATTATCTCGGCTTGAGCAACCTGCACAAAGTTTACTGGAATTTGCCAACCGAAGCCTTGTACGAAGAAGTGATTTTTCGCGGCGAGGCCAGTATTTCGCATCAGGGGCCAATCGTGGTTAACACCGGCAAGCACACTGCCCGGGCAGCCAGCGACAAGTTCGTGGTCCGCGAGGCCACAACCGAGGAAAATATATGGTGGGGTCAATATAATCGGCCGTTCGGTCCGGAAAAGTTCGACGAACTATTCGCCCGTCTCCAGGGCTATTTGCAGGGGCGCGATGTCTTCGTCCAGGATTGCTACGGCGGCGCAGACCCCGATTACCGTTTGCCGGTACGTGTTATCACTGAGGCAGCCTGGCACAGCCTGTTTGCTCGCAACATGTTTATCAAACCGGAGACAGCGGAGGAGTACCGCCGCTTTGCGCCGGAATTTACCGTCATTTCGGCTCCTGGCTTCAAAGCTTTTCCGCAGATTGACCAGACGCCCACCGAAACCTTCATCGTGCTCAACTTCGCCCAGAAGCTATGCATCATCGGCAACACTGGCTATGGCGGCGAGATCAAGAAATCGGTCTTTACCCTGTTGAACTACCTGCTGCCATTGCGGGATGGCGTGATGACCATGCACTGCTCGGCCAATGTGGGCAAAGATGGCGATGTGGCACTCTTCTTCGGCCTCTCAGGGACGGGGAAAACAACCCTTTCCGCGGACCCGAACCGGGGTCTGATTGGCGATGACGAACACGGCTGGTCTGACAATGGTGTGTTCAATTTCGAGGATGGTTGCTATGCCAAGGTCATCGAACTCTCGCCGACTGCCGAACCGCAGATTTATGCCTGCACCCGCCGCTTCGGGACGGTGCTCGAAAATGTGGTTTATGACCCCGTGACTCGTTTCATCGACCTGGATGATTCTTCCCTTACCGAGAATACGCGCGCTGCTTATCCGCTGACCTATATCGAGAACGCCATCCCCGATAAGCGCGGCGGGCATCCCAAAAACATTATTTTCCTGACGTGTGATGCCTCCGGTGTGATGCCCCCGATTGCGCGCCTGACCGTCGAACAGGCCATGTATCATTTTATCTCCGGCTACACCTCCAAGATCGCCGGGACGGAAGTCGGCTTGCGAGATGAGCCGGAAATTACCTTTAGCGCTTGTTTTGGCGGGCCGTTCATGGTTCACAAGCCGGCTTTCTATGCCGAGCTTTTGCGGCGCAAGATTGAACGCTACGATGTCAAATGCTGGCTGGTCAATACTGGCTGGGTGGGCGGACCGTATGGCGTGGGCAAACGCATCAGCATCCGCCATACTCGCAACTTGCTCACTGCTGTCCTGAACGGTGCGCTGGAAAAAGTGGAATTCTATACCGATCCGGTATTCGGCTTTGAAGTTCCGAAGACTTGCCCGGAAGTGCCCGAAGATGTAATGTACCCATCCCGCTCCTGGCAGAAAGAGACCGAATACTGGAAGAAGTACAAGCAACTGGCATCCCGCTTTATTGATAACATGAAGAAGTTTGAAACAGACACGCCGAAGGAATTGATTGCGGCGGGACCGAAAATCTGAACGGATAAACCCCCATCTCATATGAAAAGGTGGGGGTTTTATTCTGCAAATATATGACCGGGGCGTTTCGGACCCCGGTCCTGGTGGATTAAAGTGCCCGGGCCAGCATCAGGCCGAAGATGGCAATCACCAACCCGATGTGCAGGAGCAAATTACTCTACCTCACCCATTGCAACATCTTCTTCCTCCTTTTCTTTCTCGCCCGGCTTTACCTGCCAGGGTTTGAACTGGGCCACCAGCCGTCCTGGGATGCGTCCCTGCAGCAGCACACCTTTCCGTCCGTGTTCAAGGCGTTCAACCTGACCGAATTCGTGGAAAAGCGAGATGAGTTGCCCCTGCTGATAAGGTATACGGACCAGGATGGGGGTAAAGGTTTCGTACAGTGTACTGCGCAGCATGCCGAGCAGGTCACCGATCCCTTCACCGCTGCGGGCGGAAATGGCGACAGCTTGCGGGAAATGTTCCACCGCGCTGCGGGCAGCTGCCGGGTCCGATAAGAGGTCAATCTTGTTCAGGACGGTGATGACCGGAACGTGTTCCGCTTCGATTTCCTCCAGGGTCTCGTGGACAGCTTCGGCATGGTTCATGGCGTTCGGGTGCGAAATATCCACCACGTGCAAAAGCAGATCTGCTTCTGCAATTTCCTCCAATGTGGCGCGGAAGGCGGCCACCAGCGTGGTGGGGAGTTTCTGGATGAAACCGACGGTATCGGTAAATAGCGCCTGATAACCACCGGAGAGTTCGACACTACGGGTAGTCGGATCGAGCGTGGCAAACAATTGGTCGGCTACGTAAATGTCCGACTTTGCCAACCTGTTGAGCAGGGTGGATTTTCCGGCATTGGTGTAGCCGACGAGTACCACGGCCGGGATACGGCTGCGTTTGCGTTGGAGGCGGTGGCGCATGCGGCGGGCGCGCACTTTTTCGAGCTCATCCTTGAGATGGGCGATCTCATGCCGGACGGCGCGCCGGTCCACTTCCAACTGGGTTTCACCGGGACCGCGCAAGCCCACTCCGCCTACTGAGCCGGAACGTCCAGCGCCGCCGCCTGCCTGCCGGGCCAGGTGCGTCCACTGTCCGGTTAAGCGCGGCAGAAAATATTCAGACTGTGCCAGTTTGACCTGCAACTGGCCCTCGCTGGTGTGAGCGTGCTGGGCGAAAATATCCAGAATGACCGCTGTCCGGTCGAGGATGCGCACGTCCTCGCCGATGTGCTTTTCGAGCTCGCGCTGGTGGCGCGGGGAGAGTTCGTTGTCGAAGACAATCACCTGTGCCAGGGAATCCTCGGCCAGGGCCTTGAGCTCCTCCACCTTCCCGGACCCGATAAATGTCACCGGGTTGGGACGGTCCATTTTCTGGGTCAGTTCACCGACTACTTCCAGCCCGGCAGTATCGCATAACAGGGAAAGTTCAGTGAGAGAATCTTCGAGCGTCAGAAGATGACTCTGCCCGTGCACTTCCACGCCAACCAGAAAGGCACGTTCACGCGGCGGGGTGGTCGGTTTGGGGTTTTTCTTTGGCATTTACTGCTCCTTCCATAAATTTCTGAATTGAAGCGGCTAAAAAGCAGGGAAAAACGACTATTTGGTTCAAATATTTACGCAGTACTCTGTAGCAAGCGCCGTTCGTTGTAAGGCTGGTCACTATTTTAACCGCGAAGCGGCAAAGAACGCGGGCGACTTTGAATCTCTCTCGCGGACTTTTCTCTTTGCTCCGCAGGTTTCATTTGTGAATTATTGATCGGTTTTGGTTTCCACACCAAAAAACTTCGCGAGTTTGGGGTCTGGCA
>Ga0265292_1001965_pt1 | contig 15803 bp, 15 predicted proteins | sample Munlanlewell296A_FD_189080 | JGI IMG/M metagenome (GOLD analysis project Ga0265292, IMG submission 189080) | Leachate microbial communities from a municipal landfill in Southern Ontario, Canada - Leachate well 296A | ecosystem: Engineered > Solid waste > Landfill > Unclassified | place: Canada... | reverse complement strand
TGATGTTCGAACCCGACACGGCGATGGCCCATTTCATCCGCTTTGATCAACCAAAGTTTCATCAGATTGTCCGAGCAAAGTTTGGTTTGGGTGACGAGTAGTGCTCACTGAGTTACATATTGAAAATATGGGTGTCATTGAGACACTTGATCTAGTAATCGATCAAGGTTTGATCGCCCTCACGGGCGAAACCGGCGCGGGTAAGACGATGGTGGTCGAAGCCATCAACCTAATTGTCGGCGGCAGGGCAGATGCCACCATTATCCGCCCGGGTGCAACCGAGGCCCGCATCGAAGGCCGATTCGTCGATGGCGATTCCGAGGTGGTGCTGTGTCGCGTGGTTCCTCTCGACGGGAGATCTCGCGCCTATGTCAATGGTCGGTTGGCGACCGTGGCCAATCTTGCAGAATACGGCACCGGCCTAGTCGATTTACACGGGCAACACGCGCATCAAAGTTTGCTCGGGGCAAGTGCGCAGCGTCAGGCACTCGACCACTACAGCGGTGTCGATCTCACCCCGTTGCGAGAGGCAAGGGCGCGACTCACCGAAATTCACGCCAACCTCGCCTCCATTGGTGGAGATGAACGAGCAAGGGTCCGCGAGATCGATTTGCTTCGCTATCAAGTGCAAGAAATATCGTCTGCGATGCTTGCCGAGCCAGATGAGGATGCCGGGCTATCCAAGGAAGAAGATCTTCTTGCCGATTCCGTTGCTCATCGGGAAGCGCTATGGCAGGCGGTGGCGGCGCTCACCGATGAAAATGGCGCCAATGATTCGGTTGGAACAGCAGTATTCGCCCTCGGTCATCGAGAAGCACTTGCCGAATTGTCGGCAAGGCTCCGGGGTTTACAGGGAGAGTTGGACGACGTCTCTTCGCAACTGCGAATAACTGCCGAGAGCATCGAAGAAAACCCACAGCGACTGGAAGAGATTCGTCAGCGTCGACAACTTCTTGTCGATCTCCGCCGAAAGTATGGCGAGACGCTATTTGAAGTCATCGAATACGGTGACGAAGCGGCAACTCGATTGGCAGAACTCGAGGGCCACGAGGCACGAGCAAAGGAGCTCGATGCCCAACTGCTCGCCGCCGCAGAAGAGTTAACCCGGGCCGAGACCCTGGTTGGAGAGGCCCGTCGTAAGGCTGCGCCAAAATTGGCCAAAGAGGTTCAAGGCCACTTGAGGGTCTTGGCCATGCCTCATGCGGTACTCAATGTTGAGGTTGGGCCTAATCCTGGGGATGAGGTCAAGTTCTTGCTGGCGGTTAACCCTGGGTCAACCCCGCAGCCATTGAACAAGGTTGCTTCCGGCGGAGAGTTGGCTAGGGCGATGCTCGCGCTTCGATTGGTTCTCACCGAGGCTCCCGACACTCTCGTTTTTGACGAGGTGGATGCCGGAATTGGCGGGGAGGCGGCCGTGGCCGTTGCTCGCGCGCTTGGCGATCTCGCACAGCGACATCAAGTTTTAGTGGTGACTCACCTGGCGCAAGTTGCAGCAACCGCTTCTCATCAGATCAATGTGACTAAGACGGTGAGAGACAATCAAACCTATGCCCAAGCAACACCTTTAGACCACGAAGAACGTGTAGTTGAAATTGCGCGGATGCTTTCCGGCGGTGTTGCGGAAGCATCGGCAACGAAACACGCCCGTGACTTGCTGAGTGCAGCTCCGGCGCAAAAGAGTGGTTCGAAGCAACCGCGAAGATAGTCAATGTGCGGGTATACTTATCTCCCGTCATAGATATAAAAATTGAGACGCTGGGACGGGAGCCACGAATGCCAAAGTATGTGTTCGTAACTGGTGGTGTTGCGAGCGGACTTGGTAAAGGACTCACTGCTTCCTCACTCGGTCGACTGCTGAAAATGCGCGGTCTTCGAGTCACAATGCAAAAACTTGATCCGTATATCAACGTCGATCCGGGGACAATGAACCCGTTCGAACACGGCGAAGTGTTTGTCACGGATGATGGCGGCGAAACAGATTTGGATCTCGGTCACTACGAACGATTTATCGATGAAAGCCTTACCCGTTCATCGAATGCCACTACTGGCTCGATCTATCAGGCAGTGCTGGCCGCCGAGCGCCGGGGCGATTACCTGGGTCGGACTGTACAAGTCATTCCTCATGTGACCGACGAAATCAAACGGCGCATTCAGCGACTGGCCACCGACGAAGTAGACGTCGTCATCACCGAAATTGGTGGAACAGTCGGCGACATTGAAATCTTGCCGTTTCTCGAGGCGGTCCGGCAGTTCCGTAACGAGGTCGGTCGCGACAACGTTTGCTACGTGCACGTGACACTTGTTCCATTTATTGGCCCGACCGGTGAACAAAAGACCAAACCGACACAACACAGCGTCACCGAACTGCGTAGTCGAGGAATCCAACCAGATGTGATCGTGTGCAGAAGCGACGAACCAATCAGTGATCAATTGAAGCGAAAGATTTCCAATCAATGCGACGTCGAACAACGCAACGTCATCAACGCCGCCGACACGGCCAACATATATGAAATGCCATTAATTTTGCACGAAGAGGGGTTCGATACCGTCATATGTGAATTGCTACGGCTCGATGCACCAATTGACCTCTCATTGTGGCGGGAACTCGTTGCTCGAATTGAGGCCTCCACCATTCCAGTGAGAATTGGAATAATCGGTAAGTACATCCAGTTGCAGGACGCGTATTTGTCAGTGGTCGAGAGTCTCAAGCACGCCGGATTCCATCACGGGGCCAAAGTTGAGGTTGTCTGGATCCAGGCAGAAGATGTCCAAGGGTTGCTTGCCGATGATCGTCTTGGTTCGCTTGACGGAATCGTCATACCCGGTGGTTTTGGGCCACGTGGGATCGAAGGAAAAATTCGAGCAGCGGAGTATTCGCGCGAGAACGGAGTCCCATGTCTTGGATTGTGTCTCGGTATGCAGGTGATGACGATTGAATTTGCGCGGCACGTGTTGGGAATTCCCGATGCCAACTCGACCGAATTCGACGCCACTACGCAGAATCCAGTTATCGACCTGATGAACGACCAGCGCGAAATCACCGACAAGGGTGGCACGATGCGACTCGGCGCGTACTATGCGGTTCTCGAACCGGGAACGATTGTTGGCAATCTGTACGACGAACCCGTTGTAAGCGAACGACATCGCCACCGTTATGAATTCAACTCCAATTATCGCCAACGATTTGAGTCCGCAGGTTTTGTGTGCAGCGGTGCCTCGCCAGACAAGCGACTGGTCGAATTCGTCGAACTTGCAGGTCACCCATATTGGGTTGGAACGCAGGCGCACCCAGAGTTCAAAAGCCGTCCGGATCGTGCGCACCCACTGTTTCGCGGATTGATTGGCGCCGCACTCCAACGCCGGTACAAGAACAATGTGCCAGTTGCAGCATCGTCGAGCGAGCCGATTAACGCCGAAGTACTCGGTTAGGACTCAGGGCGGCAACGCTCACTACAAATGGGCGGGTTGAGCGCCACCGAAAAATTCTTTACCTGGTTGCGGGTCGAGCAGGGGCGCTCGCCATTGACGATCGAGGCATACGGTCGAGACATACGGCAGTACGAGAAATTCCTCAAGGAGCACTCATCAGATGTCATGCGCGTGAAGCCAGCGCTGATTGAACGATATGTGTCGGTGTTGAAGGGAAGCGGCCGCGCACCCAAAAGTGTCGCTCGCCAATTTGCAGCGGTGCGAATGTTGCATCGGTTCATGGACGAGGAAGGCTTGCGCAAAGACAATCCCACAGGTGCGCTTGATGGCGTCAAGGTTCCTAGCGGATTACCTAAAGCCCTGTCAGAAGATCAGGTCGCCAGGCTCTTGTCCGCTGTGAACGGAGTCGATTCGTATGCATTGCGCGATCGCGCATTACTCGAGTTTCTGTATGCCACTGGGGCGCGAGTCTCTGAAGTGTGCGGACTTTCGCTCAGCGATCTCGATATGGGCGCATCACTTGTGCGTCTGTTCGGTAAGGGATCAAAAGAAAGGGTCGTTCCGTTCGGACGAGTTGCCCATGGTGCGTTAACTGAATGGCTAGGTGTCGGCGGTCGTTCGATGCTCGTCCCACAACAATGGGCGAGAAGAGACCACTCAGATGCGGTTTTCTTAGGAGTTCACGGCACCAGATTGTCACGACAGGCGGCGTGGGGGATCGTGCGTAAATATGCGATCCGTGCCGGAATCAAGGAACATTTATCGCCACACGTACTGCGTCATTCCTGCGCGACACATATGTTGATCCACGGCGCCGACCTACGAATTGTTCAGGAATTGCTCGGCCATGCATCGGTGAGCACGACACAGGTGTACACAAAGGTCGACAATGAGGTCTTGTGGGAGATGTATCGAGAATCGCACCCACGAGCCAAAGCAATCCGACGCTGACATGTTTCATTTGATCAAACGGTTTCTTGGTTCGCTCGCTCCCACTCCACTTAACAAAAGTGAATTGGAGTGGGTCGAAAATTTCTTGAACGCAAAAGAACTCGATCTGTGGCGATCTCAGGCGATCGCCGACCAAAGACACAGTTTTGACATTGCACAACGATTTTTAGTCTTGCGTGTGCAGGCGATGCCAGATGAAATTGCGGGTGCGTTATTACACGACATCGGCAAGATTGAAGCGCGCCTGGGCACATTTGCTCGAGTTATCGCCACCGTCTTGCCAATTCCGACCCGACGATTCATCACCTATCGACACCATGAGCAAAACGGTGCAAAACTTTTGCGAGGAATTGGAAGTTCTGACACCATCATCGCATTGGTCGCAGGTACTCCGGACAGCGAAGCACTTCAAGTTCTGAATCGAGCCGACAAAATCTAGTAACGACGACGGCTAATGGCGGGGCAGCAATCCGATCGCCTCGTATGCGCGGTTCAATGTGGCCGTGGCTACGACCCCGGCTCGCTCGGCCCCAATACTGAGCAATCGCTGTAGCTCTGCACGATCGGACATCAGCTCTCGATAGCGCTTGGCAATCGGGCTCAACATCGTCGCAACCGCCGCGCCAGCATCCTCCTTGAGGTGGCCGTACTGCGTGTAATTGGCGGCAACCGCATGAGGACTCGACTGAGTCGCCGCGGCGAGAATTTCCAGCAAATTGGAGACGCCGGGCTTCTTCTCCGAGTCAAAGCGAACCTCATTTTCGCTGTCCGTCACGGCTCGCTTGAACTTCTTTTCGATTACCAATGGGTCGTCGAGAATATTGATGACGCCAGCATCATTGTCGTCCGATTTCGACATTTTCGACGTGGGATTTTGCAAATCCATCACCCGTGCACCGATCGCAGGTGTCACCGCCTTTGGCACGACAAATGTCTCCCCATAGTGATGGTTAAATCGAATGGCGATGTCGCGAGTGATTTCGACATGTTGGCGCTGATCGTCGCCGACAGGCACTTCGTCAGCGTCGTAAAGCAAGATGTCACCGGCCTGAAGGGCCGGATATGTGAACAATCCGGCCGAGACAAACTCTGACTCGCGTTTGGCCGACTTTTCCTTGAATTGGGTCATTCGGCTGAGTTCACCGAAACTCACCATGCACTCCATAATCCAGCCCAATTGGCTGTGTTGAGGCAGGTGGCTTTGGACAAAAACGGTTGCCACCTTCGGATCAAGACCGATGGCAAAAAGCATCGCCGCAAATTCAAGAGTTTGCTCTCCAAGTACACCCTTGTCTTGCATGACCGTAAGTGCATGCAAATCAACGATGCCGTGGAAGACGTCGCTTTGATGTTGACCTGCGACCCAGTTGCGAAGGGCGCCGAGATAGTTGCCGAGATGGATTTCGCCCGTTGGTTGGATGCACGACAGCACTCGAGTCACGGCCCAACATTAGTCGTAGTGTCGGTCTGCGAGTTGAGCATTAAGTAACCTTGAGAGTGATGGGTTACGAAGTTTCAACACCAGTTTTTGCAGGTCCGTTTGACTTGCTGCTTCATCTGATGCTCAGCGAAGAACTCGATATTCACGAAGTCTCATTGTCGAAAATTATTGAGGCTTACTTGGCCGAAATCGAGAAGATGAAGACGTTCGATTTGGACGTCGCCACCGAATTTCTATTGATAGCGGCAACGTTGATCGAGTTGAAGACCCGTCGATTGCTACCCAATCGAGACGACACCGAGCTCGACGACGAGTTCGCGATGTGGGAGGAGCGCGACCTACTTCTGGCCCGCCTCTTGGACTGCAAGACGTTCAAGGATGTCGCCGGGGTGCTCGGAATCTTGATCGAACGGGCCGACCTGAGTTTCCCGCGGGTGGCCGGGCCCGATGAGCGCTACATCTCGCTCATGCCAGATCTTCTCGAAGGCGTAACCCCATCGCGGCTACAGCGTGCACTGCTCAAGGCCACGGCGCCAAAACCACATATCACGATCGACATGGTTCATGTCACGCCAATTCGAGCCAGCGTCGCGGATGCGCTGATCGAGCTGATTGAATTTCTGCCGACGGCCGGTCAGATTTCATTTTCGGAAATTTCACGTGGAATCACCGAGCGAGTGGAAGTCATTGTCCGATTTCTGGCGCTGCTCGAACTGTTCAAGCAAGGTCGAGTGGAATTGGTGCAGGGTGATCGTTTTGGCGATGTTGGAGTGTTGTGGACGGGTGGATGGGACAGATCCTTTAATGCAATTTATAACATTGATGACTACGAGGGATAGGCACAACCATGGAAAATGAACAGGTCGAGTCCAATCTCGATGTCGATGTTGTCCGCGCACTTGAGGCGATTCTCCTCGTGGCGATGGAACCGGTAAGCGTCACGCTGTTGGCTCAGTTGTTGGAGCAAAGCGCCGCGACCGTGGAAACGTTATGTGAAAAACTGGCCTCAGCATACGAGGATGCCGGTCACGGATTCCAACTTTGCAAAGTTGCAGGTGGCTACCGTCTGCAGTCTCACCCTGATGTGGCGTCATACGTCGAACGATTCATACTTGATGGACAACACGTTCGTGTTTCGTCGGCCGCGCTGGAAACTCTCGCCATCATCGCCTACAAACAACCAATGTCACGTGGTCAAATCGCCGCAATTCGTGGAGTCGACCCCGACGCCGTGATGCGCACGCTCCAAGCCCGCGGTTACATCACAGAGGTTGCCCGCGACGACGGGCCGGGTCAGGCTGTCCTGTTTGGCACGACGCCGCTATTTCTCGAACGGCTCGGTATCGACTCGCTCGACGATTTACCGCCGATCGCCGAATTCGTGCCAGATGCCTCCGTCGTTGAGGCACTTGAACACGGACTACGCGTCTCTCCGATTGAAGCTCCGACTCTCGGCGATTAGACGTGACCGACACTGCGCCGGGAGGCGCTGACCCAAAGGCGAATGAAGATGGAGAGCGCCTGCAGAAAGTGCTCGCCCAGCGAGGATGGGGAAGCCGCCGCCAGTGTGAGGAACTCATCGCAGATGGTCGAGTTCGAGTCAATGGCGAAATTGCAATTCTGGGTCGGCGAGTACAGATCGATCGCGACACGATCGAAATTGATGGCGCGCCGGTCGGCGTCCTTCCCGAACTCGTTTATTACCTTCTGAATAAACCAGTCGGCGTGATTACGACGGCCAAAGACACCCACAATCGTCAGACGGTCTTGGATCTCATACCCAAACATCCGCAGGTACACCCCGTTGGACGACTAGATGTCGAGACGGAAGGACTATTGCTGATCACGAATGATGGCGAACTTACTCATCGCATCACGCACCCGAAATTTGGATTGGACAAGGAGTACCTCGTTCATGTGCGTTCCGACGAACATGGAGTTCCAGAGTCCGCGTTGCATGAATTGCGAACGGGAGTCGATCTCGATGACGGCATGACGTCGCCGGCCGATGTCGGCCAACTGCAACCAGGTGTTTTACGCATCATCATTCACGAGGGTCGTAATCGACAGATTCGTCGGATGTGTCAACAGGTCGGCTATCCCGTATTACGACTTGCACGAGTTCGTATCGGTCCAATTTCTGATCGACGACTTCGCCCTGGTGAGTTTCGTATGCTCACCGTCGCGGAAGTTCGTTCGCTAATTGAGGCGGTCGCTGCAGAATCACACAGATACGCTTAAACGTCGTGACAATCCGACGCGCCAACGTGATGGGATTGGGTCTCATTGGTGGCTCACTCGGTCTCGCCCTGAGTCAACGTGGTTGGCAAGTAAGCGGAATTGATGCTCGAAGCGAGATTGAATCCGAGGCACTTGCACTAGGAGTCATTTCATCAATTGGGCTTGACCCAGAGGCAGAAATTACCTTTATCGCCACTCCGGTTTCGTCGATCGCCGATCAAGCCAAACTTGCGCTTGCCAAAACGAAGGGCCTTGTCACGGATGTCGGGGGAGTCAAGGTCGTAATTGCAAACGAAATTGTTGACCCGCGATTTGTCGGGGGGCACCCAATGGCGGGCAGCGAGCTGGTTGGTCTGCAAGGCGCCGATGCCACATTGTTTGAGGACGCTGTGTGGGTGCTCACGCCGACCGATTCGACTGCCGATACGTCGTTTGCCAGCGTGGCCAAAATTGTTGGTGCACTTGGCGCCGAAATCGTCGTCTTGACACCCGCACGGCACGACCAACTCATTGCTGTTGTCAGCCATCTGCCTCACCTCACCGCAGCGACGTTGATGGGCCTGGCCAACAACAGCGCGGAAGAACATGTTGCGGTATTGCGACTTGCCGCCGGCGGATTCCGAGACATGACCAGAGTGGCTTCTGGACATCCAGATATTTGGATTGATGTGTGCAGGGAAAACCGCAGCGCGATCCTCACGGCGTTGGACGGAATGATTGACGGCCTCCAATCGATGCGCTCGATAGTCGACAGTGGCGATGACGCAGCCCTGTTGAAAAGACTGCAAACGGCGCGCACCGCACGGGCAAACTTGCCCGGCAGGGTTCGCGAATTGCTCGATGTCGTAGAAGTTCGAATTCCGATTCCGGATCGGTCTGGTGCGGCGGCCGAGGTGTTTACCTTGGCAGCCAAGCTAGGCGTAAACGTGGCCAACTTTGAGGTGGTTCACTCCGTCGAGGGAGAACGCGGAATACTTGTCGTCGTCATCGACAAATCAAGCCAAGATGTCTTTCGCGGCGGTCTCATTGCACGAGGATTTCGACCGACGATTCAATCGGTTTCCTAATCGTGCCAACTCAAGTCGCCATTCAGAGGCGTGCCAATACATTATCTGCGGTCGTCACTGTTCCGGGTTCTAAATCAATAACAAATCGCGCGTTGGTATGCGCTGCTCTGGCTAAAGCTCCCTCCAAACTGTTCAATGTCGCACCGGGCGACGACACGAAGTCGATGATCGCTGGTCTGAACGCGATGGGCGCGAGTTGCATTGCGAGTGACAGCAATGTGGAAGTTGAATTGCCGATCAATCGAACATGGGGTGAAGATGTTGTTGTTGATGCTCTATTGGCCGGCACAACCGCACGTTTTCTTACGGCAGTTGCCGCTTTGCGTACTGGATGCACAACAGTTGTCGGCGAGCCAGCGTTACGGCGCCGTCCGATGGCCGGGCTGCTTGCGGCGCTTCAATCTCTGGGGGCACATGTCACGACCCTCGAGGAACCAGATCACTTGCCTGTCAAAGTGTGCGGTGGTTACCAGACCGGCCACGAACTGACAATTTCCGGAGATGTATCCAGCCAATTCATTACAGCGCTACTACTCATCGCCCCGTCCTTGGTCAACGGGATGACGTTGCGGATTAGCGAGCCGATTGTCTCGGAGCCATACGTTGCGATGACCTGTTCGATCATGCAGGACTTTGGCGCCAGCGTAGATCGAATCGGAAATGGACTGATCCAAGTTCGATCTCAGGGATATAACGGTCGCCATTTGCTCATAGAGCCGGATGCCACGTCCGCGTCGTATCCGTTGGCCGCCGCCGCCATTGTGGGTGGCACGGTGACCATTCCCGGAATCGGCGTATCTAGTTTGCAGGGCGACGTCAAATTTTCCGAAATCATGAGCGCAATGGGTTGCGCTGTGGTGCGCAACGATGCCGGGCTCAGCGTGTCGCGAGATCCCGCCAAGCCGTTGTCGGGAATCACCATAAACATGGCATCTATTTCGGATCTCGTCCCAACCGTTGCGGTAGTGGCAATGTTTGCCAGCACACCAACTCGCATCACTGGCGTCAATTTTGTGCGCGGTAAAGAAAGCGATCGGCTTGGCGATCTGGCCACCGAACTTCGGGTACTTGGAGGAGACGTCGACGTCACCGATGACGGGCTGATCGTTCGTCCATCGAGCGTGCACGGCGGGGTGGTGGACACACACCACGACCATCGATTGGCGATGGCTCTGTCGCTTGTCGGGTTAGCGCGCGACGAAGTTGTGGTTCGCGATCCCGATGTCGTGTCCAAGAGTTGGCCGCAGTTCTGGCAGATGCTCGACACGCTGTAGTTGACGATGAACCAAGTTCTGCATCATCGTCAACTAGATTGTGCTTACGAAAGTTCACCAATTGGTCATAGCGCTAGAGGAGACACGTTGAGCACGGAACGCGAGATCATGACCTGGGAGTCCTTTGGGGTCGCAAGTCGCGAACTGGCCGTACTGGTCAATGACAGCGGTTACGAACCCGACATAATTTTGGCAATTGCTCGAGGCGGACTGTTGGCTGCCGGTGCGCTTGGATATGCGCTCGCGGTAAAGAACACGTACACAATGAACGTCGAGTTCTATACCGGCGTCAATGAGCGGTTGGCCGTGCCGATGATTCTTCCACCGGTGCCGAGTCTCATCGATCTGAAGGATTCAAAGGTTCTGATCGTTGACGACGTGGCCGATACGGGACACACGTTGAAGCATGTGCTCGAATTTTGTGAGGGAAGACTTGCTGAAACGAGGCTTGCCGTGTTGTATGAAAAATCTCAATCGATTGTCAAATGTGATTATGTGTGGAAGCACACCGATCTTTGGATCAATTTCCCGTGGAGCGAAAAGGAACCCGTTGCCAAGCACCGCTCCACCGTGCGCGACGCCTGACCGCAGAAGCGATCAAACTTTCAGTTATTTGACGTAGGTAATTGTCGGGTCTAGGAACTCGTTAGTGGTCAGGTCGGCGGCGGTGACATCGACCACATCCAAACCTTGTTCACGGAAAATCGGTAGGGCTCTTGCAATGAAGTCGGTGACTCGCGCTTCCTCAAAGTCGCCGAAGGTTGGAGTATCGCCATTGCCGATGATGTCGAGGTCTTTTTGCGATTGGGCACCGTTGCTCGTATCACCTTCGCTCTGTGTCCAGAAACTGTCGTAGGTCGCGGTCGTCGAGATGATGATTTCATTGGCCCGTTGCGGAGAGGCAATGTAGTCGATCTGGGCCTGCTGCATGATCGGGACAAGTTTGGTCAGGCACGGCCTGAATTCTTCCAAGCGGTCTTTACGAATCGCCAGCGATTGCGGGTAACCCGTCCATCCGGCATCGTGGATGAGTTCGTAACCGGTATTGATTGGGCCAGTACTTAGTACCGAATACTTGTATGTCTCGGAAGTAACGAAACCTTGGTGAGCGGCGTCCTCCGTCGCTAACAGCAAGTTTCCTTGGTAGTTCGTATCGATTTGACCTTCGCTAATTGCTCCGGTGCTGACGAAGTAGCGCATGAAACTTTGATCGCCAAAAACGTAGATTGTCGACACCTCTTTGGCAATGTCGGCGATGGTCTTCGCATCGGGATGTTTGTCGGCGTCCCACAGAATTACTTGCGGGTTCTTGTTCAGGGCGGAAAACACGGCAAGAGTTGGCGTATCCTTGTACGTCTTGATGGCGACGTCGGTTCCGACATAGCCGAACATGATTTCGTCGTCTTGGTACATTTCGGTCACCACAGGAATCTGCAGGAATGGCCCACCTGCCCGAATCTCCAGATCAACTCCGGTGTCTTGGCCATGAACCGTAAGTGTTCCGACGACCGCTCCCGTGTCTTTGGAGGCCACGTAATCGGCCCCCATTAATTCGTAGACGCCACCATGTTCGGCTTGTGGGAACCAGTCGGTCTGGACCACGACTTTGGCCGGGCAAACGTCTGCCAAAGAGAGAGTTGTCGAGGGTGCCTCTGTGGTCTCGGCAGACGAGGTGTCGCTTGATCCAGAATCTGAACTGCTACAGGCGGCGAGTACCAAGGCAAGAATCGCCGAACATGCAACTGCCGTTTTCCGGTACTTCGTCATGGACACTCCCGAGTTTTTGATTGTCGATTAAAACTTTGCAGACTCTTCGTACCAGCGACCAACGGCCACCTTGTAGATCACCCCAAAGATAATAAACAGGGTAAGGCCCAAAAGCGCGGCAATTATCGAGGTAATAAACATTGGTCCTGACTGGTTGTTGAGAAAGAAGAAGGTGATCAGCTTTCCAAGTCCCGGATCGCCTTTAGAAAAAAAGAAGTCACCGACGATTGCGCCAATCACGGCTAACCCTGCAGAAATCCTAAACCCTGTAAAAATCGCCGGCGAAGCGGCTGGCAACTGCAACTTGATCAGCCGACGAATCCGTCCAACATGGTGCAACGTAAACAGGTCGTGAAGATTGCGATCGACGGAGCGAAGACCAAACAACGTATTGGACACAATCGGAAATAGCGAGATAATCACGGTCACGATCACTCGAGCGGCAAAGTTGGCTCCGACAATCTTGATCAGCAGGGGAACGAGAGCAATGATCGGTGTTACCTGCATGGCGATGAGGTATGGCCACAGCGCCTTTTCCAGCCACTTCGCTTGAGCCATCAAAATTCCGAGAGCAAGACCCAACACAATTGATATCAACAGTCCGACCAAACTTGTCTTAATCGAGATTCCCGTTGCCGTAATGATCTTGTCCCGCGTAATTCCGTTGAGATCTTCGAACAGTCTGTGCGGTGGCGGAATTATCAACGGCTTGTTTGAGGCCGGAGAGAAGTTGTTGTCGAGTCCATAGGCGAGCGCGTACCAGGCGGCTATGAAGGCGACAAACACAACGAGCGGGCCGACGATGCCAGTGACTCGATCCCTTGTGCTTGGTTTCACGGTCGATCCTGTCGCAGGGCATGCGAGACGAGACCGCAAGTTTCGGCAAATTGTGCCGTGTAGCGAATATCGTGCCGACGTGGATACGGAAAGGGTACGGAAACAATTTGAGTGATCGTTCCGGGGCGAGGTGACATGACGACAACTCGACTGCCCATGTACACCGCTTCGGCAATCGAATGCGTCACAAACAAGGCACCGAATTTACGTCGCTCAAACAGGTCGAGCAGTTCGTCATTTAGGCGCTCGCGGGTAAATTCGTCGAGCGCGCTAAATGGTTCGTCGAAGAAGAATAATTCTGGGTTGGTGACCAATGATCGTGCCAACGACGTTCGCATCCTCATCCCACCGGATAACTGCCGCGGATATTTTTTGACTGAGTCGACGAGATCGACGAGTTGAATTGTCTCGTCAACACGCCTTTCTCGTTCGACGGGCTCGAAATTGTCGAGTTCAAGGAGCAACTCGATGTTGTCGCGCACGTTGCGCCATGGAAGCAGGGTCGCGTCCTGAAAGACGAATCCCACTTTGTTCGTATCAACTACGCATTCTCCGGAAGAAGGTGTTTCCAGGCCAGCCCCAATGCGCAGGACGGTTGATTTTCCACAACCACTTGGCCCAACGAGCGAGACAAACTCGTTTTGTTCAATGTCGAGCGAAAAATTAGACAGCGCCCGTGTGGAATCGGCAAAGACCTTTCCTAATTCACGCAGTGATAGCAGGGTCACGAGTTGTTCCACAATCCCCGAGACTCGAGCACTTCGCGCAAGACCGAGAGGCGATCGGTCATAATCCCGTCAACTCCAAAGTCTAATAATTCGTTCATCTCCGAAGGTTCATCGATAGTCCAAACATGCACCTGTAGACCGACACTGTGGGCCGCTTCGACAAGGCCCCGATCCGTAATCGTCAATGGACCCTGCTTGAACGGAACCTGAACTGCCTGAACGCCGGGGAATCGCGGCCGTTGTCGGAGCCAACTGCGTAGTCGAAGTCGTGCTACTTCCTTTGGACCCATCGACGAACAAAGGGCATCGCCGAAATGGGCTCGAAGCTGTTGCAGACGGCCGTCGCTAAACGACCCGACACACACTCGATCGAGTGACTTGGTGCTGGCCAAAAGTGCGATAAGTGGTTGAACCGCAGAGTCTGCCTTGCAGTCGATATTGAAGCGCGCTTCCGGCCACGCACTAAATAATTCGGCCATGAGCGGTATCCGTTCGGTGCCTGCCACCCTGGCTTGGCTCACATCGTCGTAATTCATTTCGCTGATTCGACCGTTTACACCGCAGGTTCTTTGCAGATTGTTGTCGTGAAAGGCGAGTAGTACGCCGTCCTTGGTCGCGTGCACATCGGTTTCCAAGTATCGATATCCCATACTGATGGCACGTTGAAAAGCCGGCATCGTATTTTCCGGCTCGTCGCTTGCACCGCCACGATGGGCGAATGCGATTGGCAATGCGGTGTCGAGGAATGGGTGAATAGTCATTAGGTAAATTTTCGTTTTCTAAATTGCGCGACCGGACTTTGCCCAATATTCGTCCTTGAGAAAGCGCTTGTACAGCTTGCCAGTCGGATGGCGGGGGAGTTCGGCTCGAAAATCGATGCTGCGCGGACACTTGATGTCGGCAAGAAATTGTCGACAGTACAAGATCAACTCGCTAGATAATGCCTCGGCGTCCGTTTCGGAAATTGGCATGTGCACTGGCTGGACCACCGCCTTCACCTCTTCGCCGAATTCATCATTGGGAATTCCAAACACGGCCACATCGACAACTTTGGGGTGATTGATCAGTACGTTCTCCGCCTCTTGTGGATAGATGTTGACCCCTCCGGAAATGATCATGAACGCCTTGCGATCTGTGAGGTATAAAAACTTTTCGTCATCCAGATATCCGATGTCTCCAAGGGTTGTCCAACCGCGCCCCAAAGGGTCGCGCGAGGCCTTTGTTTTTTCCGGGTCATTGTGGTATTCAAATTGTGCGGGATTCTCAAAAAAGACGGTTCCGATTTCGCCGATGGGCAATTCCACCCCGTCGTCATCGCAAATATGAAGTACTCCCGAAACCGCCACGCCGACTGTTCCGGGATGAGCGAGCCATTGCTGAGGACTGCAATAGACGAACCCGTTGCCTTCCGACCCCGCGTAGTACTCATGGATAATCGGCCCCCACCAATTGAGCATTGCTCGCTTAACTTCGACTGGGCAAGGAGCCGCTGCATGGAATGAATTGACCAACGAGGACATGTCGTATTTGCTACGGACTTGTTCGTCAAGTTTGAGCATGCGCACAAACATTGTCGGCACAGTTTGGTTGTGCGTCGCTCGGTACATCTCAATCAGGCGCAAGAATTCCTCTGCATCGAAGTGATCCATGATGATGGTTGTGCCTCCCAAGCGGTGAACTGCCATGTTCCAACGCAAAGGAGCGGCGTGATAGAGGGGAGCGGGTGAGAGGTAGACCGTTTGGTCGTTCATCGCAAAGAGCATTTGACCAAGAGTTGCCACTCCATTTGGAGATCCGATGGGGTTTGCAGGTGGAACCAATTTGATTCCTTTTGGCCGACCGGTCGTCCCGCTCGAATACAACATGTCGACACCGTCGATTCGATTCTCAAGGGGCGTGTCGGGAAATGCCGCAACGGCCTCCTCGTACTTCTCGTAGCCATCGACAGTTCCGTCGAGCATCAATCGCAAGTGAACATTGGGTATTGAGTCGGCGATTTGAGCCGCCTGTTCCGACTTGTATTTGCTTGTGATGAATGCCTTGGCACCGCAGTCATTGATGATGTAGG
>Ga0265292_1001964_pt1 | contig 15804 bp, 15 predicted proteins | sample Munlanlewell296A_FD_189080 | JGI IMG/M metagenome (GOLD analysis project Ga0265292, IMG submission 189080) | Leachate microbial communities from a municipal landfill in Southern Ontario, Canada - Leachate well 296A | ecosystem: Engineered > Solid waste > Landfill > Unclassified | place: Canada... | reverse complement strand
ATGAAGGCATATTTTTCGTTTATTGTGTTGGATTTTAGAGTAATTGGAATCGTTCTCTCTCTTGTCGGACTCTTTGTATTATGGATACGAGATCGGGTTCTATTTAAAACTGTGTCGTTGCTTCTTTTCATTCTCGGTCCTTTCTTTTTTTTCTATGCAAGTTTTCCTATTGTCGGCCGATTTACGCTTGGGACGTATGAGCGATTTTTATTACCTTCCTATTGTATATATGCGGTTATTTTGGGGATTGGATTTGATGAAGTGGTGCGGGTAGTGACTGCATTCGGAAAGAGGCGATGGTCTGGTTCATCGCTTTTTGGTATTGTATTTTCTGTCATTCTTTTTCTCTACCCTATCGCCATGGCATCTATCACACTTTATCGATTTATGGGACTTAGAAATGATAAAACTGCAGAAAATTTGGGAAAAGATGTATTGATGAGCGTTCCGCAAGACGCGATTCTTTTACTTTCTCAAGATACGCTCCTTTTTATTACCCAGTACGTGCGCTATGGCATGAAGGTGCGTCCTGACACGATAGTGTTACATGCCTCAAGGATGACAGCAGAGGATTATAAAGAAGTGGTGAACAATAGATTTCCTAATCTGGTTCTTCCTGATATACATTCGCAAACGTATCTTGGTGATTTTATAAAAGTAAACAAGAAGGATCATCGGATTTTTTCTAATACTCTATTGGGAGTTGGGACCGGATGGTATTTTATTCCTCACGGACTCTTATACGAAATAGTTGCGTTTGAAGAACTGCTGCCTCTTTCTCAATTACAAATAGTAAATAGTGAATTATTTGCAACATATAAAGATCCGCTGACCGGTATTCTTTCTCGGTATAAGCACCTTATGCTCTCTGATGTGTTGGACGTGTATGCATGGTCGCATATAAATTATGGTAAAACATTGGTGAAAGCGACAGCGTATGAAAAAGCAATTGTAGAGTTTCAACAGGCGGTTTCTTTTGACGGTAATAGCAGCAAGAAAGAAGCGTATACGTATCTTGGGGCGACATACGCTGTAACAGGCAGGTGCAATGAGGCGCTTGAGGCGCTTTCGAACGCCAGAGATGCATCTTTTGGGGTTGCGCCTGAGCAGCTTTTGTATGAGTCGCTTACGTATCGTGATTGTCTCAAGGATGCGACTAAGGCAAAAGCTCTTTTTTCCGAGTACGAAAAATTGAAAACATCAGATGACACACCACTGCAATCGCTATAAAAAGATGGGTAAGAAGTGTCAACTGAAGGCCGAGACGTACACTTTTGGGAGAGTAAGTGAATATAACTTCACGACTGCCTTTTGGTAGTACTACCCCACGGTAAGTTACGTTTACGGGGAAAATTTGGGCGTTTTTTCCATCGACAGTTGCTTTCCAATCCGGATAATACGTGTCAGATAGTACCAAAAGTGTCGGCATGGAGATCGGTGAGAGTGTAATGATCGTTTTTGTTTGCGAAGGCCTTTGTATAGAAACAGATAGGTTAAAAGGCAGATTCGGCATTTGGTTTATAGCATCTTGGATCAGAGGAATTTCTTGTGCGTCTATTTTTGAGACAAGAACAGACTTTGTGGTTGCAAATGAAGGATCGGAAAGAAGTGAAATTGCTTCATTAAGCGTTGAAGCTGTGGCGGCAGTAGTCGCTATATACGCCTGATCTAGTGCGTTAAGATTTGTGTAAGTATAAAGAGGAATAGATCCATCAATGGTCTGTTTTATTTGAAGTACCGTATTGTCAATTGGCAGAAACGAGTGTATTTCTTTGATGCCGCTGGTTGATAAAAGCGAGATTGCAGAAGCACTCAGTGTCGCAGTTTGGGATGAGAGTTGTATTTGTTGGGTGAGAATATCGTTTGTTAGTGCTTGCCGCTTGAGAAATCGACCGGCATAGACGTTAAATGTTGATACATTCCAAAACATGTTGGCATCGGGTGAAAGTCCGCGGTACAAAGGAATATAATCTTTTGGGGTAGACCATCCTGTGGTTGTAAAAATGCGGTTATGGCTAAATGATTCACCGAGAGTCATCATTCGAACAGAGTCTTTTGGTACTTGAACGGGCTTTATAAGGAGTACCTGTTTGGGTACGAGCAGATGATATGACCACCACGTAGAGACAAGTAAGACAGTTTGCAGAAAGAGAGAAAATAGTAATAATCCTTTGATATATGTAGATTTCGAATGGTTCCACCAGTTTGATAGTTGGAGAGAAGAGACGATAATAATAGCAAATGCGGTAATCCACAGGAAACGCGACGGCGCGCGAAAAAATGAGAGCGGCCACACACCGTATAAAAGATATATAGGTGAGTGTTTACCCCACGCAAAAAATATGGATCCCAAGATAAGAAAGAGATAAAATCGGATATCGGGATGTTTGGATTTGAGAAACCAATACAGCATAAAAAGTATAGGAAATATTCCCAGATATGCCGTGTTTTCCCAAAAAATGCTTGCATCGAATCGGTAAAATGGCGGATATGTGCCTAGTTTGGGATTGCCGAAAGCGAAAGGATTTATAAATGAGAGAAGATGTGAAAGCGGCATAGAAAACATAGATGCTGTTTCTTGGTCAAATCCATAGGGATGGGTGCTGGCTTTTAAAAATTCATACGATGGTAAGAGTTGTGCTGCGGCTCCTATAAGTCCGACCGCAGTAGCAAGAAATAGAAAAAGTACTCGCCAATATTTTTTAGTTTTGATTGTAAGATAGAGGGCATAGGAATACAGTACACACATTGTCAAAAAAACTACTTGCGGAAAGCCTACAAACATTTGTTGAGTGATAAGGAGTGCAAGTACACCAAAGTGAAAGAGTGTATTTTTTTGAAGCGCTAGGATGCCAATGCCAACGATAAAAGGTAAAAGACTGATGGCTTGAAGCAATGAAATGTGTGGCAATTGCAATATTGAGAGACCGCTAAAGGAAATGCTTATAGCACCAAAGAGCGCCCCGATTGTTGCCACACTCAAAACGCGAAGCAAAAAGTACATGCCCGCGCCAAGCATAAAGACTGAAAGAGACAAGAGGATGTTGTATGCTGCTACCCAATCAAGATAGCGAAAGAGAACAAGGTTTGGTAGGTACAGCGAACCTGTTTGACCTTCGGCAAATAAAGGAAAGCCAGTACCTATGTCACTTCTCCAGAGGGGCAACTCTCCCCTTTTTAATGATTCAGAGAGAGCAAACTTGGTAGGCATGCTAAAGTGCCATGCGTCAGATCGGCCGAAGTCGGGTGTTACAAGAAGCTGTGCTGTAGGATAAAATAACCGAGCAAAAAACGCCGCGACGAGACAAAAAAGGATAAATAAAGAAGCAATATCTGGAATAAATCGTTTCATAATTTTTTTATCCACATCGGGGGTGGAATAGCTTCGCACATCGGGATTTTATGATTCATCTATGGCTATATGTTTTATAAGAGCTAATTCTTTTTGATAGTCTGCTTGATCAAATGTGAATGATTTAAATGACTTAAGCGTTTTAAAAAAACTTAGAATTTTATTTGTATTGCAGTATATATTCCTATTATTGAGGTATTCTGGGAGAGATGACCATTTATATTGAATAAGATCTTCTATTTCTTTTATCATATATGCTGTGAACGGATTTAAATGAATATATCGTAAGATATGTAATAATTGCTCGTCTGATTCTATTCGAATTGCTTTGAACGAGCCTTGGAAAAGGGGCCCTATGCGTTCATTTTTTGTATTGAAATATTTTGTGTAACTATCTTGGGATTTTTTCATAAACATTGAGATACCGCCGTCACTCATTTGTTCGAGAAGAAGGTGATAGTGATTGGGCATTAGAACAAAACCAAGAAGTTTGATATCAAGAGGTTGGATGATTTGACTTTGTTGTATCTGTGCACAATCTTCTAAATTTAGCTTGAGAAAGTTGGTGTATTTAAAGGGTTGTTGTGTGGTCCGATAATATGTAAGCACGTCAAGGAATCGCTTTCGGGAACGATCGTCTGAAAAAATATCACGTTTTTCAACTCCTCGATTAAATATATGGTAAATCTGATTTGTTATAAGCGGTGTTAGTCTGTATGGCATACTTATATATAAGTATACACAAATTTGTTAGTTATTCCACATCGGGGGTGGAATAGCTTCGCACATCGGGATTTTAGTGAATATATCGCTCTTGTATCGAAGGTATGCATACTCCATACTGCATATATGGAGTTAATTTTTCTTTTTCTCGTTGGCTTGTGTGTTGGATCGTTTGTCAATGTCCTCGCTGACAGGCTTCCCAAGGGTGAAGATGTATTGGTCTCACGTTCGCACTGTGATTATTGTAAAAAAACACTTTCATGGTATGAGCTTATACCCATTCTTTCCTATGTTATACAAAAGAGACGTTGTCGGCATTGTCATAAAGTATTGTCTTTTCAGTATCCTTTCATCGAGCTTATTACAGGACTTGGGTTTGTCGCAATTGCCCTGATGTTTGGTATGTATACCGGCTTATTTGTAGCATTGTCAGTAGTTTTTACGATGAGTATGGTGATCTTGGTTGCTGACTTTAAATATTTCATCATTCCTGACGTGACACTTATTGTAATGGGCCTTGTTGGGTTTTTTTCTCTTTTTACACTCCCCTTTCAGGAGGTGAAAATTCATGTACTCAGTGCAGTTGCGGCATTTGTCGGTTTTTTACTGCTCTATCTTTTTACGAAACGAAGAGGAATGGGCCTTGGTGATGTGAAACTTGCTGGTGTATTGGGCTTACTTTTAGGGTTTCCAAATCTTGTCATCGCTTTGTATACCGCTTTCTTGACCGGTGCAATGGTCGGTGTCATACTCATGATAGTAGGGAAAGCAAAGATGAAAACGAAAATGCCATTCGGACCGTTTCTCATCCTGGGAATGGTCGTTGCTTTTTTATATGGACTGCCTATCTCTAATTGGTGGATGAAATTTTTATGAAATCATATATACCCTTCTTACCTGAGTTTGCAACTTTTTTTGTAAGAAAAATGTTGCTAACTCGGTCTAGAAGGAGTTATGCGCGGAACAATTCCGATTGTGAAGGGTATACCAAAGCCTTTACTTTGATAGAATTACTCGTTTCTATATCTATAATAGGAATACTTGTGACCATTGGTATCGCATCATTTGCGACAATAAATAAACAAACCCATGATGCAAAGCGAAAAAGTGATATCGAGCAAGTAAGGTCAGCGCTTGAGATGTATCGCTCTGATATGAAATATTATCCAAGCGGAGGCTGTGCAAGTTCCAACTGTACCGCAGTAGACGTTCAAATTATCGCGTCAGACATAGTAGACTACATGGCTGTAATTCCTACAGATCCAAACAAAGTACAAAAGTATTGGTATAGAGCGACAACACTTGTCAATGGTAAGTATTACGGGTATTGTCTCAGTGCTAATCTAGAAGGGACTGTGCCGACAGATACCTGTGTTCCCGATGGCGAGTACAATTGGGGAGTAAGTAATCCATGAATTGGCATACAAAGGGATTTACTCTTATCGAGCTGCTTACAGCAATTACTGCGTTAAGTCTCGTATTGTCTATTTCCGGAGCTAGCTATAGCAAATTTAATCGGAAAACGACGTTAAAGCAGGCGAGTCTTACGTTAAAAACCAATCTTCGATCTGTGCAGTTTCGTGCGATAAATGGGTCTAAGCCAGTAAACATTACCTGCCTAGAGCTTAATGGGTATAGCGTTTCATTTACGAGTTCAAGTTATTCATATCAAGCGTCGTGTACGCCAGCAGCTTTAGATGCGCCTGTAACCACGGTTGCCCTTGCTAAAGGAGTCACATTTTCTCCGGTACCGAGTGCAATATTGTATAAAGTATTGGGCGCTGGAATCGATAAGGTAAGCCAGATACAACTCACCTTAGTTAATTCGCTTGCCTCATATAAACTCGCCATTAATCCAAATGGAGAAATTATTGATTTAGGTGAGCAATAGCAAGGGATGAGTATGAATACACGTTTTAAAGTTCGATTGCGTAAATCTTTAGGTCAGTCGCTTATCGAGATGTTGCTGATGATAAGTTTAGTCGTTGTGTTGGTGACCAGCATTGTTGTAGGTAGTACAGTGAGTCTTAAGAATCAGCAAATAAGTAGTTCGAAAGATCAAGCATTACGATACGCGCAACAAGGTGTAGAAATAGTACGGGCGCTTCGTAATACAGATTGGACATCTTTTCAATTATATTCAGGAAGTTGGTGTATAGATAAAGATGGTATTTTGACCGCTTTAGTAGATACGTGTTCGCCTCTTCTTGACGAAAAATATCAAAGAGTTGCCAAATTTACTTGGGACAGCGACAGTGAGCGAATGAATGTGCAAGTACTGGTGTCTTGGAACGTTGGATCCAAAGCGTACTCAACCATGCTTGAGAGTTACTTTACCGATTGGAAATAACAAAGTATGTCTATGAACGATAAAAAACATGCGCAGGGGTTTACCCTGCTTGAAATCGTGGTATCGCTTGGAATTTTATCGATACTGGGTATTGTATTAACCCAGTCATTTATTTCTTCTGTGCGTACGAGCACCAAAGGCGAGACAACACAAGAAGTGGTACAAAGCGGAAATTACGCAGTGGAAGTCTCTTCCCGTTTACTTTTAAATGCAAATACTGTGGTGTCTCCTTGTACCTCTGGCGGCACTTCGTCATCATCTTTTATAGTTACAAATCCCGATGGACAAAATAGTACGTTAGGGTGCGTGAGTGACAGTGGTGTTTTACGGATTGCGTCAAGTAGTGCTTCCAGTGTGTCATATCTTACTAGCAATGCGGTGACATTAAGTGGTGCTGATTGTACGAGTGCGCTGACCTTTGTATGTAAAATTATCGGTGACGGCAATGCGACGGTGAAAATGTCATTTTCCCTTTTGCAAAAGAATGCGGATGCTCGTGTCTATGAAAAAGCTTCCTTTCCATTCGAACTTTCAATTACTATGCGAAACTATCACCCTTAGGGTGGACTAGCTTCGCACCCTTTCATGTAGGTTACTCATCAGTATCAACGTCTATAGCGAGATGGTAGATTTTTGCAAATTGTCGTGCGTATCCGATTTGATCATGAGTGAATGATCTAAAGGAATCAATTGTGTGAAATTGACTTTTTATAAATTGTGTGTCACAAATATCATCTAAAGGGTTAGATAGGTATTCAGGAAGTGACGTCCATGAGTAAGTATCTAGTTCATCCTTCTTTATTATCAATCCAACGACAGGGTTAATGTGGGTATAGCGAATGACGTGGAGTAATTGTTCGTCAGTTTCAATATGTACGGCCTTAAATGGATGCTGCCAAAGTGATCCAGTGCGCTTGTGTCGAATATTAAAGTATTTTGCGAAACTATTTGAAATATTTGAAAGAAATGTTGTCACACCGTTATCTTTCATTTGTTTGAGAGTAAAATGAAAGTGATTTGGCATGAGGGAGAAAGCGTATAAGGATACTTCCATGTCCCCTTTTTGCTTAAGTCGATCCATGATGCTTTTTTGTACGTCAAAAGATAATGAAGAGTATTGTGAATAACGCATAGGAAGGTGAGCAAAACGATAAAATCGGATGAGGTCTTTCATGTGTTGATACTCACGTTTAGAGGTAAAGACAGGACGTCTTTCAACACTACGATTGAATACGTGATAGGTTTCATCAGTAGAGAGGATGAGACTTCGAACATTAGCCATTAGAAATACGATAGCTTAAGGAGACATCAGTGTCAAGGAAAGGGTGCGAAGCTAGTCCACCCTAAGGGTGAGAGGAGGGGTGAGAGGACGACCCTTTGCCGCTTTGTATATATCTCCAAGTCCACCTGCACCGTATTGGTTAAGCCACATATCCACAATTGTATTGATATCATGTTTTAGAATTTGTCGTTGATTTTCTGGAGAGAGACGTGCAATAGTCTGGCCAATGAGCTCTGTCAAGCTTTTTTGGGGTATTCTTTTGATAGAATCTTTTGTTCTATATGCCCCTTTATTCATTAAATTTTTGACATGAGTAGCTATTGTTTTGTTTTGTATATTTTTCTTTACTGTTTCGACGATGAGCCGCATTTGCCATGGTAACGTAAGGGTTTCTTTTGAACTATGATCTCCGATTTGACGAACGATAGATTCGATATCCTCAGAGCGCAAGACAGATAGTCCAGCTCTATCTTTTTGCCACTCTGTCGCCAGATCACGCGTGACTTCTTTTTTTGATTTGCCATAGGTGGAAAGAAAATCTTTTGGTTGTGCATCAATCAGCGTGGAGAAAAATCTTTCTGCTGCTAACTGGCGTTTTTCTGGCGTCATAGAAGGGATAAACCCACGAGTTCCTGCGTTTGATTTGTGCCACCTATAACTACTCACGTCTTGAATTGCTAGTTTTATCTTTGGATCATCTTGTTTTTCATGCGCTGTGGTAAGAAGCTTTTTAAGTATTGAGCGATTCTTGGGTTCAAGCGAACGAAATGAATCTGCATGTGTGAGATTGTCGACTAATCGTGTCTGAAAATCACCAAGGCCTATCGGTGTTTGCAGTGTCGCTTTAAGATTCATTTTTGCTTCTTTTTGCCGAATACGATCAAACACGTAGTGGATGCGTTGTGTTTTTTCTGTACGATCTTTTTTGAATTGATTAATTGATTCGTCATACTGCGCTTCTATAGCTCGAGCTTGGTCATACGATTCTATAGGTGTAGGAGGTGGCGTAAGGATTGCATCTCTCGCAGAGGTGGTGTAGCCGTTTTCAAATAAGTTATCGTATGCGTCACTCGTATTCGTAAAAGCACTCACGATAGAATCAAACGGAGAGCTTGGAGTAATTGGTTCAAAATCTTTTGTTACTCTGTTTTTTAACACTCTTCCGGCTCGAAGAATATTTTTCGATGTACTTGATTTAAAGGCGCTTTCGGGACTAAATGATTTCCCGGCAGCAAAAAGAAGCAGTGGTGTTGCCTGTACAAATTGTATATTTTTCCATTTTTCAAATAATGCTTTTCCTGATTGCTCGATAAGGAACAGTCGAGTTGGATTCGTTTGTAAGCTTGCGGCATAAACTTTTTTGTATGCCTCGAGAAATAAATTTTTAAACAGAGTCTCACCCTTTGACCGCTCTGCTGAATTTTTACTAAGATACCCTACCATATCGTGCATGCGACTTTTCACTGTGGGATTTCTACTTAAATCTGCCATGGTTTTATATGTGTCAACGAGCGCTTGGGCGTCATATGCGTTGTGATATTTTTGGGTAAACGTCATTTTTACCGTGTCTGTGATCGTTTGGAGACCCTTTGGGTACATAACGTTGAGGTATGTCTCCATAGCGGGTGAGAGTTGTGAGGCTTTATTGACAGCTTCTGCGACGGGATAGCGTATCTTGTTTGTTATTTCTTGTGTTGGAGGTGTTAGGATTATTGCTTTTATTATAGGTTTTTTTTCAAGCGAACTTTTCAGGAGCATATATCCTTTGCGTGTGGCAACGATTACTAAAGCTATTTCTCCTACTGTCGTTGCCACCCCAGCGATACCTATCGCTTTTGAGATACCTACCGCGTGGTCTTTCACCCACTGCTTTTGGTTTTCAGAGAGTCGGGGGATGATATATGTGGCTATCGCACGACCGATGCGTTCAGCCTGAGCATTTGGCATCTGACCTTTGATGGCTTCGCCAATTCCATACCATATGGTTTTGGGTGCCAAGGATTGTGGCATTGATAGCTCTAGGGATCGTTGCATTCCTTTAGTATTATACCGCACGAGCAACTTGAGAATAAAGTATCTATTAGAAGTTCGTATACACGTTGTAATTGACAATGTTCTATTGACGTGTCATACATAAAGAGGTCTCAGTTTTGACAATCACCATAAGGAGTGATATTATAGGCTATGGCTGTACAAGGTTATGAGATTCGACCAGTAAATATTTCTTTAGTAGACAAGAGCGACAAACCCGCCCTTTCATCCCCTGTTCGCGATAAGCAAGATGTTATATTTTTTGGTCACGGGAAACACGTTAGTTATCTCGATGAAAACTACCCTATAGTAAATGATGATGATCTCAGTGTTTCACAACCGGCACGATTTCATAAAAATATTGGTTTTGGTGATCATTCTGGTCATGATCGCCACGCACCACTTACTATTTTCAATCTAGACGCGCTTCCCGGACAGCGCATAAAGGACGGCCATTTTCCGGAGCGAACTGTTGGCCCGAAAGTGGCATATTCCCCTGCTCTTGAGCCAGTGCAGTTACCATGGGAACTTGCTATCCCCGGAGCTCTTATAACTGCAGGAACGCTTTCTCTTTGGGGGAGTAACCGTTTGAGAAAAATTGACAATAAGTGGGCTAAACGCGGAAGTATTCTACTGGGGGGCACGGGTGCTGTAGAAATAGGATTAGCTACTGTGGCATGCGGCACATCGCCGCGCACAGCTGAAACTGCGCCAGTGGCGGTTGAAGTACTTACAGTACAATCAGTGGAAAACGCAGTGAACACATGGAATGACTTTCATATTACCGATGGTGTTCAGGATTTCCACCTTAATCGTACAGGCGACATCAGTTCGTCCGTTGATAAGGGAAAAATCGTGACTGCACCGTTTGCCTTGAAAGGAAAGGATGGGTGGGTTTACACCCTGGCTAGCTCAACACTTTTGACCGTTGATATAAATGGTGATACGGGCGCCAAAGGAGTTGGCACACTGACAATACCCTCCCACTTTCTTGTAGCACATGATCCGAAAACTGGTGAGAATGCCACATACTATTTACAGCCGCAAACCTTGGAAAATATTACTCACTATACAGCTTTAAAAATAAATGAAGATGACTTTGGGGTAAAGGCTGGGTTTCAGTTTGTCCATACGCAAGATGAGAACGGTGACGTTTTTAGTATTTGGGAGGACGGTGCACCAAGCCCGGTTCAAACGCCTATTATTGAGCAAAACGTTGATACGTTTGTGAACATATCTTTTAAACCTGTCAATAATATATTCCCGACTCCTTGGGTGGAAGTCGCTGCGACTGCCGTGCCTGTTTTGTCTTTAGAGCAACAAGCTAAACTTGCTGAAGTAAATCAAAAATTTACTGGATCATTTGTGGTCTCAGAAGATGGAGGCATAAAAAATATTGAAGGAACAGATATAGCAGGTATTACATATGATGTAGAATCTGGCATGATATTGTTGCAGTTGGACAATGAAAAAGTTTCACTTCAACCTTCTCAGATGAGTGTTAACGCAGATCGAGCTGTTCATATTATAGGATACGAGCAAAATGCAGATACGAATGAATGGAAAGAAATAATGAAATTTCCCGTGAGACAGATAGAAAATTTCCGCGAGTGTAAGATTACAGAAGATGATATCCTGAGCGGGAGAATTGATAGATGGCTTGAAACTCTTTCAAAACCGTTTGATTTAAGCAAAATTAATTTAGATGCAAAATTAGTTTGGTATGAAGGTTGGCAAGAAATAATGTATAATGTAGATACCTCCCCAAACTTTTCAATTGATGGATCTGAGCCTTTTCATCGGGATATCGTGGCATGTTATTTACAGGTAGAGAGAGATGGGAAAACATATGATTATATTTTTATGCCTGTAGAGTTTTACGATAAAGCAACGGGAAAAAATTGGTGGGTAAAACTTGTCGTTCCATTATACGATCCTCAATATAATTATGATAAAACGTCTGACGAATTCTATATTACGACGTGGAGAAATGATATGAAGATTTCAATTATCGTAACAGCGAATTCGATTCCTATGTGGAATCAAGTTGATCCACTAGTAGCCTCAACGTTTGAAAAATATTCAAGCGACCTAGATTCAAGATTCAGTAAATTTGCGGATGGATCAGATATGTCAGTGTTGAGTAATACTGATATGGTATTTCTGACAGATATCGTAAGCGGTCTTGAAGAGTGGTCTAAGTAAGCTATTTAAAAACTTCTCGTACATTGCTTTCATACAGATACGGATGGTGATACGCGATTAAATTTTCTTTTACATTCTGGGTGTACGTGTATGGTCTGAATTATTTGCGTTCTGTGCGCAGTTGTGATTGAATGATCTTATGAGGTTTTGGAGAACGTATGTGTGGGTGTCAATTGTTTGTGTTTTTTTTATTCTAGTGTTTGCCTTTGGCATGCTATACCAGTTTGGGGGACTACGGTACTACATTCGAGCTGTTCAATACGTTAAATCCTTGCCCATAAGTATGCAACCAGCGGTTATTAATGAATTTTATGGTATAGAGCCAAGTACGTATATGGGAATATTAGCAGGTGTATGGCGCGGAAAGGTGTGGGTCTGGGGAAAGAAGGGACTTCGTTATTTTAATACAGATGAAAACTCTGTATATTCATTATTAGATTCCTGTAATCGATTAGCAATCAATGCATTGGAAGAAGGAAAAACTATCGAGGTTATTCCAAAGCATATTTTTAGCCTACCCTTATGGGAGAGAAGAGTACACGCAGGCGATTATGTGGAGGTCAGAATAACGAGTGTAGAAAACGGTGGTGTATTGGGGAATTTACGAGAGGTATATGCGTATACATGGTGGCCGTTTGTTGTGGATGACGATATAATGCAATGCGGAAAATTATTATAATTTTAGTATTAGTAATCGGCTTTTTATCTCACGCTAGTAGCGTCGTGGATGCTGGTTCGTGTATGTCGTCGCAGTGTGCCGCATGGGACTGTAAATTTACGTGTACTAAATTCCGCGGGTGTTTTAGTGCGTGCAAATGTACCGATTATTTAATAGCTGGTGGTGATCAATCTCAGTGTGGAACCAAATATTGTGGTCCAGGAACGTATGTTTGCAATAGACCAGGTGGGTGCTGTGACTTTGGACCGGTATCAACGCCTGCTCCAGAGCCAGAGCCAGATCCACCAGCTCCCCCAGAGCCCACAGCCATACCTACACCAATTCCAACGTCTACCCCAACCCCAACCCCGACGCCTATACCCGTAGGTACGATTACCGCGCGTGCGGTACGGATAAACGCTCAGGACACAAGCTGTGGTACGATTAAAGCCGTGCCGACTACTGCGGGACAGGTAAACGGCACGACGCTGCAGTTTACCCCATCCTCTGCCAGTCAGCCTCCTAGCCAAACACAAAGTGGTGCGAATTACGTGACGTTTGCAAATATTCTCGCCGGCTGGTATTCCGTGGACCCCGTGCCTCCCACTGTTGACTGGATGTCTGCGCGTCCGTGCTGGACCAATCTTACGAATGGTGCGACGGGAGAGGGATTGTCAAATACTTTGCCGGCCAATCAGACGATCCAGTGGGACATCGGGTACACGTTGGGAACCGCGTGGCTTCAGACGCAAGGCGGAGACGTGTATGCCTCAGGCAATCTGCGATCCTATATCCCTAACGTCACGCCCAGAGTGTTTAGCAGAGATGGCACAGGCGGGTATCCTGGGATAGTGACGTATGGTACGTCGTATGATTTGGATAGTTCACCCTTCTCTTCAGGCGGTACATTGGTGTCTTCAAAGAACTGGCAGGTACACGCCACACAGGCGGTAGTTGATTATTACGATTATTTTTATCGCAGGTTTGGCGCGCCAACGGTCACGGATAATGATTCGTTCCCAAGCCTTTTGTCTGTCGCAAAACCCGCGTCCCGTGCCACTCCCTACTATATAGCGGGAAATATGACGACCTTTGGCGATTGGACAGTAGCAACCGGCGAAAATATAGTCTTTATCGTCACGGGGAATGTGACGATTGGAGGGAAGATAAACATCACCGGAGACGGATTTGTCGCGTTTATCGTGAATGGGAATATCATCGTCAACTCGTCAGTCGGCGTGAGTGCGCTCTCCACTGCGTCAGTATTGGATGGCATGTACATCGTCTCCCCGACCGGCACGTTTCAGACAGGACTGAGCACTGCAGCTGCCACCGCACGATTTGTAGGCAAGGGGATGTTTATTGCAGGCAACTTTCTTTTAGAGAGAGATTTAGAGCTTGTTAGTGGAAACACGGCTTCCTCTGCTGAGTTATTTATCTACGATCCGCAATTACTTATTACCCTTCCTGATTCGATGAAAGATACATCAGTAAGCTGGCAGGAGGTGGCACCGTGAAGAGTTAGTTGGTTAGTTGGTTGCTTAGTTAGTTAGAAAGATATGAAAAGAAAGATAAGATACACCGATTTAAAGCAAAAGGGGCAGATAGTGCTCATGACGCTTTTAGTACTTACTGTGGCGATTACGTTAGTGTTGGCATTTATCGGTCGGACGACGACCAATACTGCGATAACGACGCAACTTGAGGACTCTGCCCGCGCTTTTAATGCCGCAGAAGCAGGGATTGAATCGGCTCTTAAAAGCGGCATTAATTCGGCTGAGGTATTATCAGGCGGCGCTAATTTTTCCGTAACGGTTACCAACATCGGCGGTGCGGCCGGTGTGTACGAGTTTTCCAAACAAACAACGACGTCAAATACTGAAACGCTCTGGTTAGTCGAGCACAATGCAGACGGCAGCTTGAATGAGAGTACCGCATTTCGCACAAACCTTGTCAATCTTTGCTGGAGTCAGGAGGCTACGGTGCCGGCGCTTTCTGTCGGTCTAATATATAAACGCGGCGGGGCGTATTATACAGCCCGAGGGGCGTACGATGCGCAAGCGGCTACGCGCACCAATAACTTTTCTCTTCCTACATCAACAGGAGTTGGATGCGGAAAGTCAAACGTCTATGTCAAGTCAATGAATTTTTTGACTGACTTTGGTATTGATGTCGCGACGGATACGCTACTTTTTTTCCGTATTCGTCCCATTTATAACGCAACGAATATTTCATTTGATCCCCTTTTGGGCACTTTGCCGCTTCAAGCCAAACGCATAGAATCCACAGGAGCTGTCGCCTCCGGCACGACGAGAAAAATTGTAGTGTACCAACAATACAAATCTGCATCCTCTTTGTTTGATGCTGTGCTTTATAGTCAATCTGCATTGTCGAAATAGTTTTGTGCCTTTAATGTTATAGTAACAATATGGATATTCAACATACCAAGAGTCTTGTTGTTCCAATACTCAAACGTTATGGTGTAACAAGGGCGGGATTTTTTGGTTCGATCGTGAGGGGAGATATGACACCGACCAGCGACGTGGATATGTTGATAGATCCACCAAAGCATTTTAGTCTGTTTGATCTTGCAGGGTTAAATATTGATCTTGAGGAGAAGCTGAAACGAAAAGTTGACGTGGTAGAGTATACTACTATTAAACCGATACTGCGTGATCGGATACTTGCGTATGAACATCCCATCTTATAAACTGACAAAAGACTATCGAGTTTATCTTCTTGATATCATCGAGGCAATTGAACGAATCACAGAGTATACACAAGGGGTAGATGAAGCGAGATTTTCTCAGGAAATTCAGTTACAGGATGCAGTTATACGACGATTTCATATTATTGGAGAAGCAGCAAGCAACGTGCCTGATATTATACGCGGAGAACATCCGAATATTCCATGGAAAAAGATTGTCGCACAACGAAATCTGATTATTCACGACTATGCGTCTGTTCGACCACAAGAAATATGGCGGGTGGTCATTGAAGACTTGCCGCAATTATTACCGCAAATGCGTACTGTCCTCGTCGTTCTTGAGAAAAAGATGAGTAAAAAATAGGTCTCCCCTTGATAGTTTTTTGACAATATCCCATACTGGAAAGAGGAGATATGACCGAGTAGTGAAACTTCAAAAAGATTATGTTCTTTTATGTATATGTATTAGAGAGTAAACTACATAAAGAGCATTATA
>Ga0265292_1001963_pt1 | contig 15810 bp, 18 predicted proteins | sample Munlanlewell296A_FD_189080 | JGI IMG/M metagenome (GOLD analysis project Ga0265292, IMG submission 189080) | Leachate microbial communities from a municipal landfill in Southern Ontario, Canada - Leachate well 296A | ecosystem: Engineered > Solid waste > Landfill > Unclassified | place: Canada... | reverse complement strand
AGTAAGCATTCAGATTAAATGAAATACCTCATCGGCATTTTTCTTTTCATAATAATCATCGGCATCCTCGCTAACCGTGAACTTTCCAGAGACAAAAAGAGAATTAAAAACATGTTGAGGGAATACTCATACAGAACCTATTCTCCTGAAGATGAAGAGGAAAAGCATTCTGAAAAAGAGGAGAATAAGTAAGCGCTTTAATCTCTTTGGGTTCAATTCCCCGCCGCTTGCGGCGGGGTAGTTCATTAATCAGAGATCAAGCAAACGGTGAAACTTGTCCCATTTCAGGATGAGCATATTCCTTTCCGCCGGTCTCATCCATTTTTTATGGATGCTCTTTGGGCGTTTCTTCTTTGCGTATTAGATGAGCGAAGTGCATTGATACAGGGATGAAGCCATAGATTAAGGTGGCGCAGAGAATTATCGCAACAGGTCCTTCTTTGCTCCATAGAAAGTTGCCGATGATCAAGAGTATAATCAGCACAGGCATGCCGTAGATGATGCGGCGGTTCGAAGATAATGCCCGCCCGAGATGCCGGTAGTGCGTGTCAAACGACACCATTTGTATACAGGCAATACCTATCATTAGTCCGAGAACAGCCGCATGTTCCTTAAAAAGAATGATTGAGCAAAGCGTGATGATCCCTCCTGCCGTGCTGGGAACACCGCAAAAAAAAGTTGGGTCGCTATAAGCTTTATTCAGCGTAAAATAGACCAGGCGACTTAAGGTAAAAATACAGAAAGCCGAGCCAATAACAAGGCCGTCGATGCCGCCGAGGGCGTAGTAAAGTGCAACGCCGGGCGCTATCCCATAGTTCACACCATCGGCAACATCATCGGAATAAACCCCTAACCGTGTGCCGCCAAATTTTCTGGCTACCGCCCCGTCAAAACCGTCAAAGGCAGCCCCGACCATCAAAAAAAGAAGACTTATATCGAACCTGCCGCGAGAGGCGAAGATAATACTGAATATGCCGCAGAGAAGATTGGCTCCTGAAAGGGCATCTGCAATGAATCGTTTCTTCAGGATTTTTGATTCATAAAGTGCAACTACCATTGTATAGGCAATGTTAGTATACAAAAGGTAAACAACAAAATGAGGCGAGATAATCTCCGGTTTCCAGCCTTGGCTTATCATAAGCAGGGCAAGCAACGTCGTGTAGTTTATACCTGTCCTGATCCGGTTTCTGTTTTGTTCGCGACCAATGATATTGATGATGATCACCAGTAGATCCAGAATGAGTTTCCCGGCCAGCAGCATGCCTGGGATTATGTCAAGACACAGATAAGAGAGAACGATGAGGATTGGGTAATCGGTAACATGATCGAGTATTCGGCCAAAGCGTGTCTCCATTTTCCTGTAGCGAGCTGCTACGCCGGCTACATAATCCAGGGAGACAAATGTCAGGAAAAGAGCAATCACCATCAATACGCGGTAGGGAAATGTTTTGAATGGGGGAAGCGCAAGCGTCACGAGCGGTACAGTCATGAACAATTTCAAGCCTGATACTATGTTCGGGTGAAAAGGGACGACTGCCGCAATTTTCCCTTCGATAGCACCTATTAAGGTATGTTTCGTCAACATATGACTGGCGATTAGGGAGTTTTATTCAATGTGCAATTTCGCTGTTCTGATGGCAAGGTCTTTATCTTTTGTAAATAATCTCCACTCCATTCCTGAAGCGTGAATACCGGCTTTCTTATCTTGGCCTCGACAAAAATACCAGTGGCCAAAACGCTCGACAGTAGAAAATGGGTGATTGCCTTGACAGAGGAAACCACAAGGTTTAATCTCTTCAAAAAAAACAGTTTCGCCCGGGTCTTCGTCGAAAGACAGGTCATCAGGTAAAACTATTTGAGATACATCAACGCCTTCCGCTTCCTTTTCATCTAACCATTCTGAAATTGTCATTTCAATTATGCTCAAACAAGTATGGATATCTGCAGTTCATCTTTTTTCGAGATTTAGGCCTCATAAGTTTTCCCATTTGACAGTATTAGCGATTAAATCCATTTGTTATCAATAACATTATAGCAGGCCCTATAAGTATCTGCTACAAGGACCCTGCATAGTACAGTTGAGGGGGACTATTTCCATCAACAAACTATTGTCTGTACTGTAAGATTTCTTTCAAGAAAAAATTGTGCTAATTCTTCATATTTTATTCATCACTTCTTCATATTCTTTTCTTATATAAAGATTAATGACAAGCTTTCACGTGGCAGCCAGTTTCCCCCTATTACTGGCTGCCACCCCTCCTTAACATCATGTTTGCCGGAACAATGAGAAAATTTGAGGAATGCCGGGCGAAAAAGACTATGGCATGATGAAATATGAAAAGGTCACTTCAAAAACGATTGAATCTGAGATAAAGAAGTATTTAAGCTGACCACTTCTCACGAGACGTAAAATGTTCGGGATTGTTGATTCTGAAATGTGGAACCATCAGCTATCCTAAGAGCCATCCCCTAACTGATATAATAAAATTAATGATGGGTACCAAACGCAAAAAATATTATGAAGTATCAAGCGAAGGTTGGATTACCGTCTATCCTTCATTGCATGAGAATAAAGAAAAAGGCAAACTCAGGCGTATTCTTAAGAGGTTAATTCAGTTGAGGAAGGGGCATTAGAAGCAAGGGGTGAGGCAATCTTGTGTGATTAAAGTTATCTTATAAAAATTAAACAGTGAAAGGAGTGCAAAGATGAGTTTAGAACAGGTTAAAAAATTCATGACAGAAGTTGGGTGGGGTTTCCTTGCTACAAGTGACGGGAATAAGATAGGGGTAAGACCTATGGGTAGTTGTGTATGGATGGGCAATGAACTTTGGGCTGCGACTAGAGATGGAACAGAGAAAGTCTTACAACTCAGGAAAGTCCCTTATGCGGAATACTGTTTCAGCGATAGAGAAGGAAAGCACGTAAGGATTGCAGGAGCCTGCACCATTAGCACCAATAATGATGACAAGTTGAAACTGTATGAAGCCATTCCTATTCTTAGGAAATATTACAAAGACCCCTCTGACACCAAATTTGTTGTTATCCGAATGAAACCAGAACGCATAAGATTCTTGGCTGGAGTTGGGAAGGGATATGAAGATATAGAATTGCCAAAGTAACACTTTCTGCAATTATCTGAAAGCGTGAAGGGAATATAGGAATTTATACGAACAGCATCTTTCAATGCGTAATCAATTGAATAGACAAACCTTACGTGCAGAGATATAATGAATTTAATTATTAACAAAATTCACAAAACACATTCAAAATAGAAGTGAATATACCGTTTAGACAAATCGAATATTTTACATGTAGAGGTGATAGAGATGGCCGAGATAAAAGTTGACTGCACCGGGGAAACCTGCCCGATTCCCTTAGTTGAAACTCGCAAAGCCCTAAGGAAAGCAAAATCAGGTGATATCGTAGAGGTCATTGGTACTCATCCATCGTCCAAGAAAGAGATACCAATGGCAGTTAAGGCTCTGGGACTGGAGTTGCTTGATATTCAAGAGAAAGATGGAGTATGGAGAATAAGAATACGCCGATAGGAGGATAGACATGGCGGATAAAACAACTATAATAGTACATAGCGGCGATATGGACAAAGTATACAGTGCCTTAATTATTGCAAACGGGTCGTTAGCTATGGGGATGGAAGCATCAATCTTTTTTACATTTTGGGGCCTTCAACGTCTGAAAAAAGGTGCACTTGAAAAAGGGCCATTGTCTAAGATGAACATGTTCGGGTTAGGTAAACTGATGGTAAAGTTAAAGATGAAAAAGGTCGGTGTAGCTTCTCTGGAACGGCTTCTGCAGGACTTCAAGGAACTCGGCGGCAAAATACTCGCTTGTGACATGACAATGGAAATTATGGGAATAAAAAAAGAAGATCTGCGTGAGGATCTTATATCTGATTACTGTGCAGTTGGCACTTATGTGAGCGAGGCAAGAGCTTCGACGATAACGCTCTTCATTTAAGAGAAGGGAAAATATGCAAAGCAGACGTGTATATTTAGATAATGCCGCCGCTACTCGTGTCGATGAACGAGTGTTAGAGGCGATGAAACCTTACTTCTTCGAGAATTATGCAGTTGCCACCTCGGAATTTGCCTATTCCGAGGGGATTGACGCCAGGGAGACCCTGGATAAAGTTCGTAATGACCTCGGTACTTCTTTAAATGCAAATCAGGAAGAATTCATTTTTACCTCGGGAAGCACTGAATCTTCAAATTTTGCTCTTAAAGGCATAGCTTTAGCACTTGGGAAGAAAAAAGGCACGCATATAATGGTTTCAAAAATTGAAGATTTTTCCGTACTTCATTGTGCAAGAGCGCTGGAAAAACAAGGCTTCCAAATAACTTATCTTAATGTAGACAGTGATGGTTTCGTGGATCTTGATCAGCTTAAAGATTCTATTAGAGATAATACTATCCTGGTTTCCATTCAACACGCCAATCAAGAAATGGGTACCATACAAGATATTGAAAGTATAGGCCGTATCTGTCGAGAAAAAGAAGTTCTCTTTCATACCGATGCCACGCATACCTTTACCAGAGTGCCTCTTAACGTAAAAGAAATACCGGTGAATCTGATCACTGTGTCTGCCCATACAATCCACGGCCCGAAAGGTATTGGCGGCTTGTACATCAGAAAAGGTACACCCATAGTCAAGTGGATGGATGGTGGATTCCAGGAATTCGACCTTAGGGCAGGCTTAGAAAATATACCGGGTGCGGTAGGTTTTGCTAAAGCAGTAGAATTGGTAACCCCGGAAGAAACCCGGATGCTACAGGCAATGCGAGATCATATTATTGACCGTATGCTTGCCGAAATACCGAATACAACCCTCAATGGCCACCGATGGAAGCGGCTTCCACAAAATGCCAATATTACCTTTCATTTTGTAGAGGGAGAATCCATTACCCTGCATCTCGACATGCAGGGTTTTGCCGTAAGCACCGGTTCTGCTTGCTTTAGCCGATCTCTTGAAAGTAGTCATGTCATTATGGGTATCGGTGGCGACCATGAAAGGGCACATGGCTCAATACGCTTTACCTTTGGACGCTATAATACCATGAGTGAGGTTGACGATATAGTTGGAACACTGGCTGAGATAGTTAAGGAACTCAGAATAATCAGCCCACTTGGGAAAGAAAAAATGGAGGACACAAAATGACATTTCCTTATAGTGATCTAGTGTTAGAACACTTTCGCCACCCACGAAATGTGGGACAAATTGAGGATGCCGATGGGAAAGCTACTGAAGGTAGTCCTTCTTGTGGAGATATGGTTTCCGTATACATAAAAGTTGATCCCGAGAAAAAAACTATTAGTGATATCAAATTTGAATCTTATGGCTGTGCTTCAAACATTGCAACAGGTTCTATCATCACTGAACTTGCAAAGGGCAAGACGCTTGATGAAGCCAAAAAAATTAATTGGAAAACAGCTTCAGAAGCGCTTGGAGGTCTGCCCAAAATTAAAGCTCATTGTTCAGTTCTTGCTGTTGAGGGTCTGCGTTCAGCCATACAGAACTATGAAGAGCGCCATGGTCTGGTAAAAGAAAAAAAACCGACTACCGAAGATGAGATACATAGACGACTCAGGAAAGTCATGAATCCACTATCAGGGCTGGATTTAGAGCGGACCAACTTAGTAAAAAATGTGCAATTAAAGGATGGCATTGTTCGTGTTGTGATAGACCTGCCTCCCGACCATCAGTTTTCTAATTCAATAAAGGAGGAAATAAAAGAAAAGATTGAACCTCTTTGGGATATTAAGGAAGTTGTTATTGAATTCATAGCATAATATTTTATTCTATACACATTTTTATTCAATCTTTAACATCCAGCGCGATATCAAATTATTTCGGGGTGTAATCCGCAGTCTTATCTGAAATTCAACTCGTGCCGTAACACTTGCTTCATAAAATGGCTAATTTGTTGTAGGGTATATCAATAATACATAGGAGGAAGAAAAATGAATGCAGTAATCGAGGCAATCAAAAAGAGACGGTCAGTTCGATCTTATGAGTCTAAGCCCATTCCCAGGGATATCATCAACACAATAATAGAAGCTGGAAATGAAGCACCATCTGCTATGAACAGCCAACCCTGGAGGTTTGTTGTTTTCGAAGATACGAAGATCAAAGAAAAGCTCCTTGGTGTCGCGCTGCCAAATACAAAGAAGATTTTGGAAAGGGTTAAAGATGTTGATCCGGAAAAATACGAAATGATAAAAAAACGCTATGAAGAGTTAAAGGACCCTGTTTACTATTCGGCTCCCGCGATCATTTTTGTTATTGGTTCCGGACGGTATGCGGACCATTCATGTCCTTTAGCTTGTGAAAATATGATGCTTGCCGCCTATTCGTTAGGATTAGGAAGCTGTTGGGTCGGTTTTGGAGCCACGGTAACGGAAGATAATGAAGTAAGAAACCTGCTGGAATTGCATGGGGATGAAAGAATATTCGGTCCTATCCTTCTTGGTTATTCAAAAGATTATCCTGAGCGGCCACCCAAGAGAGAACCTCAAGTAAAATGGCTATAAGATAACTGATGTTACACTTGATTACAAATAACCGTCAGATTGCCGGTGCTCTCAGTTTCAAAAAGTCCTTGTCCTTAAAACCCTCTGAAAATTCAAAACCGGATTGCTTGATAAATGCGGCTTCGCCGCATAACCTTTGTATGCAATCATGTTTGCATATAGAACACAGACCTTCGATAAAACAGGTGAGTTTATACCGGTGGAGCGATTGTTACTATTACCCTCATATCACTTATTGCCAAGATGCCGTGAGGCTCGCGTATATCTGAAATCAAGACATCACCGGTATTAGCAGGCAATGTTAATCCATCCTTGCCTAAAAATTCGCCTTCACCTTCAAGGACCACAATGCTTAACTGTCCTTCTACATCGTGGGAATGAATTCCTAATTCCTGACCGCTCTTGAAATTGAAATTTATTACCCTGAAATAGGGTGAATCGTGAATTAATAACTTTTGCATCCCTTTATCGCTGAATCCGCTTTCTTTAAACACTTCGGTCCGTTTCATCATTGTTAATTCTCCTTTTGATAATGTTATATCTTAAAAGTATATAAAAATAAAGTATGATTGACAATCAGAGCTAAGGGAGAATGTCAGGGCAAAATGAAAATGTCCGGTTTTCATACCAAAAAAAACCCTGAAGCGAATTCAGGGTTTTAAAACCGAACTTATTTTGAAACAAGGACCCTACAAACCCAGCGCCTCGATAACCTTCTTTCTCTGTTTTTCGATAACCTTCTGTCCCTGTTCCAGATTCCTCAGGACTTCCTTTTTTGCATCGTCCGAAAGGTCTTTGCCACGGTCGATAATATCGCTCACCTTGTCTTTTACATCGGAAGCAAAATCGTTGATGCTGTCAACCGCATCCTCGACAAGATTAACGGTCTCCTTTTTTACGCGCCGGGCGGTCTTTGCTATATCCTTTCTCGTGTCCCTGCCGGATTGAGGCGCATACAACAATGCGATACCGGCGCCTACCGCGCCTCCTATTAAAAAGGCCAATGCTACTTTCTTATAATCTTCATCCATAGTTTTCTCCTTTCAGAACTGTCTTTATTTAACTTTAGCAGGGATGCGCACAAGAGTCAACAGCCGCATACCACACGGTTATCCTTTGGCAATATGTACTGAGAATCGGCAAGCATATTTATCATTTAGAGAAAGGCACGGTTTCTGCGCTAATCGCCGAGCAGTTCGCCGATGGGTCCCAAATCTTCCACGCGATCGCATACCGCCTTGATAATCATGATGATGGGCACACCCAGCAATAAACCCCACACACCCCACAACCAACCCCAAAACAGCACGCTGACGAAAACCACCACCGGGCTCATCCGGCTTGCCCGGCCGGTAAGCCACGGCAGCAGCAAGTAACCTTCGAGACTGGTGATGACCAGCGAGATGCCTGAGACCAGAAGTGCCATGCCGATCGTTCCGAATTGTAGAAAGGCGACAAGCGCCGTTCCGCCGGTAATGATGACCGGACCGAGATAGGGGACAGTATTGAATACCCCGGCGGCGATACCCCAGATTGCCGCATGTTCCAGGCCGATCCAGAGAAACGCGAGCCAGGTCACCACGCCCACCAGAATGCTGCTGAATATCTGCACCAGCAGATAGCGTTGAATCTGTTCGGTAATTTCATTCAGAACCTGGAGGGTGATTTTTTTCTTGCTGAGGGTGGGGCCGGTAATCTTGACCAGTTTGCGCCGGAAAGTGTCGCCCGAAACCAGCATAAAATACGATAGAAACAATACCATTGTGAGCTGGCCGGTAAACCCGACTGCACCCTTGGTTCCCATCCAAAGGTACTCTTTGACATCAAGTTTGGGCTTTTCGATCTGCACCCGCGTCACCCCGCGCGGGGCGACAGGTACCGGAGTGCCTGTCTCTTTCGCTACCTGCTCGAGTTGTGTGGCGGTTTTTTGCACGTTCTCCATCATGCCTTCGGACGTTCCCCGTTCTTTGAGCCTTGCCAGGCGAATCTTCTGCGCGGCGTCGGGCAGGGTTTCGATCAGCTTGGCAGCATCGTCGCTGAACGAATAAACCAGAGAGCCTGTCCCTCCCACGATACCCAGCAACAACACAGCGGCCCCGATGGCGCGCGGGATTCGCCATTTTTGCATCAGGTTGACAGGGGGAGAAAGCGCATAGCTAATCATCACGCCCAGCATCAGCGGGATGAAAAACGCCCTGGCCCAATGCAGCACAAAGATGACCGCGAGCACCGTGAGCAGAGCGAGCGAAAAACTGTACACATCAACCGGCATGTGCAGCGCCAAAGGAGCGGATTCCTGAGATTCCAACCCGCCTTGGTCCCGGATACTTTTCGCCTTGGGCGAAAGGTTGTTCGTCATTCCTGACTCATCTTTACACTCTTTCACAGCCCTGACCCGTCCCCATGTACCCACACTGAGATTTGTACCATGCCCTGCTGTTCTGTTACCCTGTTGAACTATTGAACCTATGCATAAACTTAAAAAGATCCGAACGTAACATGGATCTAATGTCATTATAACACCAAAACATGAAAAAACTACTCGGAGTTGCAGGCGAAAAACCGAAAAGGAATTTTTGATTGGATATACCGGACGGGTTCGGAAAGACGCTCCGATTTAGTTCGGACACCAGACCGCTTACATGTGGTGGTTACCTTATGGTAAGCGGAAAGTGTCAATTAGTCCCCGGCACAGGAGTACACTGACTAATCGATTCTTTCAGGAAACCGAAACTCCATCAAGACTACAATCGGAATAAAGCACCATCTGAAAAACCTGAGGGCGCGTGTTAACAGCTACAAAGAAAAGTTTTAGTGATGAGATTTTTGTTATCACCTGCTCACAATAGGAAACACCCTCATTCGCCCTGATAATTCTGCGAAGTACAACTGGAAGTTGTTACATATGGAAAAATAGTAACCAGAACGGCTGCAAGAAACAAGACCTGACCCTATTCGTCCGTGCTATGACAGATTCCCACTGAATTATATGCGTAATCAATCTGAATCTTAGCTGCCGTAGCAGAAGTAGCAGAAATTATTGTGGCTACAAAGGACAAGGAAACGAAAATCACGATTTTTTTAATATACATCAGTAATCTCCTTTCTTTATACATAGACTAGATAACCGTTTTCCCTTTTTACAACGAGATGGCTCACTTGCCGGGCCACTGCCCCTTGAATTTCAAACAGAACTTATTCCCGGTCAAGTGGAGCCTGTTGTTACAAGTTATTTTGCTTTTCTAGGTTTCTTAACATCCGTATCCTTCGGTAAAGGTCTGACTGCCTGCTTTTGACAATACAGTTCTTCAATCGGTAGTTTCTTAGCCGCCTCTAATACTCTTATCTTTTCCTTTTCATAAAGATCATCAATATGTCTTAACAATTCCTGGCATAGAGTTTTTAGGTCGTCTATTTTGTCATTTCCAAGCGAAGCGAGTCGCCTACGCTCAACTGAAATATCAGCTATGGCTTTTGGTCCCCTTTCTTCTGGAACGAGAGTTGCCACAACCCTATTATCCTCATAGGCATTTATAGATCGTACAATGTGCTTATTTCGGAACTCTATAAACCACTCGTGTTTCTTTAGCAGTTCAGGCGATAGCGACAATATCATTCCTTTCGGGATTCTTCTCTCGCGCACTCCGCCCTTGCTATATATCCGTGCATATCTGACCAAAGCAGCCGACATTAAAGCTTCATACGCTGTATAGTCAATTGGCTTGTCTTTAATTTCAACACCCTTTAGCAGCATGTCACAAATGGCGACTATTGTTTCCAGATCGTCGTGAACCCCTGCCAAATCTGCGAGTAATTCAGCCTCCTTAATATCTAAGTAAACAGAGCGCCAGACTGCCATTCCTCATTTTCCTTTTATATATTTCTTGACTTGTAACAATGAGTAAAGCGGCTTGCCCGCTTGTACGTCTGGTTGGAACCCCTTGGCCTCCAGCCACTACAAGAAACAAGACCTGACCCCGTTTTCGTTTCTATGGATGTTTATGTCTCCACGGCATCGTGCTGGTGTCGAAGACGTAACCTTTTCCGATGCTCTCCAATCGAAGCAACTCGTCGTCGATACGGTTAAACTGGTCGCCGTCCCAAAATGCCTTTGCCTCAGGAGTAATCCAAAAATCCTTTGTTTGAATCGGTGACACGCCCATGAAATTTAGCTGAATTTGAGACCCCGACACATAGGTAAGCCCGAATTCGCCAGCAAGAAGATGGCTGTGCGTAGTCTTGCCAGACGCCGTCAAGCCTGAAATGCAAACATTTCCATGATACCTTAACTTTTTAATTACCTCGTCCATATCGGAGTCATTCCTTTCAATAGAAAACTATGGCAACTACGAATTCCTCTTTTTCGCGCTAACAACGAGTTAAGCGGGTGCCCCGCTTGAACGATTGGTTGGAAATCACATAAGTCAACTAACTCAGCACCGTCCCTCAAATGTCCTTACTAAAACGGTCGTTATCACTATTTTTGATTCTGTTTTGGTTCGAAGTGTTTTAAGTATTGTTTATTAGCTTTCTCAAGTATCCGCTTGCCAGCGACCCATGAATTTACTACTATGATCAAAAGGAGTGTATAGCCGGTCGCTGCAAGTATGCTTGCAATATACGAAACTTGGTACCATGTACGACATAAAACATATAATGTGAATCCACCCACAAGCAACACAACACCTGAATAGACGACAATTGTGGTAATTTTATGAGCCAGTTCTGATTGCGAGATGTCCATGATCTTGTCGCCGGAAGCCGAACCCACAAACTTTCTTAACTCTCCTGGCAATCCTGACTCGCTGAACAGGGCATATTCAATTATTCGAACCGAAACGCCATGACTCATTGCATTTAGGGTCATAAGTGATTGAAATGCTGAAATAATCCAAAGCGGAATCGGGAGCAGGAGAACAATTGGCCAACTAATGTCTTTGCCAAACTTATCTGAAACAGTCATCAGCACACCTATGTAAGCACAGCCAATTCCCATCAATGCCATGGCCGTATTGAAAATGCCTGCTGCGTCTGTTTTTTCAGCCTGATAAAGTGCTCCTAGTGCACTTACGTGATCCTTAATTGCATTCATTGTTACTCTCCTAAATTGCTGACTGTATTTTACTACTTCACATTGAGGTTATATTACATTTATCTTGCAAAACTCAATATGTCGCGATCAGGGCTTTGACAGTTTCGCTGGGTCGCTCTACGAGAGGCAGATGCCATCGTCCTGCCCGGCTTTGAATCGTTATGGCTATGAGGTTGGGATAGACTTTGCGCCAACCTTCGACCGATTCTGATACCCTCACGAGTGGGTCATCTGCCGGTGAGTCTCCATGCAAGTAAATAACTTGTTTTGCGATATCTACCAGTTCATTCTCGATCATCGGATTAAACTCCGCTATAAAACAAGCTTGGCTTGTTGCCGACGGCATCCCCGCCCAAGCACCAGCATGACGAGCAGCACGGACAAGATCGGGGCTTGCATTATCTTCGATAGGAGGTCCACTCATACATTTACTAACTGCCGCCCATACTGCGGTCGACAAAGGGCCTCCACGATACCAGCACCCAAAGTTGAACAAGAAAGTAGGTCGTTTTATATCGTTAGGCCCGGCAGGAGCCGAATCAAGAACCAGCAAGACCTTCCCATATGGCGCACCATCCTGGCGGTAGTAATCAAGGAAAAGTTTACCGATCATTCCGCCCATCGAAGCGCCATAGACACGAATCTCTACCGGCTTCAGCGTGCGTAGAGACGCCATTACTTTGACGTATATCTGCTGTACGTTTACCCCTCTTTCAGCATAGTCAACCACAACTAAAGCGTCTTCGTCCGCAACATGCTTTGCGAACGCCCTACCTAAAATTGCACCCGACATCATGTAGCCTGGGAAAACTACAATAGCGCGGCGAGTTGTGCCGGAGCGAGGAGATATGATACTTACTTTTGCGGTCGTGTCAGTTCGATACACAAGCCCCACTAGTGAGTCTATAGTAACCAGAGCAATGAAGATAGCGATGACTATAGCGATCCACAAAGCACATCTACGTGCAATTTTCATAAAAGCTAACCTATTGTTGAGCTGATTCACGGCAATCTACTCACAACTAAACTCACCATTTCAAGGGGCCTCCTTATTCCGGCTTTTGTGTAGCAGGCCCTTCCCAATGACACGCCATGCAGACAAGTATATAGGGTGGGTCGTGCTCTACTTCAGGTACGTAAAAGCTTTCTAGCTGGTAGGACAAGCAATTGGGGCAGCGCCCAGGATTCTTGGATTCATGACGAACGAGTACGCCCGTAAAGGTTTCAAGCAAATGATTCGTTGCAGCCGCAACAAGCTCCGCGTCATGACGTATTGCGTTTGACGCATGTGTAAGCCAATTCACCAATTGCCAAGTGGTGTTGGCTCCATCCTTAAGGTACTTCCGTAGCTCCTTTGCATTAGGACCAGGTGCAGAATATTCGGCCATCAGCTCTGCCCAATGAATGAAATCACCTCGCTTTGGGAGCGGCGGACCGCCTTCTGGTCGTGGAATGTCCTTCTGCATCGCGCGTGCAAAGGTGAGTAGGCATTCCCTACACTTCAATCCCACCGCTTGAAAGTCCTCCGCCTCCTTGGCGAGGTCAATTGCCTCTGCTGCTTGTTCCCATCGCCTGTAGGCCGTTGCAAACACTTCTGAGTTTTTAACCCTGGCTTGTCTGGACTCGCGTACCGCAAGCCGAGCCATAAGCCCGATATGAAAGGACAATGTGTAGTCGAGGCTCGGAAAGTGTTTTTGAGAATACAGGTTTGTTGGTTCGGTGATAACCCACCAACGCCCATCCGTAGCATGCACGTCCCAAACCTTATGCAGCCGTCCCCAAACCGTTTCGGATTTCACAAGCTCAAGGTGTTTAACCTTGGCTGGGCCTTTTGGATCTTTGGCACTCTGCCACTCAAAGTAATCTGTGACTTCTCGTTCTTCGTAAGGGGACGGTTCGACAAGTGTGGTTCGAAGCGTACCCAGTGGCGGTCGCTTTGGAATCACGCACTTGCCCTTAACACTTGATTTGGTTTTTGTCTTGCTCTTGGTCATCTTTTACGTTCAACGACTTAAATGAGGCGACCGGGCCACAGACGATGGAATGAAAAACGCACCACACTTATTCCCGGTCGCCTCTATTTTATTGTTAGGCTTGTCTTTTATATGTATCTGCAATTTCCCTTAAGATCATGACACCGTCACCGGTCAATGTTCCTTGAGGACTTAACATGTTGTACTTTTTCATATCATGGATAAAACCATCAGGTAATTCGTTCTTAATATGCTGGAAGCGCTTATTGAGTGCCGTCTTGCTACCTTCAATAATCAACTCCACAGGAATATAACTGAAGAAATTAGAAACTATATAGTCAGCCATACCTCGGTCAATAGGCAGACCATTGCGCTGTCTTTGTGTGGAATGGTGAAATTCTGCCCTCCTTAACCTATTTTTTAGAAAGGCAACTTCCTTCTGTGCCTCATTCAGTTCTTCAATGTATTTATCCAATTTTGATTTGAATATTTGTTTTTCTTTGTCATCAAGTTGGGCTTTTTTGGCAAGTTCTTCAACTAACTTGTCCTTCTCCTCCAATTTCTTGTGTACTTCCTGTTCTTCTTTAATTATTTCGGTTTTAGTGTTTTCTATTTCAGAGTGCCTCGGTATAGTTGCAATTTTATCGCGCATACTTGTGTAACCTTCGTCAAGGTGTCTGAGCCTTTCTCCGAAGCCACTCTCGATTTTGACTAGCAACGAAGCGATGTCCTGCGTAAATTTATATGTGTTATCGTAAAAAGCATTCGAACTTTCAGTCGCTTTAAAGTAGAATAGTGCTGCCAGAACTACTGAAAAAAAAGCGAGTAGCAGTGACAGCAGTGTTGGAAAATCAACAGTCAGATTCAGTGGCGTCAAAGCAATCTTATAGACAAGCACACAAGTAAAAGCAATAATCACAAAACATTTGGCTTTGGTCCAATCAGATGACATATCCGTTTCCTCTTTCTTAACAATATTTTTTATTATATTTCGTAATTTCATTTGAAGCCTAACAATATTATTAACTGGTTTCTCGTTATCATACGCAACGCCTGAAGATAATGCAATAAATTCGACATTTTATTAGGCATCTGCTTATAATTGTTCGAATTCCTAACTCGTTATCCCCGCAAAATGAGTGTATAACGAGTTAACTTGTTATCAACGCATGAAAGACATTCCGTCCGACATATTGAAACAGTTCAGCAATTGTTCTTATAAGATGTCTGCAAGGCGGGCGAACTCTTCAATGCTCAGGGTCTCCGGTCTTCTCTTGGGGTCTATCCCTGCCTTATCCAGCCATTCCCTTACATCCTCTCTTACACTTTTCAGTGAGTTGGAAAGCATCTTCCTCCTTTGGGAAAAGGCCGTCCTGATAATCGTGAAGAATAATTTCTCATCTTTTACTTCAACAGAAGGTTTTTCGAGAATTATTAAGCGGATAACGGCAGAGTCGACTTTCGGAGCAGGTCTGAAAGCCTCCTTCGGGATGATGAATTCTAAAGACGGCTGTGCGTAGTACTGTACCATTATCGAAAGCACTCCGTAATCTTTTCCGCCGGGACCGGCGACTATTCTTTCGGCGACTTCCTTTTGGATGGTCAGGGTTATCGATTTGAGGGTTTTACGGGATTCCGGAATTGACGGCGTTTTCCGTCCCATCTCCAGGAGTCTGAAAATTATAGGGGTAGTGATATAGTAAGGGATATTGGCCACGACCTTGAAGGCCGGAAGTTCTTCATATGGATATTTAAGGGCGTCGCCTTGGACAAGTTCTATATTATCGTATCCGGCAAGTTCGGTTATTAATCTTTCAAATAATTGTTCGTCAAGTTCAATGGCAATGACATTTCTGACCTTTTTTAAGAGCATCTTAGTCAAACTGCCCGGACCGGGGCCTATTTCGACTACAAGGTCATCGGCGTCAAGCTGTGCGGATTCGATAATCCTTTGAAGGATTTTCGGATTACCAAGAAAATGTTGTCCTAATGATTTCTTCGCCATTCTATTGCATTATCCTTACAATTGCAAAACAAGTTATTAAGGAGTTCATAAGTAAAGCCAGACACCCTCACCCTTGCCCTCTCCCCTCTCCGCACTCAGGCGGATTCGCCGGGGAGAAAAGGGAGAGGGGACTTAAGAATCGCCCCTCCCTTGAGGGGAGGGGATAAAGGGGAGGGTGTTTAAATGTGTC
>Ga0265292_1001962_pt1 | contig 15812 bp, 17 predicted proteins | sample Munlanlewell296A_FD_189080 | JGI IMG/M metagenome (GOLD analysis project Ga0265292, IMG submission 189080) | Leachate microbial communities from a municipal landfill in Southern Ontario, Canada - Leachate well 296A | ecosystem: Engineered > Solid waste > Landfill > Unclassified | place: Canada... | reverse complement strand
GATAGGGGGGAGGGTGGCGGCATCTCGCGCCTGGTAAAAGAAAACTGTGATTATCTGATAAAAATCCCCATGCGCGGCAAAATCAATTCTTTAAACGCTTCGGTTTCGGCGGCAATTTGTATGTTTGCGCTTACAAATTTGCAACCCCCATTTTGATGTAATATAATTTGCTAGCTGGTTGTAATACAAGGAAAAGAAAGTAGGCGCACGGAGAGGTAGCAAAGTGGTCAAATGCACCTGACTGTAAATCAGGCGGTTTATACCTTCGAAGGTTCAAATCCTTCCCTCTCCATTTTGACGGTGTGTCGCCAAAAAAGAAGCCTTTCTGTTTGTCCCCTGTAAGGTCGCATAATTAAATTTGCTAACAATTTGCTAACACTCTCGGTCGTTTTGTGAACCCCCTGCACACGATGTGGGGAGACAGTGCAAATATTTTATAAATAATCTGCAATTTTGGCTGAAAGTTGTCGATAATAAATTACCTAAAAAAACAAGGAGAATAAGAATGGGTGGAAGCGCGCTAGTTACAAGAGAAGGACCCCCAAGAGTTCGAAGGTTGTTAAGTCTTGAAAATGCGCGGCAAATTATTGATCGCCATAAGGGGACACTCCCTTTTCGCGAACAAGAGATTGTTGGCGTTAATGAGCATGGCAGAGTTATACCCCGGCCATTTGGCTTAGAGGAAGTAAAGAAGGAATTAAGATTGCCACTGGACACAACCGAACCCGTATTGGCATCCGTTGGTATTACTCGAGCGGGAATAAGTAGTGGTCGACTCTGGGGACTGTCAGGGTTTTATAAAGACTATGGGCTAAAACCGATTGGGCCACGCGGAGACGACTCTCTTGATGGCAGTTCTTTGGATTATTTATTATATAGTGTTGCGCTTGCGCGGCTGGGGCGGTTAGAAGAATGTGCTTATCTTCCAGTGCGTAGTATCGTTGGTGAGGTAGAAGATAGTTTGGCGGCACAATTAGAAGAAGATGCTGATCTGACCTTTGAAAATTTAGGCGGAGCAAGCGCCATCGTGGCAGAAGTGCGTAAATTAGGACTTACGTCTATTGAGCTTGGAATGGTGACGGCAGGAATTGCTCAGCATCAAACTCTTAAGTGGCGGATAGCGGATCCGATCGCTCGCCAACGACATATACAAGATGCAATTATGCTTGAACTGAAGGATCAGCAGGTAATCTTGGCTGAGGATGGTGACATTGTTGAAAATGCGCGTACATTTCTAGAAAGCATTCATCGCTCTACAGACTTTTACGGTACGCATAAGGGAAACTATTGGTATAGCTCCTAAAATCTTCTAACACTTTTGCTAACTCTCTCAGCTGTTTTGTGTGGTTATGAAATCAACGATGCCGGGACCATTTCGTTCTGTCGGTCGAATGGTTGATGGTTGGGGTTCAGGGAAATTATTGCGCCGGTAGCAATGCCTTTAATTTTTTTGCGCAGATAATTTATGTTTTTTATATCATTGTTTTGTATCCGGCTAGCCAGTTTTATTTCTACTGGATATATTTTGCCTTCGGCTTCAATTAATAAATCAATCTCGTGACCTTCTTTATCTCTGCAATAATACAGCGGGGCTTCTTCCCCCCGCAGCCAATAACTTTTTATGATTTCGGCAACCACAAAAGTTTCTAAAAATTGGCCGGCCATGGTACTGCTAAATAAAGTTTCTGCGGTTTTCCATTTGGTTAAATATGCGGCTAGTCCGGTATCTAGGAAGTAGATTTTTGGGGCTTTAATGGAGCGCTTGGAAAGGTTTTTGTAATAAGGCTGTAACAGAATTATCTGAAAACTTGCCTCAAGGATGTTGATCCATTCCCTGGCGGCATGGACAGAAATACCCGCATCTTTTGCTAATTCAGAATAATTTAGTATTTGGCCGGTACGGGCGGCGCAAAGCGACAGGAAACGGTGGAAATCAGTTATTTTGGATACGCTAAAAATATCACGTAGGTCGCGGTCGATATAGGTCTGGAGGTACGAATTGTAAAATGCGGTTAAGGGGGGGGCGTCTTTTTGGGAAAGGGCAGGAAAGGCTCCGCGTAAAATACGCTTAAAAAGTTTTGTTGCATTAAGTGGCAGGACTTTGATTAAAGTCTTTCCGGGTAGAAATGGGTGGGACAAAAGTGGTAATTCGCGTTCTTCGGCCAATGAGAAACCAAGTAAATTAACAATGCCCACCCGTCCAGCCAGCGATTCTTTGACATTTTTCATGATAGCAAATTGTTGAGAGCCGGTTAGCCAGTATTGCCCTTTTTTATTTGAGCGATCGACATTGATTTTAATATAAGGGAAAAGCTGCGGCGCATATTGGACTTCATCGATCAGTAAGGGCGCGGGATGCTTTTGTAGGAATAACTCGGGGTCATTTTGTGCTAATTGCCGAATAGATAGGTCATCCAGCGATACATAATTGATATCTTTGCCTTTAGCCAGATGCAGCAGTAGGGTGGTTTTGCCGACTTGTCTTGGCCCGGACAGGTAAATGACCTTAAAGGAGCGGCTTAGCTTGAGGATCTGTTCTTCTAGAAAGCGTTTCTTGTACATATATGGCCATTGTACTTTAGCAGATTAAATCGGTCAAGTTGGATTTTGCTGTCCCACCCCTAACTGCTAAGCAACATCCTCAAGAATATGTACTCTCCCTGCACGCGATGTGTGTGTGTGTGGCAGAACAAATCGCCTAAGGTGAAATATTTTTGCATATTTTTCGATATATTTATGGGGAAGACATTGGTTAAGTTTAGTCCAAACAGGATGATGTAATTAAGAATATATTAAGACATGAATATCACTAATGTAAGAAGATTAAAATTGCAGACAGAAGCGCCGGCAGAGGTAAGCGAATTTCAAAGAAGAATTGCATGCCAGAGCAAGGCAGCTGCATGGAAAGACGCGGCTCGTCTGACTGGGGAGGTTGGCTTGATGCTTGGTGGGCATGCGACGGCAGTTTCACCTGATACTTTCGTTCTGGTTGATTGTACCCTTCCACAAAAGTTCATGATCGGGTTAGATCATGGCAGTGCAGCTGATATGCTGAAAATTGCAAAAAAACGTCGGGTGATTGAAGGGGATGAATTATTTATACATCTTGATTCTCAGCTCCATCCCGATAATGACAGAGTAGATTATTTGGTTAGTTCTCCAACGGCAAGTTATGTTTCTCATGTAGCAACTTTATTCCCTCGCATGGAAAGGTGGTTTTTACATCCCGGGCTAATGAGAAGAGGGCAGGGCTTGATCCAAGTAGATTGGGGGGGGGCGCCTTTTGCCCTTGTTAATTCAATGCGTGCTAGAAGTGTACTACCAAGGCTTGCCGATAGACGATTAGTTATTAGTGCTGATATGGATCTCTTTGATACTATTTCTGATGCCTCTCTTGGAACTTGGGAATTAAACAGTCCAATGACAGAACAATTCAGGATAATGGATACCTTAGCATTTTTTATGCATCATTGTTGCTTTGGGATGTTTTTTACCAGTATCAGATATACGGATCAAGCTATTGCTGCGCAGAGAATTGAAGAATTGTTTTGCCCTTCGGAACACATTGTTAGATCCCCGGAGCGATTGTTTACCCATGATTACTAATGCCGTCCCAAAAATCTGCTAATACTTTTGCTAATCCATTTCGAACCTGCCTTGACCGATTTTGGCAAACGGGCAAAGTTTTGAAAATAATTCATTAAAAAATGAAATTTTTGGAAATGCCAGCCGATAAGCAAGGTAAAAAGGAAGGTGCCGCGATGTTAGTTAATTCTTTGAATGCTGCTGGGGTTACGCCGAAGCCGAACTTTTTGTTGCCAATAACTTATGATGGCAGAGATGATGACGAAAAAGCGTTGCAAGGAAAAAGAGAAAAGCAAAAAGAAACCGGCGTGGTGGTTACATTTTCACCGTTGATCCCGTCCGCCGGTTGTTTCTACTATAATAAAGAAGCGCCGATTGGTGACCAAGGCACGAAAATCGAATTTCCGATGGTCTATCTTAAGATTGCGTCCCAATTGGATTTCGAAGTCGGGAGGCATAAGCTAACACTGACCGAAGATTATAAGGTTGGTTACCCAATTTCCGCTACAGTTAATCCAGATGGCAATGTTTATGCTGGCGTCAACGAGCTTAGCTTGGCTTATGGCGCTAAGTTTAGATTGGGCGGATCGGCAATGTCGGTAGGTGCTTTGGTGGAACACCAGGCCAAACCGACCGGGGATACTTTTATCAGACCAATGGGGACTTTAGCTTTGCCCTATACCAGAACCTTCATTGGCGCTGGCTTCCTCCAACATTTGACTCCGGATGAAGGCAAAACGTTGCAAGCAGGGGGCGGCTTTACCTGGATGGTAATTCAGCCGGTGGCCAGCTTTAAAAGCGGACGTTATGCGGTCACCCTCTCTGGGTTTTCCGATGGAGAATATAATCCAGGCACCAATGAAAATAATAGTTTGTCGTGGGTCTACAACGGTGGCGTTATTAAAGCAACATATTAGCCATAAGTCGGGCGGTGACCTTGCCCCCCCCAATCTACTAACACTTCTGCTAACACTTTCGGCCGGCCCGGCACACGATGTGGGGAGGCAGGACAAATCCCCATTAAAAAAGCTGATATTTTTTCATAATTTTGACGATATATAAGTAATGAAACTTAGTTGTGTGATTCCCCACGTCAATTTTGCTTTGCCATATAGGGAGAAACGGGAAAGGCCTCTATCCAGGGTACCCGTTCGGTTGGTTGCTGGGAGAGCAAATGGCAATTTTATGAACCAGGAGGCAGTTCATTGGAAAGAGCCGAGTCATTTTGGCCCGTTCTTTTCTTTCACGGAAACTTTCGACCCAGCGCAGAGGATTGCAAGTTGGCATAATGTTTTTCTGGTAACTGCTGAGGAGCTTGTCCAAGGTGCGGCAATGTTTGGTTTCTCATTTACAGAGGGTGAACCGTTTCGGTCGGCTTTTTTTTGCATGTCTACTGCGCCATGGAATAATATCCATAGTGGTGAATATTCATCGGAAACGGCTTTGGCTGGAGTTGGGAGAGTGTTAATTGCCGCGGTTCTTCAAGCTTGTTTGCAATATGTTCCTGCCGGGGAAGAGGAGGCTCCTTTTATTTGTGGGCACTCGACAGAAGAAGCCCTCACAGTTTATCAAGGATTAAGTATAAAAGAAGGGCCTTCCCCTGCTAATTTTACTTTTTGCAGAAGAAGTGCCTTCCCATTTGTTGAACAAATGATAGCAAAGTACGGGATCTCGTAAGAAGTCTTTTCCTGAAAATCCTGATGAGGAAGAATGTTCCACTGTCCCCTCAATATCTGCTAACGCTTTCAGTTGTTTTGTGAGGTATTTAGCCAAAAAGCGATCTTTAAAAAGGTAGGGCAAAAGCCGAAAATGCACGCAAAGCCTCAAGATCGTTATCGGCAAAATGTGAACCAGATTCTCTGGCGAGCATCTCTGAATTTCTAAATAGATCGATGTGCCATCCGCCTCTAATTGATGGTGAGCTTATAAAATTAGCTTCATATGATATGCCATCAACGGTAACCGGCACCCGCGCGCCCATGCCAGTATAATGCAGTATTCCAGAACCTAGCGAAATACGATATTTATGTGGGCTAGCAAAAAATGCCAAAATCTGTCGAAAGGTTGAGTCGTTGGTATCAGGAGTAACACTTTGTGCTATCTGCAGGCTAAAGGCTGCGGCTTCGGATGAAGATCTTGTTGCCACCGAAAAGTGAACGCGCAAGGCGGTTTCATGTTCAAACGCTTGATATCTTTGCGGTCTAATTTCAAATCCGCCTGACCTGCGTGACAGATTAATGTAAGCTTGACCCATATAATGAGCTGAAATTCTACAATTGAAATTTAAGGGATAACAGCATCCTGCTTGAATTCTCATGAATTATTATCGAACAATATACAAAAAAGTCCCACACTTTCTGCTATCATTATTTCGTGTTAACACAATCAATCTGGCAGCAACTTAACCACGATAGCGTCCTCGATATAGTTGAAAAAACTATCCAGGAAAAGCTTAGCAACCTGGTGCGCGCCCGCAACAGCTATATCAATCGCGTTTATGAATTGGAAAAGCACGCTTCGCGCGAGAGGTTGGTAGTAAAATTTTACCGCCCCGGGCGCTGGACTAAGGCCATGATTTTGGAAGAGCACCAATTTTTGGCTGAACTGGCCGCGAAAGAATTGCCGGTTGTTCCGCCGCTTACAATTGACGGCCAAACCCTTTTCGAGTTTTCCCCCGCGGAAACCGCAATTTATTTTGCAATTTTTCCCAAAAAAGGTGGGCGGGCGTTGGATGAGTTTGACCAGGAGGGGTGGGAAGAGATTGGGCGCATCATTGCGCGGATTCATTTGGTGGGGGCGTTGCATAAAGAGAGCCAGCGCATTATCTGGCGGCCGGCGGTCGCCACCGCTCAGCATCTCGATGTATTATTAAAGGGCAATTATTTACTGTCCGATTTTAAGCCCGGCTTTAAACAAATTACCGAGCAGTTTATTGAAAAAGCGGACCCTTTCTTTGCCGACCAGGAATTTATTAAACTGCACGGTGATTGCCATAAGGGGAATTTTATCCACCGGCCGGGGGAGGGCATTTATGTTGTTGATTTTGACGACATTTGCGTGGGCCCGCCAATGCAGGACCTGTGGCTGTTGCTGCCCGGGACCCCTGACCATTGCGAAAACGAGTTAGGTTGGTTTTTGAAAGGTTATGAGGTGTTCAGGCCGTTTGACCGCCGCACGCTGGAGTTGGTGCCGCTTTTGCGCGGGATGCGTCTCATTCATTTTGCGGCCTGGTTGTCTGTGCAAAGCCCGGAGCCGGATTTTGCGCGGCATTTTCCCGAAGCGGGGAATAAACGATATTGGAATGAGCTGATTAAAGAATTGCAGGAAATATATTTTGGTTTTTTGCCACAATCTAGATAATGCAAAACGGCCGGGGATTACTGCCTTATAATTACCGCCGGCAGATTTTTCTCTCCAAATGCGCCGTAGGGCACCGGCTGGGCAATTTTGCCAGCCTTAATTAGGTATTGGTTGTTTATATCCCACACTTTTTGCCAGTAACAATAGGAGAAATGGCTTAAAAGTAAATCCGCGGCGGCCTGTTGGCTTTCCGGAAAAATGCCGGCGGTTTCAAAAACATAAGCAAAATCATCTCCGTCATAATTCCGTCGGGTGCGTTGGTTTAATTCTTTTATTAGTGCTTTAGTGTGTTTCCGTGGGTCTTCCTTAATATTTTGCACCGCGCGAAACCAGAGGTTTATCAGTGATTCTACGGTGGCGGGATGTTTTTGGAGATAAGCTTTAGTGGTGACCAGGCCATAAATTGAAATCAATCCCAGATCGGAGGCAAAAATTAATGGCGGATGGTTTTCTTTGCGTGCGGCCAGCTGAACCGATAAATCGCCGGCCATGACCTCGGCGTCGCCCTTAAGGAAGGCGGCCAGGCATTTATCCGGCGGGGCGTAAGCCATTTTAACCGCAGAGGTTTTTAACCCGGCTTTTTCCAGCGCCAACCGTAACAGCTGTTCGGCATTGCTGCCTTTGGTGGTAAAAATAGTTTTGCCTTTTATCACTTCGGCAAAGGGCTTGATTTTGCTGCCGGCGCGAATCAGGATGGCGTCGCCTTTGTCGATATAAAAGGGACAATAAAAAATAATTTCTTTGCCGGCGCTTTTAGCTTGTGCAAAAGCGGATTGAAAGGCGAGGAAATCCATGATGGCAACCTCAACTTTGCCGCTTAACAGGGCTGCCCCCAGCTCTTTTTCGGGGTAAAAGCGCGTCCGGATTTTTACCTGTTCTTCTTTATCCCAGCCTTTTTTCTCGATCAGGTAGGGGGGGATTGCGGCGGGAGCAGTGAATGTGCCAAAGTTCACTCTTTGACGCATGAGAAAAAATCCCGCGGAGGGGCTAAATATAAACAAGTAGACCGAGCCGGCGATAATCATAACCGCCAGCAAGATAACAATAATTAACGGCCATTGGTTGCCTTTCATTTTATGTTGTCATTATATCCGGCGGTTTATGAAAAGCAACGCAAAAAACAATAAATCGCCCCCAAAAAAAGCGCGGAATAGATTGACTTTTACATGTTGCGCGCTAAAATTTATGCAAAGGGAGGCGATGTTATGGGAAAAATGAGTTGGTGGAAAATTGTCTTGTCCCTGGTCCTGTTGGTGATTGTGGCGCAGGTGATACATACGGGTGAGGCGATGCTGACGATGAAATATTATATTGATCCAGCGCGCGCGGCAATTTGGTCAAAAATTATGTGCCCAAATGCCGGTCCGCCACCCACCAGTTTTTATTATTATTCTCTGGCTTTGTCTTTGGTTTCCTGGTTTTTATTTATGCTGGTGTATGCGATTGTCAGACCATCAGTGCCGGGAGTAAACGGCTGGCAAAAAGGTGCAATGTACGGCCTTTTGATTTGGTTGGTGGCGGGGTTGCCGGGGATGTTGTCGATGTTGTTGTTGGTTAATTTGCCGTGGAAATTAGTGGCGGTTTGGATTGCTTCAATGTTGATAATTGATTTAGTCAACGGCGCCATCAACGCGGCGATTAATAAGTAAAAATTATGTAGTATGCCCCGAAGTTGAATCCTCAGCTTCGGGGCGTATACTATATATTATATATTAGGAAGAGTTTGAGGGAGGGCTTATGTTCCCATCGCTGGCCTCGCCGCAGGGCCAATTATTATTGGTTTTAATTATTTGGAGTTTAGTTTGGAAGGGGATTGCCATGTGGCGGTCGGCACGCAATGACCAGCTCAGCTGGTTTTTGGCGATTTTTGTTTTGAGTTCCGTGGGCGTTCTGGAAATTATTTATTTGCTGTTTTTCCAAAAGGATAAAAGTTGCGCACCACGGGCCAATCGTTAATTTGTTCCCGCGCCCAAAAATAATTTCCTGATTTCCTGCAATTTTTGTTGACATTTGCACGATATATAGTATACAATGTCTATCAAGTTAGTATAGTTAGGGGCAAACATGAAGATTACTTTTAAGGGTGACTACGCGCTGAAAGCGGTTTTGGATTTATCGATCAACGCGGGCCGTCCCGAAAAAATTGAAGACATTGCCCGGCGGCAGGACATACCGCTGAAATTTTTGGAACAAATATTACTGGCATTAAAAAAAGGTGGTTTTGTCCGGAGCGTGCGCGGGAGAAAGGGTGGTTACGCCCTGGCGCGACTGCCCGAAAAAATTACCATGGGCGAGGTGATCCGTTATATTGAGGGGCCGACGGAACCCATCTCCTGCATTGCTAAAACCGGGGAGACACATTGCAATTATGCCGCGCAATGCGTTTTTCGCGACGTGTTTTTGGATATTGGCAAATACATTAATAATAAGATTGACCAATTGACTTTTGCAAAGCTAAAAGACCTTTCTGCAAAGAAAATGGCGCAAAAAAAGGGAACATTAGATTATTGTATTTAGAACAGACCGTAGACCGTAGACCAGGGAAGGAAAATAAAAATGAAAATCGCAAAAAATATTTTAGAGTTGGTGGGCAGTACCCCGCTGGTCAAACTCAACGGTTTTGCCGAAGGGCTGGGTGGCCAGCTGGTGGCCAAGCTTGAGTTTTTCAATCCGGCCAGCTCTGTCAAGGACCGGATCGGAGTGGCAATGGTTGCCGCCGCGGAAAAAGCGGGCAAAATTCAAAAGGGAACAGTCATTATTGAACCGACCTCCGGCAATACCGGCATTGCGCTGGCTTGGGTCTGCGCCGCCAGAGGATATAAATTGATTTTGACCATGCCCGAAACCATGAGCATTGAACGGCGGAAATTGTTGAAATTTTTAGGCGCTGAATTGATCCTGACCGAAGGCGCCAAGGGCATGAAAGGTGCGGTGGATAAAGCGCTGGAGCTGGCGAAAGAGCACAAGAATTCATACGTGCCGCAACAGTTTGAAAATCCGGCCAACCCGGCCATCCATAAAAAAACCACTGCTGCAGAGATTTGGCAAGACACGGATGGTAAGGTGGCGGTGGTGGTGGCAGGAGTTGGAACCGGCGGCACCATTACCGGTGTTGGTGAGTTTTTGAAACAGAAGAAAAAATCAGTAAAAATTATTGCGGTGGAGCCGGCGGATTCCCCGGTGTTGTCCGGCGGCCGGCCGGGACCGCACAAAATCCAGGGGATTGGGGCGGGGTTTGTGCCGGGGGTGCTGGATCGAAAAATTATTGATGAAATTATACCGGTGACAAATGACGATGCGTTTGCGGCCGCGCGTAAACTGGCGAAAACAGATGGTATCATGGTGGGGATTTCCGGTGGTGCCGCGCTGCATGCGGCGGCAATGATGGCCGCCCGGCCAGAGAATAAAGGGAAATTAATTGTGGTAATTTTACCGGATACAGCAGAAAGGTATTTAAGTACGGCATTATTTGATGAAGGTTGATATTCGCAGGACATAATAAAAGGGAGGAAAATAAAATGACGAACTATAAAGATGAGACCAATTTGTTACACGCGGGGCAAGTCGCTGATCCCACGACGGGATCGCGCGCGGTGCCAATTTACCAGACCACGTCGTACGTTTTTAAGGATGCCGAGCATGCGGCCAACCTTTTTGCCCTGAAAGAGTTTGGTAATATTTACACGCGGCTGATGAACCCAACTACCGATGTTTTTGAGAAGCGGGTAGCGGCGTTGGATGGGGGGATAGGGGCGCTGGCGGTGGCATCCGGCCAATCGGCTATTACGCTGGCAATCTTAAATATTGCGCAAAACGGCGACGAAATTGTTTCGGCGGATAACCTTTACGGCGGCACGTATACATTATTCAGTAATACTTTTAAGAAGTTTGGCATTACGGTTAAATTTGTGGACTCATCGGATCCCGAAAACTTCAAAAAAGCCATTACCCATAAAACCAAAGCTGTATACGCGGAGAGCATCGGCAATCCCAAACTAAACGTAACCGACTTGGCCGCGGTTGCCAAAATTGCGCATGCTGCCGGGGTCCCCTTTATTTTAGACAATACCGTGACGCCATACCTGCTAAAGCCAATTGAATACGGTGTGGATATTGTGGTTTATTCGGCCACCAAATTTATCGGGGGGCACGGGACATCACTGGGCGGGGTAATTGTTGATTCGGGTAAATTTGACTGGGAAAAGGGCGGCAAATTTCCGTTAATCACGGATCCGGATCCCAGTTACCATGGGCTGAAATTTGTGGAAGCGCTGCGCCCGCAGGGCAACATTGCTTATATTACCAAGGCCCGTGTCAATTTACTGCGCGATCTTGGTTCGGCGCTTTCGCCGTTTAATGCTTTCTTGTTTTTGCAAGGGCTGGAAACTTTACATTTAAGAATGGAGCGCCATGTCGCCAATGCGCTGAAAGTGGCGCAATTTTTAGAAAAGCACCCGCAGGTGTCGTGGGTAAATTATCCGGGGCTGAACAGTAGCCCGGAAAAATCCAAAGCGGACACATATCTAAAACGTGGCGCGGGCGCCATTATTGGTTTTGGGGTGAAGGGCGGATTGGAGGCAGGGAAAAAGTTTATCAATAATGTAAAGCTGTTGTCGCACCTGGCCAACGTGGGGGATGCTAAAACGCTGGTGATCCATCCGGCCAGCACCACGCACCAGCAGTTGTCTGAAGCGGAGCGCAAGGCCTGCGGCGTAACCGACGATTTTATCCGTTTGTCGGTAGGCATAGAAAATGTGGATGATATAATTGCGGATATTGATGAGGCATTGCGTAAATAATATTTGACTATGACAAAACTTATTATTAAACCTAATCGCGTTACCTTTGCGGCGCCGCCTGACGAAATGGTTTTGGAGTCGGGCAAAAAGCTGGGGCCCATTACGCTGGTTTATGAAACCTACGGAGCGCTCTCGCCCGCCAAAGACAATGCGGTGTTAATTTTTCATGCTTTGTCCGGCGACCAGCATGTGGCCGGCTACCATGCTGAAGCCGACGAAAAGCCGGGGTGGTGGGATGGCATGGTGGGGAGCGGCAGGGCCATTGATACGGATAAATACTTTGTAATTTGCGCCAATAATATCGGCGGCTGTCAGGGTTCAACCGGGCCGTCGTCAATCAATCCTAAAACCGGCAAGCCCTATGCCCTGGATTTTCCGGTTATTACCATTGGCGATATTGTAAAAGCGCAAACCTATCTTTTGGATCATCTGGGGATTAAAAAAGTGTTTGCGGCCACGGGGGGGTCGATGGGGGGGATGGAGGCCATGCAGTTGGCGGTGGCTTTCCCTGATCGGGTTGAAAATGTAATCCCGATTGCCACGACTGCGCGGCTCTCCGCACAAAACATTGCGTTTAATGAAGTTGGACGCCGGGCAATTCTCCATGACCCCAACTGGAACGGTGGTAACTATTATGATAAAACACCGCCTAACAATGGATTAGCGCTGGCGCGCATGATCGGGCACATAACGTATTTGTCCAATGAATCGATGCACAAAAAATTTGGCCGCGAGCTGAAAGGCGAAAAGCAGTTTGAGACCAATTTTGACGAAGCGCAGTTTCAGGTGGGAAATTATTTGCGCTACAAGGGTTTGCGCTTTACCGAACGCTTTGACGCCAATTCTTATTTGTACATTACCAAGGCGGCCGATTTGTTTGACCTGGCGGATGGGTACCCATCGCTCAAGGACTCATTAGCACGCGCAAAAAATGTAAAATTTTTGGTAATTTCATTTGGCTCGGACTGGCTGTTTCCGGCCGAGCAATCGCTGGTAATTGTGGATGCGCTAAAAGATTTGGGCGCGCACGTGTCGTACAAGCACATTGATTCCACTTACGGGCACGATGCGTTTCTTTTGGAAACGGATGAGCTGACGGTGGCAATCAAGGGCTTTTTGGATGCGCACTATAAGGAGAAAAAATAATCATGCCTTGGAAAGAGCGGGTAAAACCCGATTACGACATTATTCACAAATTAGTTGCGCCCAATGCCCGGATTTTAGATTTAGGGTGCGGGGATGGGACACTACTGGAGGGGTTAATTAAGGAGAAAAATGCGCGGGGGTTGGGGATTGAAATCAGCAGTGACGGCGTCAACCGCTGTTTGGCCAAGGGGCTGGCGGTATTGCAGGTTGATTTGGATAAAGGGCTGGCCGATTTTGCGGATAAGTCGTTTGACTACGTAATTTTAAATATGACTTTGCAGGTGGTGCGCAACCCGCTGTTAGTGGTGCGCGAAATGGTGCGCGTTGGCAAATATGCAATTGTTGGTTTTCCCAATTTTGGCCACTATAAATTGCGCCTGAGCTTTGCTTTGGGCGGCCGTATGCCAAAATCCAAGACCCTGCCGTATGAATGGTACGATACGCCCAATATCCGCCTGATGACCGTCAAGAATTTTCGTGAAATGTGCGGGAAAAATAACATCCGGATTTTGCGCGAGGTTTACCTGTCCGAAGCCGGCCGCAATGTTCCTCCTCAGCTGGCCAACCTCCTGGCGGCCGAAGCGGTGTTTTTGCTGGAGGCAAAAGCTTAGGCGGCTTGCAAAAAAGGTGTAATTTTTCCCTGGGTAGCCGGGTTATATTGCGCGACCAGCCCCAAAAAGTTTGCCGCATTTCCCGCCAGGACTTTTGCCCGATCTTCTTGGGTTAATCCTAACTGGTCAAATAAACGATTGGCGGCGCGCAACGCCGCGACCGGGCTGGAAAACGGGTAATCACTGCCAAAAACTATTCTTTCGATTCCAATCTTTTCAATCGTGCGGGACAGAGCAGAGATTGCGGTGCCGGCAAAGAAATAATCGTAGCGCCCGTCGTGGGCCAGCAAAGAAGGGTCAGTTCCCCCTTCCTCTGCTGCCATCTCCGGCGGAAAGGTAAAGGCTAAATCAAGATAAATGGCGGGGTGGTCAACCAGGAAAGCCAGCTGATTTTCGGTTAATTCTGCTCCACCCAGATGGGCCCAAAGCATGGGTGCCGCATCTTGGGAAAAAAATTGCCGGTAAATTGGAATTAATTTTTCCGGAGTTGCGCAAAACCCCTCTAAGAATGAATTAATTCCCGGGTGTGACCCCATGTGCCATTGCGTAAAAAGCCGTCTTTCGGCTAGAGCTTGATACAGGGCAAACATTGCGGGGTCCGATGGATTAAACATTTGTAAAAGAGAGTGCATTTTTATACCGATGAAATTTTGGCCAATGAAATCCATGGCGGCGGTCAGCGCTGCTTCTGTGGCATGCGGATAAAGGGTGCCCAAAGAAATGAAGTTGCCGGGAAATTGCGCTTGGATTTCGGCGTGCTTAAGATTTAGCGACGCGACCAGATTTGGCCGAGTGGCAACCGGCACAAGGATGGCGCGGGTTATGCCGGCGCGCGCGGCGGTAGCTGAATAAGCTGCGGCATCAAAGTTCCCGTCAATAATGTCCTTTATGAATACGCCAGGTATGAAAATCCCGCCTTGTTCAAAGCGTGCGCGCGAGCGCATGTTTGCGGCCACTTGTCCGCTGGCTTTGCCTTTAGAGTAGAGGTGGACGTGCGCATCAATTACTACGAGCTTGGATGGCATTGATTTGACCTTCCTTAAATCTTTATCGTTCACCGAGCAGGGAAATTTCATGGTATTTTTTAAAATAATCCAGATGCAGGGTCGCGTGCAAAAAAGCTTGCGCGTCCCGCTAAGGATTGCAGAAAACCCCGAGTGGATATGATAAAATATACAATATGCAGAAAAAAGATAGCCATGCCTATCAACCCCGCCCCCTAACTGCGGCACAGCGGGCGCGTAAAAAGGAATTTACGTCTACCCCCATAGCACAAATTGATTTATCCCACACCATCTCCATCGCCGATTTAATGGAGGCCTTTGCCGGCATGTCCATCCAGGCGCGCAATTTGGGCGAGTGCGCGCAGGTATTAAAAAATCTTTATGCGGACAAAGCCCGCCCTACGGTCATGCTGGGGTTGGCGGGGCCTTTGATTGCCGGGGGGCTCCGTAAAGTTATTCGCGATATGATTGCGTACGGATTGGTGGACGTGGTGGTCTCCACCGGGGCCATCATTTACCAGGATATTTACCAGGCGCGCGGGTACCAGCATTATAAAGGTTCGCCTGACGCTGATGATGCCAAGCTCCGCGACTTATTTATCGACCGCATTTATGATACTTACGTGGACGAGGAAAAATTTTGGGAAACCGACTGCTGGATTGGCCGGTTTGCCGATACCCTTTCCCCGCGCGGTTATTCCAGCCGGGAATTTTTGGCGCTGCTGGGTCAGCGGATGCTGAAAGACAAAAATCTACGCGACGAAAATTCCATCCTTTATACCGCGACCAAATTAGGGGTTCCGATTTTCTGTCCGGCGTTAAACGACAGCAGTATCGGGATTGGCCTGACCGAGCACTATCACCGCGCCAAAAAAGAGGGGCGGCGGCCGATTACCATTGACGCCATCCGCGATAATTACGAAATTACTCAAATTGTGGTGAAATCCAAAAAAACCGCGGCGTTTTATGTGGCGGGAGGGGTGCCGAAAAATTATATCAACGACTCAATTGTCATGAGCTATATTTTTGGCAACCAGAGCGGCGGGCACGCTTATGCTTTGCAGGTTACCACGGACGTGCCGCACTGGGGCGGATTATCCGGTTCAACGCTGAAAGAGGCAACCTCGTGGGGAAAAATTAGCAAAACCGCAACCCGCGCGATGGCGTTTGTGGAGCCCACGGTTTCATTGCCGCTGTTGGTTGGTTATTGCTTGCAAAAAAAATTGTATAAAGGCCGCCGCCGGATTAATTTGCGGTGGGACGGCGACCGGTTAAAGGGGGAGATTTAGATGGAACCATTTTGGGTA
>Ga0265292_1001961_pt1 | contig 15814 bp, 17 predicted proteins | sample Munlanlewell296A_FD_189080 | JGI IMG/M metagenome (GOLD analysis project Ga0265292, IMG submission 189080) | Leachate microbial communities from a municipal landfill in Southern Ontario, Canada - Leachate well 296A | ecosystem: Engineered > Solid waste > Landfill > Unclassified | place: Canada... | reverse complement strand
CCGGTCAGGCCAAGTTGATGCAGTACCTGCCGGTGGCTTTTGCCGTATTTCAGATATTCCTCACCACGCAATTAGTCGTTTATTACATGGTCCAGGCGCTCGTCCGGATTATCCAGCAGTACTACATCACAAGGCGGTTCTATGGACACGATCAGTCGATCGGTCGACAGGCTCAGGCAGCTAGCGCCAAGGCGCGGGACATGGCCAAGGAAGACAAAAATCAATCGACAAAAAAAGTACAAGATAAGAAACAGCAATCACCCGGATCGGCGCCAGCACCATTTGTCAGCAAGCGCGTGACTCCGGCCAAAGGAAAACCGACGCCGTCGCAGCGTCCACAACCGCCGGGGAAAAACCGCAGTGGACAAATTTCTCGTCGACCAAAGCCGCCACAGAATTGATTTTTTGCGGTATCACCGCAACTCACAGAAAAAGGGACACTTATGGAATGGGTAGAAACAACTGCAGCAACAATTGAAGAGGCAAAAAATCTTGCGCTTGATCAGCTTGGAGTCGCCGACGACGACGCAGAGTTCGAAGTTTTGGATGAACCGAAGCAAGGTCTGTTCGGCCGCACAAGGGGAGAGGCGCGAGTACGCGCTCGGATCCGTCCGAAAACTCCGCGCGCCAAAACTGAACGTCGTGAACGGGGATCGAAGAGCGCACCTCGTCGGGCAGGCGCGCGTACGTCGAGTGAGTCCGCGACTCGCCCACGCAGCGAAACCGCATCTCGCCCGCCAAGAGAAAAGAGGGTGCCGCGGGAACGAACGCCGCGCGCCGAACAGTCTCCAACCGACCACGCTGATCAACCGCGAGTTGAGGCAACCACTGTTAGTGCCGTAGCGACCACATTCCTTGAAGGGGTCCTCCGTTCCGCCGGTCTTGTCGGCTCGGTGGTAGCGACCGTGGATCAGGACGACATCGAAATTCAAATTGACGGCGACGATCTCAATGTGTTGGTTGGCCAACGGGGCACGACGCTGATGGCGTTGCAGGATTTGACGAGGGTGGTCAGTCAGCGCCGCCTTGGAGATCACAACACCCATCTGCGCATTGACATCGCCAAGTATCGGGAGCGGAGGCGAGAGGCGTTGGGTCGGTTTGCCCTCAAAGTGGCCAACGAAGTCTTGGCCGGAGGTCAGCCCCGAGCCTTGGAGGCGATGAATTCCGCAGATCGCAAAGTGGTGCACGACGCGCTCGTCGGCATGGACGGAATTGAGACTCACTCGGAGGGCGAAGACCCCCATCGGCGGGTCGTAGTTTCGCTTGCCCAACCCGCTCAATAGCGGTTATCGGAAACGCCTCCTCACTTCTCACTGAGCGGTCGGCGAGTACGATCGCGTCAATGCAATCGGCCGCCGTGCCCCCAGTTGACCACGAAGGTTTATTGCGGGTGTTGGGTGAGGCCCAGCGCATTGGCACGCTCGGACAGGCGCCACTGGCGGAAATCATTCGCCACGCGACCTGGTATGCCGATGCCCTGCCCGCCGAGACAAACAGGGTCATCGATCTTGGGAGCGGTGCCGGCGTGCCCGGGCTGATTATCGCACTTGTTCGTCCGAACGCACAGATCACCCTTGTCGATCGGCGGGCAAAGTGCACCGATGCACTGCTGAGAGCCGTTGCCGTACTTAATCTGGGGGATCGAGTCGGCGTGCGTCGGGACGACGTTGAGCACCTGAGCCGTCAGCCGGAGTGGCGGGAATCCTTTGATGCGGCCGTCAGCCGCGGATTTGGACCTCCCCACCAGACGCTCATGCAGGCCAGGCTGTTTGTACGAGTTGGGGGAGTCGTCGTGATCAGCGAACCGCCCGCCGATGTCCCCCACCGCTGGATTGGCATCGATCTTGGCCAACTGGGTCTCAGCGGCCCTCATCGGCTTGGACCTGTGGGAATGTTCCACGTGGAACATAATCTTCCGATCGACTCGTAACTGTCGTACATGTTCCACGTGGAACATTGGCCAAGGGATATCCCCAGCCATTTGACACATATGGGATAACCTAAAGCGGGTATGGCACGGCTTCGGATCAGATCTCGATCGACCCCTGCGCCCGCTACACCGGTCGTTGAGGCCCCGCGGCAGCCACTTCCCCGGATCATGGCATTTGCCAATCAAAAGGGGGGCGTGGGTAAGACCACGACGGCGATCAATCTGGGGGCCTGTCTGGCCGAACTTGGCTATCGGGTGTTGATCGTCGACCTTGACCCCCAGGGCAACGCCTCGACGGGCCTCGGACTAGACACCCGGGACCTGGAAACCACGATCTATGACGTCTTGCTCCACGATGCTCCTTTGGAGGATTGCCTTGAGGCCACGGCGGTGAAAAACCTGTTTGTAGCCCCGGCGAGCCTCGAATTGGCCGGAGCGGAGATTGAACTCGTTCCCGCCATGGGTCGGGAAACCCGCTTGAAGAAGGCAATCAGTCCAATTGTCGACCAATTCGACTATGTGATTATCGACTGTCCCCCGTCGCTTGGACTGCTCACAGTCAATGGGCTGACCGCGGCTCAGGAGGTCGTCGTACCGGTGCAATGCCAGTACTACGCCCTCGAAGGCCTTGGCCAACTCCTCCGAAATGTGGCCCTTGTCAGCCGCAACCTCAATCCCGGACTCGGTGTCTCGACAATCATTTGCACGATGTTCGACTCGCGAACCAAACTCTCCAGCGACGTGGTCAATGAAGTCCGTGAACACTTTGGCGACAAGGTGTGCCAAACCGTCATCCCCCACACGGTCCGTTTGGCGGAAGCTCCGTCTCACGGCAAGCCAATTATCACCTTTGATACGTCATCGGCGGGGGCTAAGGCCTACCGCGCAGTCGCACTGGAGGTGAGCGGTGGCCCGCCACAGCGGACTCGGTAAAGGGCTCGGAGCCCTCATCCCGACGGATGCAAATCCGCAATCGGGTAAAACCAGTGGCGCCACGTCTGGGTTGCGCGACGTCGAAATCAGTGCCATAGACCCAAATCCACATCAGCCACGTGTCCATTTCGATGAGGACACGTTGAGCGAACTTTCGGCATCGATTCGGGCAATTGGCTTGCTCCAGCCGATTCTCGTTCGTCCGGGGAAGAATGGTCGCTTCGAACTGATTGCCGGCGAACGGCGCTGGCGGGCCGCCACGCGTGCCGGTCTCACAGTCATTCCAGCCATTATCCGGGTTACCGACGATGTGTCTTCTGTCGAACAGGCACTAGTCGAAAACCTGCACCGACAGGATCTCACACCGCTCGAAGAAGCGGCCGCCTACAAGCAACTGCTTGATGACTTTGGCATGACACACGAGCACATCGCCAAGAAAGTTGGTCGAAGCCGGTCGGCAATCACGAATTCCGTACGCTTACTGGCGCTACCTGCGGCGGTCCAGCAATTGCTGTCCAACGGACGACTATCGGCGGGTCACGCCAAAGCGTTGCTCGCATCTCCGGATCGAGCGTTCCAGGAAAAACTCGCTAGGCGGGCAGCCGATGAGAATTTGACCGTTCGGGCGATCGAGGATGCTATTCGCGAACATCAAGGTGCGCCGTTGACATCGGTGAAGGGTCAAAAAGGTGGCGGAACAAAATCGACATCAACATCAACCACTGATCGTCCCGGCCTTCGTGCCCCCGGTTTGTTGGAACTTGAACACTTGCTCGCCGAGCATCTCGGCACAACTGTCAACGTGACGATGTCGGGAAAAAATGGAAAGGTCATCATTCACTTTGCAGATCTCGATGACCTCGAACGAATGTATCGCCTGATGGCGGAAGGTCCAGCTACTCAATAATTAACGTGTTCAAACATCAAGTTCACTCAGAGATCAAGAGTGATGCTCAACTTCACCTTTCACACATGCTGTGAATAAACCTGTGGATAACTTAGTCGGTGGAGGCGGGTGGAGATCCTTCGGTAATTCGTGAAACCCAGGCGGATACTGCGTTTGCCAAGGCATGGGCATATGTTGCCCGGTCGTCCTCAAGCATTGGTGAGTGGTCCAACGTGCAAATGATGGCGGGCATTCGGGTCTCGCGTAACACGGGCAGGCGCATCCCGACGACCCGAGCAACGTTGTCGCCAGTTGCGCTCAGTTGCGCAGCGACTTGCTGTGCCAAAGATCGACCTCCTTGGGAAACAAAAGTTGGAGTCTCGTAGTAGGCGACCACGCTTTCATCTGCATTGACATAGTCAATTCCGAGATACACGTGTGCTTCGAATGCATTTGCGGTTCGAATGTGATCGTTGATATCTGCGTGATCAATGATGATGACTTGTTCTGATTTGTCGTGCAGTTGGCGCGAAATCTTTTGCGCAATGTGCACCAACTGAGGTGATTGATCGCGCATCGTGGCAATCACAATTCGTGGAGATGCACTGGCACCGAAGAAATCGCCTCGAAGCAATTCCTCATACTCGCGAACGGTGACGATTCCTGGGCCATCACCACCATGTCCGATCACGCGATCCAATGCGCGAAGAGTTTCCGGTCCGCAAATTCCATCTGGGGCGAGACCAAAGTTGGATTGAAAGTCGATTAGTGCACGAATTGATTTCGGCCCAAGTATTCCGTCAATCCGACCGCAGTCGAAACCGAGTTTGGCCAATTGATCTTGCAAAACCGCAACGTCGTTACCCCGCAATTGTGGTGAGGTGAAGTAGAGAAGTCTCGAGCCAAGATTCCACGCTGCTTCCACAAGGGCTGCCCACGTGTATTGATCGCAATTGCCGTCGGGTGGGAGTCCTTGCTGGGTCTGAAACTCGATCAGCGCATCGCTAGTTTGGCGACAAAAGAAACTGGATTCGACAACGTCGTCGGTGAGAAAACCCGCAGCGATCAGTCGCTTTTGTAATTCACGGACTAGATCGCCGCGTTGGCCCTGTGTTAGCGGGAAACTGGAAGAAATTCTGCAAGCTCCTGAAGAAGTTGGCCCTTACCTTTGGCTCCTACGAGACGCTTTTTCATTTCGCCTTTATCGAAAATGAGCAGGGTGGGGATACTCATGACGTTAAACCGTTGTGCGATGTCGCCATGATCATCAACGTTGAGTTTGGCAACGGTCAGTTTGCCGGCCTGTTCGGCGGCGATTTCACCGAGAATTGGAGCAATTGACTTACATGGCCCACACCATTCGGCCCAAAAATCAACGATGATAGGCGTTTCATTGCTCTTGACCGTTTCATCGAAGTTCGTGCTTGTGAGGGTGATAATTCCGTCTGCCATGTTGATTCCTTAAGTTCTGGTCGTCAGGCTGTTACGCGCGATTCGCGTGATCTGAAGACATGATGATACCTATTACAACATCCTTGGGGGCGAGTTTGTTCCCGCGTTTGAATGCTGTCTTAGGAGTGCTGTGACTCAAGCCACTTTTCACAGTCCATTGCGGCCATACAACCCGAACCCGCTGCTGTGATTGCTTGGCGGTACGTGTGATCTTGAACATCTCCGCAGGCAAACACACCTTCAATATTTGTGGCGGTCGATCCAACAACCGTTCTCAGATAGCCGTTGTCGTCCATATCTAAAATTCCCTTAAATAGATCTGTATTCGGTCGATGACCAATAGCCACGAACAATCCGTCGATATCGAGATTTGATCGAGATCCATCAATGGTACTAGTTACCTCAACTCCGGAAAGTTTGCTATGACCGTGAATTTTGGAGACATGCGAGTTCCACAGAAATGAAATCTTTTCGTTCTTGAACGCACGCTCCTGCATTATTTTTGTGGCCCGAAGTGAATCACGACGGTGAATCAATACGACCTTTGAGGCGAACTTAGTCAGGAACATCGCCTCTTCGAGTGCCGAGTCACCACCACCCACAACCGCAACTTCCTTATTTCGAAAGAAGAAGCCGTCACACGTTGCGCATGTGGACAATCCGTGACCAACGAGTCGAAGTTCATCCTCGAGCCCGAGCATCAGCGATTGGGCTCCCGTCGAAATAATGATCGACGCTGCGGAGTATTTCGTGCTACCAACGAAAACGTGAAACGGGCGTTGCGAGAAATCGACTTTGGTCACCTTTGCGGTGATGAACGTCGCTCCGAATTTGGAAGCCTGTTCACGGAAACGGAGCATCAAATCCGGACCCATTATTCCGTCCGGAAATCCAGGATAATTCTCCACCTCGGTTGTCAGCATGAGCTGCCCGCCGGGCTGATCAGATGTAGACGATGGCTCACCCTCAATGACGAGAGGAGCGAGATTTGCTCGTGCTGCATAAATTGCGGCGGTGAGTCCGGCCGGACCCGAGCCAACGATGAGAACCTTATGCAAACTGGCGTCGCCTGACATGAAAACCTTTCAGTTGTTTTGAGGTCGGCGTCGTCGCATCAGCACTGCACCGATAAGCGTAAAAATTGAGCCGAGAACGATGTACGAGAGCCAAACCGCTGTGCCGTGGGCAAACCACACATCGCCAAGGGCCACCAACGCGCGGGAACCGCCGATGATGAATAGGGCGAACATCAGTAGGCCGATGGCAAAGGCCAAGATCCCAAATATGAGACCCCGAGCGATGACGACTAGAGGTCGCGTGGTGTATCGACGAATGAGGGCAACAAGGCGATCAATCGAGCCGACTGTTGTAGATGCCCACTGCGGATCGGTAAATGGATTGGAGGGCATGCCTTAAGGCTAACCCTCTGCGAACGTGACTCCAGAGAGGATTCCTTGGTACGGATTGGCTTGACTGCATTCACTGCTCCGACCTATTTCGCGCAGAACAATAAGCAGATAGTTAGCCGGTGAGGTGACAGAAAAGATTCCGCGTTGACGAGTGGTGCTGTACGACTTGGCAATTGGTTGTCCCCATTCGGAGAGCTGGCCAGGAGCGTTATCTTGGGCCGCGTATATTTCGATAGTCCACGGTGCATTCGACATTCCGACGCCGAGAGTTCCGCTTGCAAGTCGCGACAGATGCAACAAAACACCTACAAACTTTTTGGATCCGAAGTACTGATTGCTGTAACACGTGGTCGTCCATGTTGTTGCAGGGTTCCCATCCAACAGTGCGCCTATCTGAGCCTCGTTTTCATGTCCATCGTCGCCATTGGGGTCAAAACTTGCGGCCGATTCAATGCTCAGCGGTCCAAGATCTGATGGAACCACAACCGTGCTGTCGGCGGCGGGCTGGCCTGGTTGAGTTTCCCTGACAACCTGCCACAGCACGACGGCGCAGGCGACGAAAATGACACCGATCACCGCAAGAAGTCGGCGGTTGCTTCCGTGAGACTTGGTTCGATTTGTCTTCGAAGACGGCGCACGGCTTGGTGCTCGCTGAGGTGCAAGTGTTGGTGTTGGCTCTCCGGGAATCCGGCCACGACTCGGACTTGGCGAGGTGGAAACTCGACGAATATCGGCCATCGCCGCATTGGTCGCCGACTCGAGTCCTGAAGGTGGCGTGATCGATGTGGTGTGATCGTGCTGGCCGGTGCCTGCACTTATCAGCGCCGCTCGGGTTTCGGCGCCGGTGGCGAATCGATGATCGGGATTGCGCGCCAGCAACTTGTGAACCACCTTGATCAGTTGCGGAGACAACGAAGGCCGCAATCTCCCTAGATCTGTAGGTTCACGTTGGAGTCTGGCGAGTGCCGTATCGGCGTCGGTTTCACCGATGAACGGAACACGACCGGCCAAGCATTCGTAAAGGACAAGACCCAATCCGTACAGATCTGCCCGCCCATCTAGCGGCTTGCCTCTGACCAATTCAGGTGAGAGATATTTTGCAGTACCCATCATGATGTTGTCGTTAGTCAGGTCCTCACCGGTTGCGATCAATGCTTTGGCAATTCCAAAGTCGGTGAGCAAACATCGTCCATCGGGCGTAAGCAAAATGTTGCCTGGTTTAACGTCGCGGTGAACGTAGCCAGCGCGATGTGCAGCATCAAGTCCAGCGGCGATCGACGCACCTATATGAGTAGTCAGTTCTGGTCCAAGACGTTGTCGGCGGTCGAGAATCTCGCGCAGACTTTTGCCCGGCACGTACTGCATGACAACCGCCTGGCGTCCGTTGTGCTCGAAGCAGTCGTACACGGCGACAATGTTTGGGTGGTCTAGGCCGGCGCAGGCCACTGCTTCGCGACGGAATCGTTCGGTGACGACGGGGTCATCGGCAAGGTGAGGTTTGAGCAGTTTGACCGCTACTTCCCTTGTTAAGAAGGTGTCTGTTGCCAGCCACACCTCGGCCATTCCACCTCGAGCGATTTGCCGTTCTAAGTGGTATCGACCACCGATCAGTTCAGGAAGTGTGCTTTCAATGGACATCGCTGAAACGCGACGCTAGTGCGAATGACCCTTATGTTTTGTGGATATCAACGATGTTTAATCGTGCAAATTTACGCGCGCAGAAGTTGAAACTATTTTGCGGTGACGAATCCAACACCGATAGTGCCTGAACCAGCGTGCGACCCAATGACAGCACCGATGTCGCTGACTTCGATGTTGCCCTGATAAAACGCTTTGAGTCCGTTCAACAAAATGTCGGTGTCTGAGCACTGAGCTTGCAAGACTGCCAAATTCTCAATCGGACCTGCTTGATGAACTTTTTCAATGAGAAATGCAAGTGCCTTACCACGTGTACGTTGTCGACCACCTTCTGCCACCTTGCCGTCAATCACCGCGATAATCGGCTTGATTGAAAGAGCCGAGGCGAGCAGAGCCTTGGCGCCGCCTATGCGGCCACCTTTCTTCAGAGCGTCAAGAGTGTCGAGCGCAGCCCACACTTTTGTTCGACCGATTAGATCTTGAGCCAGATCAACCACCTGTTCAAGGGTTGCGCCGCTCGCCGCCAACTTTGCACATGACACTGCGGTCATTCCCTGACCCATCGAGGCCGATCGAGAATCAATTACCCGAATCGGAATCGTGTCGTTCACTGACTTTGCTGCAACTTCAGCGCTCTGCATCGTCGCCGACAATTCCGATGAAAGCGAAATGACCACGATGCCAGTGGCGCCTTCGGCCGCTAGGCGGCGAAAGGTGGATTCAAATTGCCCGGGGGACGGTGCGGCGGTTTCCGGTAGCACCGGCGAAGCCGCACACTTTGCCCAAAATTGGGCCGTTGTGAGATCTAACCGATCAATGAACTCCTCACTTCCAAACCGAATGGTGAGCGGGACGATGGTGATTGAGTGTGTGGTGGCAAGTTCGGGTGGAAGATCACACGCACTGTCCGTGACTATTCGAATTGTCATGCGCTTTAGCGTACTGCTGGGTGCTTACCCATCGATTCAAGGCGACGGTTCCGTCGAACATGTGCGGCCCACCAAGCGATCAAGATCAGTACCGCCGTTCCAGTCACCAATTGCCCGAGACCGGCTAGCGCACTTACCCGCGCCGACAATTGGATTCTCTTGCCTACCTGTGTCGCACCATCCGGCGTGTGAAGGACAACCTCGATCGGGAACGTTCCGTTGGCTCGGGCCACGACAGGTACAACGATGTCGTATGCGGACTCGGCTGGAATCGTCACCAACTGTGACCCGGTGGGGAACTGCAGTTTGGCACTCACCAGATCGACCAGAACGGTGAGTGGTTGAGGAGCGGTGTTGTGGAGTTGCAGTCGCAAGTTGCTGTCCTTCCCGGTCAACGTGAAGGTAAGCGATTCGGGAACCTTGATTGAGGTTCGAATAATCCGAAGTTGCGAACGAATTCCTGTCACGTAACGGTCAAAGTCCTCCGATGACAAAGTGTCGGCTGATGCGGCATTGACAATTGCTGGCCAACTTGCCAATTGTGGCGAGTCCGCCGACAACATTGTCGAGGTTGATTGAATTTCCTTGAGCAGAGTGGACAAGGTGTCTCTCGTGTTGATCAAATCGACGCGTGTTGTTCGGGGCAGAGTGACGGGAGTGGTATCGATACCGGTTACTCGGACATCGTTGAGGGCGAGGAGAACCAGTTGTGGGGCGTGGTCGAGTGCAACCGCAAGGCGGCCCATAAGTATCGGGTCCTGCACGTCTCCAGTATTGGATGACAGCACCTTTTGGCGCACGGCCGGATCGCCGTTGGCGGCAATTACTTCTTCGCGTTCGGCGAGTACCTCCGCCGCAATGCGGTAGGCATCAAGTACGGGGTTTTCGTGCGTGCCAGAAATTTCTTGCGCATACGTGGGGTCGCTGATGAACAGCGTGACCGAATTTGGTGTGACTTGAGACTGTGAATTGACTCGGTAGGCGCGGGCGTAATTGTCAAACGTGCCAAGTGGTGCGGACGCCTGAGGCAGGAGAACCAATGATTGGATTCCCGAATCACGAAGTAACGATGCCCCGTCGGTATCTACCCCGATTCGGCTCAGCCATGTCGAACGCGACGGTACGGCATCCCCGTTGTTCGCGTCGATGATGTCTTCGCCAAGCCGCAGCTGATCGGCGAACTCGGTATCCATCGAGCTTCGCTGTGCACTCGAGGGATCAAATGAGACATAGGTTGTCGTGAGTAGGTCTTGAAATTGAAATCGACTCCGTAATCGGGTAAGTAATTCACCGTCTTCGACCACAGTCGAACGGGAAAGCCCATCGAGGAGTTCAGGTTGAACCTGTACCGATATCGGCGCGGCATTGACCTCGAGTAAATCTGCCAATCGTTTCAATTGTGTTCTTGCCCCGTCGGGAACGATTGTGCTGCCATCTGGTTGAAGTGTTGGTGCCGAAGTGATGCTCACCGCTATGGAAACGGGCATCTGCGGATACGAAACAGCTGGATCGAAGACGTTGATGAATGTTGTCAGCTGACCAAGCACGTTGCGTCCCTGAACGATCTGCACGCTGATCGGGAAAACGCCCACTTCGCGGATGGGCAATGCATCGCGCCGAACGCTGGTTGTTGTCGGAATAGAGATGGTGAAATTTCCGCCATCTGATCTGGCGGCTTGAGTCAGGGGTATGTCGAGATGGGATTCTTCCTTTAACGCGGTGTCCCCATTAGCAATTTCGATGACGCTTGCTCGGGTTGCAATTCGTCGCCCGACGATTATGTGAAAGGTGGAAGTTCGATCGGCGGTCACCGCGGTTCGCGCTGCTTCGTCTGGAATTCGGACGACCAGCCTCACGCTTGACGATTGGGCAATGTTGAAGTTTTGGGAAGTGAGTCGCAAATCCACCGTGGTTATCGCAGCATCCGCAGGCACCGATCCCACAACACCAAATCCGATAAAGCAAAGTGGAGATACAACAGTTAGCAACCATCGACAGCGTTTGTGTCGAATTACCTCGAGCCACCTGGTCGGCGCCGTACCCAAAAAGTTGTCCATGGCGTGAACCCAAGATTACGGCGCACGACGATGAGTATGTAGGGCAACGCCTAACCTGAATTGCATGATTCCTCAACGGTTTGCACCGATACTGGAGGAACTCACTCCGCTGGCCGAGCGTTTTCGACAGGCGGGATTCAGATTGTTCATTGTCGGCGGAACCGTGCGCGATCTGCTGCTCGGCAATGCAACCGATTCGCTCGACTTCGATTTCACAACCAATGCCCTTCCGCAACAAATCAAAGCGATTCTTGATGGTTGGGCAGACTCAACGTGGACCCAGGGCGAGAAATTCGGCACTATTGGAGCCCAGAAAAACGGGCGGACTCTGGAGATAACGACCCATCGCGCCGAGGCCTATTCCCCAGATTCCCGTAAGCCGGAGGTTCGTTTTGCGCAAGACATTGCCATGGACTTGGCACGTCGAGATTTCACAATCAACGCGATGGCGATCGAACTGACAACCGACAATCCCGAATTGGTTGATCCGTATAACGGTGCGGTCGATTTGCTGTCACTCACACTTAAGACACCGTTGTCGCCGAGTGAGAGTTTTTCCGATGATCCGCTTCGAATGATGCGCGCGGCCAGATTCATGTCGTCAATGAATATGCAGCCGGTTCCAGAAATTACCTTGGCCGTCAAAAGCATGTCCGATCGAATCAAAATAGTTTCTGCGGAACGAATTCGAAACGAATTGGACCGACTCATCGTCACCGATAACCCAAGTATTGGATTGTGGTTTCTTGTCGATACGGGGCTCGCCCAGCATTTTTTCCCCGAATTGCCGGCCATGAGCCTGGAACAGGATCCAATTCATCGACACAAGGATGTGCTTACTCATACATTCGCTGTTGTCGAGAATGTAAAACCGGATGCATCGACAAATTTTGATTTTCGGCTGACCCGTTTGGCGGCTTTGTTCCACGACATTGGCAAACCAAAAACACGATCAATCAAGGATGGGAAGGGTGTGACCTTTCATCACCACGAAGTGGTTGGTGCGCGAATGAGTCGGGAGAGATTGAAGGCATTGCGCTACCCGTCGCACGACGTGGAGGCGATCACAGAGTTGGTTGCTCTGCATCTTCGATTCCATACATATCAAATGGGCTGGACCGATTCGGCGGTAAGACGATACGTGCGTGATGCCGGAAAGTTCCTCAACGAACTAAATGTGTTGACGCGTTGTGATTGCACGACAAGAAATGAAAAGAAGGCGATGATGCTGGCCAAGCGAATGGATGAATTGGAAACGCGAATTGCCGAACTGGCCACGCAGGAAGAACTCGCCGCGTTACGGCCAGAGCTCGACGGGGCGGCCGTGATGGAGCAACTCGGAATTACGCCCGGTCGACACGTCGGGGCCGCATTGAATTTCCTGATGGAGATTCGGTTAGAGGAAGGTCTGCTAGGTGACACAGAAGTGCGCCGCAGATTAAACGAATGGTGGGCGACACAACAAAAGTCATAGATAAGGGAGTGAGATTTGAGTAGGGTTCGCAGTCATGACTGATCGCAAGGGCGTCTCGGTGAGTTGGTTGAGCGCACTGAACATTTCAGACGAGACGGGTCAGGCTCTCGGTGGCGTTATCGATCATCGACTTACGCGTCGAGCTCTCATCAACGAATATCGCAAAGGTCGGTTGCGCAAGGATCAAGTCTGCGATGCCCACCCAGACCTACTTCGTGCGGCGCGAAACTTTGGGAGCCCAACACGTGTGCTGTGCCCAATTTGCGTGGCTCAGAATGTGGTGTTGGTGACGTATGTGTTCGGGCCGTATCTGCCAAAGCACGGCCGTTGCATCACGACATCAAGCGAATTAGAAAATTTTCGACGTCAGCACGACGACTACACCGCGTATGTGGTGGAGGCGTGCCACAAGTGTGGATGGCACCATTTATTGCGTTCGATTCCCACCGGCGGAGTCGAAAACAATGCGGCGATTGCTGAATGACACGCTTGTCAGTTAATTAACCATGCCACAGCCTCGTGGCAGGGTGTTGATGTGCCGTTACACTCAACTTTCCACATATTCACTCTGCCCCCACGGGGGCTCCAGTCTTTGACTGGATCCGAAGGGAGATTCCACGCTCATGCGTGCGTACGAATTAATGCTCATTGTCAATGGCAGTCTTGAGGACTCCGTTGCACACAGTTGGATCAACACCGTGACCAAGCAAATCGAGGGTGCCGGTGGAACCGTTCATGGAACTGTTAATTGGTGGGGCAAGCGTCGGCTTGCATATCCAATCAAGAAGCAAAACGACGGGTATTACGCCATATTCAATATCACCGCAGAGGGTGGTGCACTTGATGACGTCGAACGCACCCTTCGCATCGCGGACGATGTTCTGCGTCACAAACTTCTCCGATTGCCTGATGACGAAGCCGTGCGGCGAGGTCTTTCAGTTGCATCGGCAAAAGCATCTAAGTAAAAGGAGCATTGATCATGTCGGATAACACAATCACGCTTGTTGGCAACTTGACGCGAGATCCAGAACTGCGTTTTACAACGACCGGTCGGGGAGTCGCATCCTTCGGTATCGCCGTAGGTCGCCGCTACCAGGTCAACGGCGAATGGCAAGAACAGACGTCGTTTTTTAATGTCACCGCGTGGGGACAGCTTGGCGAAAATGCAGCGGCGTCATTGACCAAAGGCGCGCGAGTAGTTGTTACGGGTCGACTTGAGCAACGCGAATACACCACTCGCGAAGGCGACAAGCGCACCGCGATCGACGTCATTGCCGATGAACTTGGACCAAGCCTTCGCTGGGCAACTGCGCAAGTCGAGCGCACTCCAAAGAGCGACAACCCGAGTGGAACATCGCGTGGATCAAACCCAGGTAGCGAAGTCAGCCCGCACGACAGCGGCGAAGAACCGTTCTAAGTCACCATTTCAATTTATTAATCAATAAAGGACCCTGATCATGACAAGCAAGAAAAACAAGGCTCGCGCTGCCAAGGCGGCGCTTCGCAAATACAAGAAGCGCCCGAATGTTTTGACCAACGAAAAAATCGAATTTATCGATTACAAGGACGTCAACCTATTGCAACGGTTCATGTCCGATCGTTCGAAGATTCGTGCGCGACGCATGAATGGCAACACCATTCAACAACAGCACGACATTGCCACCGCGGTAAAGAACGCCCGTGAAATGGCTCTGCTTCCGTATACGAAGCGGGTTGCTGCAAGCCGTGCGCCTCGTCGTGGAGATGACCGAGACGGCGGCGAAAGTTATTCATCCGGCCGGTCATACAAAGGTTCCAAAGGTGCGGCCGCATTCATTCCTGATGTCGAGGCCGTTGATCTAGAAGTGACCGCCGATCTTGCCGATGTAGTCGATGTTGTTGATGTCGTCGAACCATCGGTCGACGAATTAACGAAGGAGGACTAAACCATGAAGGTTTTGCTTCGTTCAGATATCGCAGGAGTTGGCCGGCGAGGAGACATCATTACCGTGTCCGGTGGCCATGCGCGAAATTTTCTGCTGCCCAAAGGGTTGGCAGTTGAAGCCACACAGGGTGCCGTGACACAAGCCGAGGTCATGCGTCGTTCCCGCGATCAGCGAGACGTGGCCGAGCGCACCGAGGCTCAGGCGCTTGGTTCGACAATCTCGCAGACTCCATTCGTTATTTCGGCAAAGGTCGGTAAGGAAGGCCGGTTGTTTGGTTCGGTGTCGGCCGGAGACATTGTCGATGCGATCCAGAAGCAGACGAATGTGACGATTGATCGAAAAAAGGTTGATATTGGTTCACCGATTCGCACGGTCGGCGAACATACGGCAACCGTTGATCTTGGTGCAGATGTCAAGGTTGAGATCAAGCTTCAAATTGTCGCTCTGTAGTTTTCCCCAGCAAAGTCACAGGGTTATACCCCTAGCGATCAACAGCCAATTACGGGCAATGTAGAGACATGTCAAACGACGACGGTTCACGCGGCGATCGTCAGTCTGGGCACCGCAATTCACAACGCGTTCCGCCGCACAATCTCGATGCAGAAGCATCGCTACTTGGCACGATGTTGCTTTCTCGCGAGGCGGTTGGAATAGCACTCGAACGCGGAGTGCGCTCCGAAGAGTTTTATAAACCATCCCATCAACACATTTACGACGCAATACGAGCGCTCAACACGGCGGGCGAACCTGTCGACCCCGTAACAGTGGCCGACGAATTGCGTCGTGCTGGTTTACTCGATGGCGTCGGCGGTCTCGACCTCTTGTTGTCGTTGCAAAATTCGACACCGGCAATAACAAGCGCAGAGCGCTACGCAAAAATCGTTCGTGACACAGCCCGGTTACGCCGGCTCATCAGTGCGGCCGGTGATATCGCCGAAATCGGGTACAGCGAACCAGACGATGTGGAAAAGGCGGTCGACGACGCCGAGAGTCGAATTTTCGACATCTCGGAGAGCGAAACGGGAGACAACTCCGAACGCGTCGGTCCACTGATTAACGAAACGATGGAACGTCTCGAAGATCGGTTCAACAACAAGGATGCGATCACCGGAGTGCCGACCGGATTCCCCGAGTTGGACAATGTGCTGTTGGGATTCCAGCCAGGCACGCTAAATATT
>Ga0265292_1001960_pt1 | contig 15836 bp, 10 predicted proteins | sample Munlanlewell296A_FD_189080 | JGI IMG/M metagenome (GOLD analysis project Ga0265292, IMG submission 189080) | Leachate microbial communities from a municipal landfill in Southern Ontario, Canada - Leachate well 296A | ecosystem: Engineered > Solid waste > Landfill > Unclassified | place: Canada... | reverse complement strand
GAATCCTATCGCGAAGTCTTTACTATACCCGTTAAAAATTACTATGCAAAGCTCGGTTTTGATTTTTCGAAAGAGTCGTTTGAAGTTATTGGCAAAGAATGGATGGACGAATATGAGCGAAGAAAATTTGAGTGCGGATTGTATGAGGGAATTAGTGATGTTCTTGAAAAAATTAATCAGTTTGGTATTGGGCAGTCAATCCTTTCCGCATATTCCCAGCACACACTGGATGAGATGGTTGAGCATTACGGATTAACAAATTATTTTACTCATATAGTTGGTCTCGATAACATTTACGCTGCAAGCAAACTTCATCTCGGTAAAGATTTAATGAAACGTCTTGGCAACGGAAAAGGGGAGACTCTTCTCATTGGCGATACAGAACACGATTACGAAGTTGCAACAGAAATTGGTGCAGATTGTGTGTTAATTGCAAATGGACACCAGAGCAGAGAGAAATTGGAAAAACTTGGTGCAGTTGTCCTTCCTAATTTAAATCCCCTCATTGGAAGGTAAGTTAATAGTGAATAGAAACATCGGATCAATTCTTTCTTTGTGCCACTGAACTCCAAGGTGTAAATGCGGACCTGTGGCGCGACCTGTTGAACCTGCCAGACCGATCAACTCACCTTTTTTAACTTTGGCTCCATCCTTTGCGATTATCTTACTCATGTGCAGATAAACGCTGGTCAATCCCTGTCCGTGATCTAACAAAATAAAATTACCGTTGTAGAAGAAATTATTGCCGGCTATACGAACAATTCCATCGCTGATTGCGTAAATAGAATCGCCTTCTTTAGCCCTGAAGTCCAATCCGTTATGAACGTTGCTTGGTTTACCGTTCAAAATTCTTTGAACGCCAAATGTACTTCCTATATCAACACTATCAACCGGATATGCAAAGCCTACCATAAATAAAGCATCTTTCACTTTACCGACTTTTGCCCGCGCTGTTTTCATCATTTGGTTTTCTCGCTTAATGCGGTTCAATTCTTTCCTTGGCGGGGTTACATATTTTTTTGCGAGAGTTAAACGTTGTTCTTCGTATTGGCGCGGTTCAAGTGTGTATTCGTAAGTCTCAGTTTTTCTATTTTTAAAACTCAATTTCAATTTTGTTTCTCCTTTTGCATCACGATCAAATCCAAAAACAAATGCACCGGATTTGTCAACTTGCAGCTTAGTTTCGTTTAGAAATGCACTTACAATGTTTTTACCAACTCCAATTACAATTCCGCCCGGTTTCGCCTCGCCGTAAAAATTTATTTCTTGTGCCAAGAGAGTTGTGAAAAGAAAAAGAATATTTAAAAATATAATTTTTTTCAATGGTATGATTCCGCATTATTCATGGGCAAAGATAAAAAAAGGAGATTAATAGGCAACACTAAAAAACTGACCAGTAAGCTGAAATTTGTCCGGAGAAATATCTGTAACTTGAATTATCACGCGAAGTGCTTCCAATGCTGATCCTTCCGGAAAGAATTAATTTTTTAATTGGAGTGTATTCTGCCTCAATGTGTCCTTCAAGTGCAATCAAAGTGCTTTGCGGAATAAGCCCAATCTTTCCGCCAATACTAACTCTGAGAGTTTCTTTCTTATCAAGATCGTTATCAATCCAAATAGAGTGCGATTCAAAATTTCGAGGAGAGTAATAGAAATCAGATTTGTATTTATAATTTGAGTAAGTGTATTCATAACCCATTGCAATATCCGCCCAAAAATATCTTCCTGCCCTTATTCTAAAATCATTACCGGCATTACCGTCATCAATTCCGACATATTGGAAGGAACCGGATAATTTTAAACCGTCTCTGTTTCTATAATAAGTATCAATCTTGTAAAGAGAAGCATAGTAACGAATATCTAAGAGGTATGGAGAATAGAGAATAAGAGCAGCATCTGAATTCTGATATATAAGGTTCACCCCTACCGTATCTCTTTTTTCATAGCGGAAGAAAATATCATTATCGTCGCGTGTAAATTTTCCCTGTGCGCTGCTGGTGCCTAACCCAACTCCCATGCCGAAATTATTTGAAAACCTAAGAAGGATGAGTCCTTTAAATGTTGTAAACAGCTGCTCGCCTGTAAAATACATTCTATCTAAAATATCTTGATTCAAACTTGCGGCATTTGCACGCATAGAACTTCTATAAAATGAAATTCCAAAGGAAAGAAAATTTGTAACACCAAGTTCTAATCTACCACCACCGCTGAATAATCTAAAACTCATATTATCGGTGTAATAAGATATTGTAGGACTAAACCCGACATAATTAGGAAAAGTTTCGAAGATTGCAGCAATACCTGTAACGGGAAGCCAGCCTTTTCTCTGTTTGATCATCGCTGTCTGAGTAGAATCTAAATCTTTCCAATCAAGAAGATTATTATAAACTGCGCGTGCAGAATCATTCTCAGCCAGCTTTGCGTAAGAATCGCCAAGATACAGGTTAGCTTCGAAATCGGCAGAATCTTTTTTTACCAAATCTTTGAATTCACGAACGGCGCTTAGAGAATCGCCCATAGCATAAAAAAGTTTTGCTCGCTGCATCCGGGCATCATAATTATCTCCGTAAGCAAGAACTTTGTTATAAGTATCGAGAGCTGCCTGATAATTCTTTGCGCAGAAGAGAACATCTCCGTATTCTTTCAGAATTAAATTATTTGGTTCGGCTTTAGACAAATAATCTTCATAAAAGGGGAGAGCGCCTTTACAATCTTTATCAACAACTTTTTGCCTGCCCTGCTCAAGAATTGCGTAAAGTTTTTCTTCTTCGAAGCGCATCTTCTGCCAATCAATGTTGGATTGAAGTTTTACAACGTCGTCATTTGTAGGGTCAATATCTTTTGCTTTGTTTGCATATTCTTGCGCACCGTCAAAATCGCGATCAATAAGTTTGATTGAACCCATCGAGATTAACGCCGCAATAGTATTCGGTCTTTCTTTCAAAACATTTCCAAGATACTGCCTTGAAAGATCAATATCGCGGTTGATCCAAACGGAAACCTGCGCACGGAAAAGTTGATAATCGAGATTACCGGGATAATCTTCCAAAAGTTTATCGGTGATCTCGATGGCTTTATCAAACTCACGGCTCCAGGCAGATATTCTTGCCCAACGGTATCGTAGTGCCGGATCTTTTTCATCCGGATATTGCTCAAAATATTTGTCCAGTATAACGCGAGCGCTATCATACTCTTGCAAATATTCATAGTACTCTGCAACCAGCTTCAACGCTTCTTTATCGCCCGCATTTGCGGCGAGGTGCGCTTTTGCGCTATCTAATCTTTCCCGGTAAGTTTTATTCCTATAGTCTGTAACGTAAGTATTTTTCTCTTTATAACGTTCGTCATCGGATTTTGTAACACCGATGATCTGTAATTGTTGATATGCCTCTTCAATTCTATCTGCCTTGATCAATTCATCAACAAGTTTGAAGCGAGATTCGATATCGTTCGGACTTCGTCTTAAAATTCTGTAGTAACGATCAATGGGATATTCTTTTTCGAAAGCGCGCGGATCTTCTTGCGTTAAATATGCTTGTCTGTTAACAATATCCAATCCATCCTGCGCTTCTTTGAAAAACGGTTTGAAGCCAAGCGCATTTTCAAATGCTTTCTTTGCAATTGCATATTTTCCAAGCCACAAAGTGAAATAACCATAACGGCTCCACAAACGCCAATCGGTTGGATAACGGTCTGTAAATTTTTTGAGGATGCGTTCGCCTTTCACTATGCTTCCGGTTTTTGCAAGAACTTCTGTGTAACGAATTATTTCATCGGGCGATGCATTGTCGTCTCTTTTTAAGTACTCATCATACCACAATTCAGCTTTGTCCCAAATTTCCATCAACTTGTACGATTTACCAATTTCGAGGTAGTTGAACGGTTTATTCGGATCAATCGCAATTTCACGCAGATGCCCTTCAATTTTTTTGTTTAAGAGCGGATACCAGATATCAATCAGACGCTGAAGATTTTTTTCATACTCGGCTCTTTTTGTAGCGCTGCGGGATTCAAGAGCAATTGCGCGCCGGTAATCCAATCTTCCGTTTTCATATTGCTGACGCTTTTCGAAACATAATCCGCGGAGATTATATCCGTCGGATTCCTGGGGATTTGCAGTAATGTATTTGTTAAGCTGATCAATCGCTTCGCCGAATCTTCCCGCTTGCATGTGAGAAAGCGCGGTTCTTTTGAGTGCGTCAACATCAATCTTCTGCGCTTCCAAAAATTGCGGAAGAATTAAAAGAAGAATTAAAGAAAATAATTTGATTCGGGAAAAGATCATAATCCTCGTTAATCTGTTGCCTATAACTGTCTTGAGAGAAAGAAATTGAGATTTGATGCTTCGGCTTCCTATTCTCACTTTCAATTTATCAAAAATTATGCAAAAAGTAATGATGGAAAAAAAATAGGATTAGTGCTTGTTTGGAGCTATTCCTAAAAAGACGAACCGGCATTGAGGGTTTAATATGAGACGGTTTTACGTTCCCGTCTCATATTAAATGAAAGTGTGTAGGGGCTCAATATACTTGATACTTGTCCCGATTTTTCGGAATTATGCCCTTACGAGGATGAAAATTATTTCATCAACAATATCTTTACATCAGCTGTAACGCAGATTTGAAATCTGCGCTACTTACATGTAATGCAAAAAATTATTTCATCAACAACATTTTTTTTGATTGAGTGTACTTGCCAGCGTTAATTGTATAAATGTAAATTCCGCTTGTTAATCTGCTTGCGTCAAAATTTACTTTGTAGTAACTGGCACTCTTGCTTTCATTTACGAGAGTTGCAATTTCTTTACCGAGCAAATCATAAACTTTTATTGTTACAAAACCATTCTCAGGTAGTTGATAATTGATTGTTGTTGTTGGGTTGAATGGGTTTGGATAGTTGCTGAGTGAATACTCTGCGGGTAATTCTTTGTCGCTTAGCTGAAGGTTTTCTTTGGAATTATCTGCCAGCGAAAAATCCCTATCTCCGCTTACGATAAGATATGCCGGATCATTCCATGTGCCGCTTGGTGAATAATATGCTTTTACTGTGTAAAACATACCTGTTGCTCCCCCATTATTATACTGGATATAATTGTAATCGGTATAACTGGTTGTTCCCCGGTTTAATGTTGCTATAGCCAAAATGCTACCATTCTTTATCCATCTCCACACCTGATATTGTGTAACTCCACTGCTTGGGTGTTCCGTCCATGCAAGACTAATGTACTCTCCGTTTGAACTGGTGAAATGAGTGTTCATTGGATCCTGGCGGGCTGTGCCTGTATAATTAGCTGTTAAGCTTAAATGTGAAGACGGAGTATTATAGGTAAGCGGATTCTGTGTACCGTTATATGAACCGCTCCAATGGTCAAAGGTATAATCAATCCAGTTTACTGTTTGGTACGGAGCCGTTATAGTGTAGTTATTATCATCATACAGGTAGGCGGTGGAGCCGCTGCTGTACGGAGTAGAGTTAACATTAATATTGCCCGCGCCAAAATCATTGGTTAAAGTTGCGTTTACTTGTTTGGCATAGATTGCTTTTAAAGAAAATGTCTGTTGCCCAATCACGTCAGATTGTGTCCTTGATACCTCTGTAGGACCATCATCCCAATTTCTCCATTTTCTGTAATAAGTATTTACAAGCTGGTTATCTTCGCCTGCTATTGTATGAGGGAATGTTCCAGCTTCTCTTGTTTGTGTTGTGCCGATTAAACCAACATTAGGAATTGTAATAGAGTTTAAGTGAATGTTTCCGAAGCTGCTTGTTTTATCGCTTCCAAAATCATTCTTTAATGTAATTGTTTTTTCGTTCCAGGTATAAGGTCCATCGATCTCATAGTCACTGCTATTATAGTCAAGACTCAGAGAACCGTTATTGTACACAAATTTCATATCTCCATAAGCTGTACCTCCCATAAAAGTCATAATAAAAAAACCAGTTCCTATCTTTACATAATAGTTCCCTCCACCAGGAAGTCTAAACATTGGGTCATCTGAGTTATTATCTCCAATATCAGCCCAGCCGTTAGTGTCGTTGTTGGGAAATCCTTGACCGGCAATCGTCGAACCACTTACATATAGTTCTAGATTTCTTGCTGCTGTGTTAAAAGTATAAACATTAACTGACACTGAAATAGCTGAACCTCCTGAATTCATGGCTTTAACGCCCAATTCCCATCCGGCATTTAATACACCATATTGTGAATATAGGCTTGAAAATGTTCCTAAGAAAAATAATAATAATACAATTGTGAAATAAAAATTTCTTGTTTTCATATAACCTCCAAAAAAAATTTTACGGCAAACAGTTATATTACAACTGCAAATAAAAAAAGTAATTCCTAAAGCTTAGGTGAACAAACCTAACTTTTTAACGGGAGTTATTTTATTTGCAATTAGAGAAGGTGTTGCTTGCCTTACCGTCGAGGCAGGCCGCACCGTCTCTCTTTTTTTTAATTACTATTTACACTTCTCTTTTTTTCTCCTTTATTTATTTATAAACCTGTGGCTTATTTCCCATGAAAAATGATAGTTCCATCATATCTCCCCACATTTCCGTCACCTATAATGAAAGTTTCATAACCGGTTGTCCATACATTTGAAAAGACAAAATTAGAATCCTTCACATGAAAGATGTCAATAAGATTTTCCCAGTTATTCCCATCATAAAAAAGAATCTGTTTAAAATCTCCAACTGCGAATAAATAGTTTTCACTTATTCCATTCATTCCATGGATAGTTGCACTGGAATTATTAAATGGTTGCCAATTTTCATTATCGTAAATCCAAGAGCCAACATTTCCAAAAGAATATATTTTTTCGAACGCACTACCATATAATCCCCAGTTACCCCACTTAATTTTTCTCAAGGTGGCATCAAAGGTCATTGAATCAGCAATTGTCCATTTATTAATATCACCGTAGATGTAATAATACTTCAATATTCCTGTGTTTTTAATAAGTGTCGTGGCAAGAACATATGCCTTACTGTTGTAATACTCAATACTTTTTAGAAAATATTCAGTTGGTGTTGAAAAATTAATTTTTATTGTATCAGCTATCCATCTGGTTTTATCATATTTCAGTATTACTCCATTTCTTCCGCATGCCCATATATTACCGCTTGGATCTTTGCTCATATCCAACAGTTCTCCTTTTATGTTCATGTTGTTCTGCCTTGTCCAGTGCGTTCCATCGTAGCGGGCAATAAATATTTCATCACCGGAGTAACCAACAGCCCAAAGATTGCTGCTGTTGTAACCGGCAATGTCGTTTACTCGCATTCCTCCTACATCTGCTGCTATGTTGCTCTCGGTCCAGCTTTTCCCGTCATAATGCCACAACAATCCTCTTGCTACATCGCTCCATCCGCAGACCCAAATATCATTTGGTGAGAATGCAAGAATGTTTCTCATCATTAATTGTATGCTTGTCGGGTCTGGTGAAGTAAGTGTATCTGCAGTCCAGGTCATTTCACGCGGTGTTTTAATTCTCTTTTCCGGTTCGGTAATAGATTTATTACAACTAAAAGCCAGGCAAGAGATTGTAATTATTGCCATGTTAAAAACTAAATTTTTCTTTTTCATTTCTCTATTCTCATATTTTATTTGCAATTGGAGACGGTGTTGCCGCACCGTCTCTCTTTCTTTTTTCTTAAGTGTTTGTTCTTTACCCTCCCAATTTATTTCCCATGCCAAATGATTGTTTTTGTAGGATAGCCTTGAAAGTTACGACCCATAATAAACGTCTCATATCCATCCGTCCATACATTCTCAAAAACAAAATATGGGTCTATAAGATGAAAAAGATCTCTTATATCACTCCAATTGTTGCCGTCATAAAATAGAACTTGTTGAAAATCACCTACCGCTATTAAATAGTTTTCATTAATTCCATATATTCCATTTAATGATGCGCCAGAATTATAATGTATTTCCCAATTATTGTTTTTATAAACCCATAAACCTGCTAGACCAACAGAATATAGTTTCCCCATAACACTTGCGTAAAGGTGCCTATTACCCCATTTAATTGTACTACTTGGTGAGTCTATTATCATTGAATCAACGATAGTCCAATTATTTATATCACCAGAGAAAAAATAGTAGACTTCTCTTCTTCTGTCAAAATCAAATACTGAGCCTAGTGCATAAATCCTATCTTTATGATACTCAACACTTTTTAATAAGTATCCAGCATCCGGGTATTTGTCCAAGTAACCTACTTTAATTGTATCAGCTATCCATTTGGTTTTATCATATTTCATTATCACACCATTTCTTCCGCATGCCCATAAATTACCGCTTGGGTCTTTGCTCATATCAAGCAGTTCACCTTTTATGTTCATGTTGTTCTGTCTTGTCCAGTGCGTTCCATCGTAGCGGGCAATAAATATTTCATCACCGGAGTAACCAACTGTCCATAAGTTGCTGCTGTTGTAACCGGCAATGTCGTTTACTCTCATCCCCCCTACATCTGCTGCTATATTGCTTTCAGTCCAGTTTTTCCCGTCATAATGCCACAACAATCCTCTTGCAATATCACTGTAACTTACAAGCCAGATATCATTTGGCGAAAACACTAAAAGGTTTTCCGGAAGCAGTTGTATAGCATCATTAATTGGCTTTAGCGTATCTGCCGTCCAGGTCATTTCACGCGGTGTTTTAATTGTTTTATCCGGGTTGGTGCCGTTGTCTTTGCAAGAAACAAGAAATGTAAAAAAAGAAAAAAACGTTGCTATTTTTAAGAAGGGTCTCAATCTATCACCAATTTAGTTATTTATCAGTTAATTCAAATTTCCACTGATTAAATAACCTTTTTTTTTGAGGTAGTCAAGTCTGTTATAAGTACTTTGTCTTAATAATCGAAAATAGCAGTTAATATAGTGTAAGAAGATAACCGTCGGGAAAGAAATACGCACAAATGAATAGATTTGCAAAAGCATGTTTGAGGAGATGAAGACAATGATCTATCTGCCGGAAAATAATTCCACACACCCCAATCAGCAGAAGTGGAATAAGAAAGCTTATTAAAATTGGAAATAGATAAACGGTTGTATGTCTGCCGATTTGAACTGAGCCGTTATCCAAATTACAACAACAAGAAGTAAAACTTTTACAGGCAGCGGCATTGAAGTAATAATTTTCTGAATCCACACTCCTAACTTAGCCGGCAAGAAATGAAATAGATATCCGAGAACAAGCAGACCGAGAATCAAAGGAAGTTTTTCCGCAAACTGCAAGAAAACTTCTGCGTGGAAGAATTGGTAAATCTGATCGAGCATATCAATTACATTCTGGAAATCTTTCGCGCGGAAAATTAAGAACGATAAAGCAACAAGATGGAATGTTATTACGATCTGGAAGAATCTTAAAAATCTTGTATTGTGGATGCGTAACAATTTATAGAGCTTCTCTTTCGGCTTCTTAAAGAACAATGAGATAGACATCAGCACACCATGAAACACACCCCACAGAATAAAATTCCAACCTGCGCCATGCCATAAACCGCAAACAAAAAATGTAACAACAAGGGCAAGAACATTTCCAAAAATTTTCAAATTACGAGAAGAAATTTGAATTGGTTTAAATAAATAATCGAGAAGCCATTTTGAAAGAGAGATGTGCCATCGCCGCCAGAAATCCGCAATGCTGGTTGCTTTGAACGGATAATTAAAATTATCCATCAACTTAAAACCGAGAAGAAGAGCAATGCCTATTGCCATATCGGAGTAGCCGGAGAAGTCGCAATAGATTTGAAGCACGTAACCGTAAAGCGCCAGCAAGTTTTCAACGCCGGTAAAACGCAGCGGGAAATCAAAAATTCTATCTACAAAGTTCAGCCCGATATAATCTGCAATCACTACTTTCTTAATCAAACCAAGCATAATTAAAAATAATGCGCGACCAATATTTTCCTTCGAGATAAACGGTTCACGTTCAATCTGAGGAAGAAAATCAGCGGCGCGGTCTATAGGTCCAAGCAAAATATTCGGGAAGAAGAAAACGTATAGGCAGAAATCGTGCAAGCTGCCTGTTGGTTTGAGTGTGTCGTAATAAATATCAAAAACATAGTTGAGCGATTTGAACGTATAAAATGAAATCCCTATCGGCAGAAAGATCGAGAGCGGATCAATATTATGTTTGCTTATATCGCTTATGATCTGCAGAATAAAATTTGTGTATTTGAAATACCCTAAAAGAGTAAGATTAAGAATAAGAGCAAGAGCAAGAAATAATCTTTTGATGGGGAATCGGTCTGTACCGGCTATCCATTTGCCAGCATAAAAATTAGCGACAGCGGAAACAACTAGAATTAAGAAATACAATCCTGCCGCTTTATAATAGAAGTAGAGAGAAAAAAATATCAGCAGAAATATTCTTGCCGCTTTGTTTTTTCCTAGAAGATTATAGAGTAGCAGAAATCCTAAGAAGAGAAAGAGAAATAAACTTGTGCTGAAAATAAGCGGATCGTTGGGATCGTATTTTAAGAGAGTGAAGATTTTTTCAAGATTGATAGATGGAAACATAGGCAGATGATTTTGATTGTGAAAATAAAATAGTTTGAATAGAACGCTGATCTTTATGTCCTTCGGACATAATAATCTGTGTTCTATTTATGAGTCTACTCTAAAAAGCTATTTGTAATGTTTGTCATTGCGAACACATTCACTCCGTTCAGTATAAACTCCGTGAAGCAATCTTTAGAATTCGTCTCGAAATCGCAAGATTGCCTGCCTGGCGGCAGACAGGCTTCGGCAAAAAACGCCTCGCAATGACAATAATGACCTTTTTAGAACAGGCTCATTTATTAAAAATTACTTGCCGGTTTTTAGATCAACAAGTTTTTGAAGATCCCCTACGTTTTTCATGCGCAGCACTTCGTAACTCTTAAACTTGATGTTGAATGATTTTTCAACAGCCAAAATTATATTAACGTGATTCAATGAATCCCATCCCGGAACTTCCGGCGCTATTGTTTCATCTTGAAGATCGAAGTCGTCAAGATTTAGTTCTGTTAGAATTACTTTTTTTAGTTCTTGTGAGATCATTATCTACTCCAAACTTGTTTGTCTTCGCGACTAATTATTCTTTCTTTATTTGCTTTTCTGCTCGGTTTGCCGGCAGAACTTTTAATTAACCATCTAGGCGGCACTAGATAAACTTTGTGAATGTTGACATCTATTGCCATTCCGGCTTTCAAAATATCCATGCGGAGTGTGTTCTTCTCTTTATCGTCTTCTGCTTTTGTCTCGGCTACAACTGCAATCTGTTCGGTTCCCATTTGCTCATCTTCTTCACCAAATGAAATTACACGTCCCGGTATAACCCCTTCCACCTGGTTCATCGCGTCTTCTATATCTTCAGGATAAATATTTTTTCCGGCAACAATTATTAAGTCTTTTTTTCTGCCGATAATATAAAATTCATCTTTATATCTGAAGCCATAATCGCCGGAGTAGTACCAACCATTCTCAACAACTTCCGCTGTTTTTTCCGGATAGTTTCGGTAGCCGTCAAACATCGAAACAGATTTCACCGCAACTTCGCCGACGAGGCCATCGGCAATATCCTTGCGACTCTCATCAACTATTCGTGCGCTGCATCCATCAATTAATCTTCCAGAAGAAACGCAGATGCGCGCAACGGAATTTTCATCTGCAAGTTTCATCGCACCGCGCGACAATTCATTTCTATCAACCGCCAATTCTTTTATCGGTTTTCCCGGTTCATGTATGGTAAGACTTAATGTTACTTCTGCCATTCCATACAAACAGGAAAGAGCAAGCGGGTTGAATCCATACTTCTTGAATTTTTCGACAAACTTTTGGTGACTATCGTGTCTAATTGGTTCCGCTCCATTGATAACAGCCCTTAGACTTGCAAGTGATATTTCACTAAGCTCCTCGTCATGAATTTTTTCTGCTAGAACATTGTACGCAAAGTTAGGCAGGCAAGTTAATGTTGCTTTCTCTTTAGTAATTACCTCCAGCAATAATATTGGCGCAAGAACCCATTCAAATGGATTGATCTGAATAGTTGTAATTCCATAAGCAAGAGGAATTTGGAAACATGCGATCAATCCGAAATCGTGATACAAAGGCAGCCAGCTTGCAATTTTATCTTTTTCAGAAAGTTTTAGAGCACTGCCTAGATTTTTTACATGGTTTAATATTGCGCGGTGTGATAAGACAACCGGTTTTTGCAAGCCTGTTGTACCGGAAGAGTGCTGTAATAATATTGGATCTGTTTCTTTTACCGAAAGAGCAATTTGTTCGATCTCGGCATCTGCATTCGGATCAATATCTTTTTTAATATCCCATTCAAGCGGAAAGAAAACGGATCTGATTGTACTGCCGGGTTTTTCTATTAATGGGTGGATGATTGGATCTAATTCGCGTTCTGTTAAAATGTAATCAAGTCCGGACCGTTGAGCCATTCCTTCAATACCTTGACGGAATTTATCGGGGTGCAATCTTGGATTGGGATAAGCAAGAACAGCGGGCAAAGCACCAGCGCGAGAAATGCCAAGATACAATGGATAGAACATAGGATTGTGGTGCATTACTATCGCACACACATCACCTTTTTTAATTCCCGCTTCCTTAATCTTTACGGAATATTTTTTTGCAGTCTCAATTAGGTTTTTGTAAGTCCAACGAGTTGGTTCTTCTCCCGCAACCCAATGAACAATTGCTTCACGGTCGGGATTTCTTTGGGCGTTACGCTGCCATCTTTGCCAAAGAGTTTTCGAATCATCCATTTGAATATTGCTCATACCGTCTCTTATTTACAAGTTAATAATCTATTTATATTGTTCCAGCAAAGCATCTGTTAAAAGATCCGCAACTTTTTTTGCACCTTGGTCATTGAAGTGAATAAAATCTTTGAATGCTAATGGCGGATTAGCGTTCACCCAAGTTGGCATGGAGTTTTCGCCACCCATCGCATCGAACAAACTCCAAAAAGCAACGTCGGCAAGCTTTGCAATATTTTTCTGTGTTTCGAGAAGTCTTAATATTGTTGGATCTGTTACAAAGCTCGATCCTTTTTTCATCGACTTATCGTGAACGGAGATCATCAAAAAACTTGTTTTGGGAAAAGTTGCTTTTAGATGGTTGATCACTTTCACCATTTCTTTTTCATACCGGCTATAATCTGTATTGCGCGATCCGGCAATGTTCAAACCGAATTCAAGAATTATCAATTTATAATCGAGAAATTTTGAAAACTCTTTTAAGATACTTGCTTGAAGTGAGCCGAGATCAACGCCTGTGTTTCCACGCAACGGCAGGTTATCAACATAAACACCGGTTCCGTTTTCCAAACTAACACCGTAAAAGTAAGCTTGATCTGCCATTGTAAATTCAATATGTATAGATTTAGCACGGGAGGCAGGTTTTAAAACTAATTCCTGAAGAGCACTTCCTGTTTTAAGTGCAGCGGTTTGTTTTGCCCCGCCATCAAAAGAATAATTTATTGTTGAGTTCTTCGCGTTCGCATAATAAAGACGAACGAGCCCAAAATCTTTTAATGATCTTTTGAAGCGCGTTGTTTCATACTGAACCCATGCGCTGCCCTTAGGAACAAATGCTTCTCCGCTGATTCCGAGCGGAAGACCTTTTGGGTTGCTCGAATAGAGCGCGGCTGATTCCCAATTATCGGAGAATGAATGTTTGGTTGTCTGTCTGAATGTAATGTCTTGAGAAGTAATACCAAGCCAACCGACACCGTTTCCGCCAAATTTATTTTGGAGCGCTTCACGAATGTCGGATGTAATTAAATCACCTTCAATTGCAGAGTCTCCAAAGTGTGCAACACGAACCGTTTTTGTTCTTGCATTTTTAAGCGCATCATAGAAATAGCTTAATTGTTTTACGTTTCCGGTGATGGAAGTTTTTCTTCCTTGAGTAAGAGACGAAGAAGAAACATCGGATTTGTAAGGCGTTGATTCGAAAAATGAAACCGCAGAAGAAAAAATATTTGTGAGATCTATAGATGCTTCATTGATTGTTGATGTTCGTTTCAATTTATGAAGAGACTGCGGCCCGGCTGCTATTTCTTCTCTTATATCGGAAAGAATATCAACGTCCTTGAGCTTAAAATTAATTCCGGGAATCTCGTAATCAACTTTTACAAATGAGATTGAATACAAAATCAAGATTGTAAGAGCAACAATTACTAACGGTTGTCTAAATTTGTTTTCGCTATTCATGCTTAACCCTTCTTAGATTTTTTTGTTCGGAAGTTGTCCAAAAAGTAAATTTTCTCTGTGTCTTTGCGCCTCTGTGGTTTATTTTTTATTCATTTTCAAATCTTTTACCACAGAGACACGGAGTCACAGAGACTTTTTGGACAACCTCAATGAAAAATTACAATTTATACTTCGCTAAAATTTTTTCAACTTCACGTGCCCATATTCTAAAACCTTCGGCTTTGAAATGAATTCCATCCCATGTCATCCCGGGGCGCAAGAATCCATCTTTACCTGAAGTCAATGAGTTAACATCAATGTAATCAATATTATTCCTCTTTGCGTAATCGGAAAGCAGTTTATTTAATTTATCAACCTCACGGTTTCTTTCAAAGTTTACTTCCGGAGTACCACCCCAATCTTTTCCATAAGTTTTTGTTGAGTAAGTTGTTGACTGAATCACCGGAATAATGTGTCTGGATTTTAATCCGGTAAGAATCCGTACATAAACTGCAAAAATATCTTCAACCGGAGTCCAATTGTATATGTCGTTCAATCCACCCATAATAAAAACAATTTTTGGATTCAGTTTGTATATCGAACTCATGCGTGCTTCGTAACCGAATAGCACATCTGAAGGAATGCCGCGTTCTACAACATTTGAACGTCCTAACAATTCATTCCATGCAGCACCGTGTGTTAACGAGTTGCCGAACATAACAATATCTGCCTCGCGAGTTTTATATAGATCAAACATTGCTTGCTGAAGAGGGTAAGTGGGATTGTTACGATACCGTAGTGTATCTTTAGCCGGAAGAGCGGCTTTAGAATTTTGAGGAAACATTTGGACAGAGAATAAACACACACAAAAAAAAGTTGCTGCTATAAATGTATTTTGACCAAAATTATTCTTCATTGAAAGTCTTTCGATTTTTTTTGGGTTAAGGGCAGTTCTAAAAATATCAATATCCTCTGCGGACTTTGCGTTTTCTTTGTGTACTCGGCGTTTAAAATTTACATACGATAATTTTTAGAACCGTCCTTAACTTAAACGCAAGATAATTCTAAACGATAAAAAATCAAAAATCTACTAGTTGATTCTGAAATGTTGTTGTCTGCGATACACGCTATTAATGCAGTGTTGTTACCTTTAATTCTTTCCTTCAACGAGATTTATCTTTTTCTCATGTTCCGCTATTCGGAATTTCAGATTTTTTTCTAGTGATATAAGTTCTGATATCTTGGCGGTGCATTCTTCTTTTTTGACTTCGGTAGTTGAAGTTTCTGCTTTCAGTTGACGCAATTCATCTTTCCGGTCGGCAATCTGATTTCTGAGCGTCTCCAATTCGCGTGTGCTTTGAGCGATCTCTAAAGCCAATTTTTGTTTGCTGTCGTTTAATGCGGAATAGTTATCGCTCGTTTGAATGAAAAATTGTCTAATGTCTTTTTCAAATGATTCTTTCTTGATCTCAAGTGAAGCGGTCTCGGAGCGTAGTTGCTGCATAAAGAGTTTTTGACGATTCGCTTCATCTTTTAGACCAACAACTAAATCGTTAAGTTCATTAAATTCCTGTTTGAGATTAGAGAGTAATTGTTCGGCAGCAGAACGTTCTTTCTGAAGCACTTTTGTCATTCCGCCAT
>Ga0265292_1001959_pt1 | contig 15844 bp, 17 predicted proteins | sample Munlanlewell296A_FD_189080 | JGI IMG/M metagenome (GOLD analysis project Ga0265292, IMG submission 189080) | Leachate microbial communities from a municipal landfill in Southern Ontario, Canada - Leachate well 296A | ecosystem: Engineered > Solid waste > Landfill > Unclassified | place: Canada... | reverse complement strand
CTATAACTTTATCCTTGGAAGTTTTTTGCTACTCCCTTATCTTATTCCGTACTCACTTCATCAGAAGGAAACAGAGGAAAATCTAGGTTACCTGGCAAGAAGATTGGGAATTGGTTATTCAAATAACCTTGTTTACCAAATGTACATCGATCTATACGGTCCGTTTGTTACTTTATGGTTTTTAATTATTCTTGGAATCTTGGGGGTACTGTTTTATAAAGTAAGTTACATTTACACACTATGGTTTTTATTTACATATGGAATATTCGAACTATTTGTAAAAAAGCCAGGAACTCACATTTATAATTTCTTAATTCCTGTTTTCATACTGTGTGGTGTAGGAGTTGGTTCATTGGTAAAGATAAGTCCAAAAGTTCTAAAGGTGCTAATTTTTGCACTGTCACTTGTTCTAATATCCTTTTTGTATTATCAGTCCTATATGATTTTTGTTGATCATACAAAAGAGTATCCATGGGAGCAGAAGAAAGTACTAACTATCAATCTGAAATGTGATAAATACGATGATTTGTGCAATAAATTTAAATCTTATCTAGCACTTGAAACAAAAAAATATTACTATGATTATATGGGTCAAAAACTTCCGTTATTTGGATTTCCACACAAAAGGTATTGGAATCAGGTTAATGATTTTATTGCAGAACAAAACAGAATAAACGATGAAAGTCTAGGTTTTTCATCAAATGAGGATAAAACAATAAGTGAGTGGTATGTAGACGGAAAATATAGAACACAAGGTGAGCTTTACTTTATTGGAATAAGAAAACCTGTTAATTTTGTTGAAGAAATGAATCCTCTATACTCCGGATCTAAGGTTTTAGTTAAGGAATTTAAGTCAGAAAAAGGTACTAACCAGACAAAGATATATAGAATAAACACTGCTGTAAGGTAGATAGTTATAGTTTGTTTAACCACATTTTCTTGATTTCATCTACACACAGCTCTGGACTAATAACAGTTATTTTTGGTTGCTGAGAAAACAAGACTAGAGATGCCTTTTTAATGCCTGAATAGGAAACACTTTTAATCTTTTTCATTTCAAATTCTAAATCTTGATCTTTTCTACCATGGAGTAGCAAATCTGAGTGGTACTCTGCTCTAAATGAAATGTCCTCAAAACTAAAGTTATAGTTGGAAAGTACTTTTGTCTTAGCATTATCTACTGTCCTTGAATTAATAATCTCCTGAAAGTTAGAAATTATCCTTTTTACCTCTCTTATTATCATCTGTAGATTCTTTGCATCACATGATAAATAGATACTAAAAATACCATAACTGCCTGCTGAAAAAGATTTACACTCAACAACGTAAGACATTCCAAGCCTATCTTTAATTAGTTTCTTTAGAAAACTATCAAGAATATTTGCAATCAAAATTCCATAGTATTTACTATCGTCTGTAGTTTGGAAACCCTTATAATCTATTTTCATAAGGTTTTGAGTTAATGATTTGAATACATAGTTTTTTACAGCAAGACCGTCTGTGTATTTATGTAGTTCCTGTTTTGATTGATTCCCTTTGTTGAAACGTCCAAATAATTTCTTGATATAAGGAGAAACGTTAGAAATTATAAAATTACCACTTAATCCTAGTACAAAGTTATTTGGGTAGTAGTGCAGATCTCTAAATTCAATAATGTCCTTAATTGTAAGTCTATTTAAGTATTTTTCTTCCCCAATGTTTAATTTTGAAGTTCTTCCGTAAGGAAAAAGTGTAGAACATGAGACTCTTCCTAGAAATTTTTCTGGGTTGTTTCTTATTCTTTTTATTTCCTGAATAGATATGGACTTAAGTTTCTCTAAGTCTTCCTTTGAAATGGTGTCTTTATCAAATACATGGGATAAAAAGTCTAAACCATCAAAAACGTCCTTTTTTGATACTTTAATCATAAAAAGAACGTCGTCCCTGCTTGTTATTCCAATAATTTTTCCTCCATTTGAAATTATTTTATTCCCATCATTTCTTGAAGTATTAAAATGTTCTAAAATATGAGCGGATCCTATCTGGTTATCCTTTTCAAAGTTACTTCCAGTTAAGCCCTTAAGATGAATTGTTACAGATCCAACTTCTTTATTGGGAATAAAACACACTTTTAGGCCGTTTGGTAGTGCAATGTTGTTGACATTCATTTGATCTAGATTTAACTTATACTTACCTTAAGTATGATCTCTGAATATGAAAAGTACATTAAATCCCTTGGCTTTCTTTTTGTTGCAATAGCAATTTTTGGTAATTCGTTTGCTGCAACTTTGCAACTTCATAGGATTGGAGCTCTTGATTTGGGTGGTAAAACATATCCTGAGTGGTGGTATATAGGGACAAAACCTACATTTTATGGAATAGGTGCAAATAGCTCTACGGTTGGTGTAAAAATTGGAGAAAACTCCTTCTCTACAACGTCAAACTCCACAGGAGCTTGGGAGTACGCATCGCAACTTGATACTGGGGACTATGTTATAGAAATAACTCAAGGGGCAGAGAAAATATCCTTTACCCTTCATCTTGGCCAGGCTTTACCTGTAAACGCGGGGACCAATACTCAGGAATCAACTCAATCAGCTACAAATGTTCCAACAACAGGATTTAATCAATATGTAGCACTATCCTTTGGGATTGGGGTAATTTTATTGGCTACATATTTCTACTTTTCAACAGACTCTAAAAAGAAATCAGTATTTGAGAATAGAATGATAAAAGAAAATTAATTTTTCTTATTCTTGTTAATAATTTCCAAAGCTAGTTTATGAAGGTCTTCAGCTACTGGTTTTGGGTAATTTGAGTTCAATACTTTTCTAATGGTATCGCCTTCTCTTAAGGGAAATATTTTTACATGAAGGTGGTTTACCTCAAGACCTTCAAAAATTACTGCAACTCTTTGGGCTTTAAATGCTCTTTCAAGCATTTTGGCTAAGGTTTTTGAAGCAATCATAACTTCCTTAATAAAACCATCGTCGTTATTAAATATGTATGAATCGTGGTGTTTCTTTGGAATAACTAAAGTCATTCCTTCAGCAACAGGATTTATATCAAGAGTCGCTACAAAGTTACCATCCTTCCATATTATCTCAGAAGGTATTTCTTCATTTGCTATTTTACAAAATATACAATCTTTCATAGTTAAATTTTACCAAATATTAAGTATAAATTTTCTTTATCCGACTTATATTTGTCAATAAGTTTTAAACCCATCTTTTTGTATATACTTATAATCTTATTAATTTCTTTTTCTGAGTATTGATGACAATACCTGGCGGTTTTCTTTTTATTACCCCATCCTAGCAGGTAGTCTCCTGGTTTTTCTTCAAAATTCCAAAAAGTGAGGATGATTACTCCCCTTAAACCCAAAAAAGAGGGCAAATTCTTAAACCACTTAATTCTAAAAATATTATTTGGAATATGATGGGTGACTCCAAAAGCAGAAATAATATTGTATTTTCCTTTTATTTTATCAATACCAAGGTATATGTCTTTATTTAAAAAGGTAGCTTTGTTTGTTTTGTATTTAGTTTTTGATATATTAAGGAGGTCGTTATTTATATCTAATCCTAAATAATCAACTTTGGATATTTTCTTTGAAATAAACTCATAAAATCTACCGTTTCCACATCCTAGGTCTAATACTTTAATATCCCTATTCTTGTTAACACCTCCTAGTGCGTTAATTGACGTTTCTACTGCCCTATTCCATCCCACCCATGGTTTTTGTCTAGATCTTGAAAACTCTGTAGATACTGATTGGTAAAAATCCTTGTTTAGCTTTAAAATGTCTTTAACTGTTTCTAAGTTCATATGAAAAGAAAAAAGGAAACTATAACTAATAGAGATATTCTACTAAAAATAATAAAAGAAATCTTATTGTTATCTAACTCAAGTGAAGAGAACATATCTAAAGTTATTTGTAGACACCCTTCTCTAGATTCAAAGACTTTCTCAAAATCTCAGCTAATAAATTTTTATAAGTTGTATAAAAGTGACATTAAATTAAACCAAGAGGATGAAATAAAGTTTTTATCTTTGATTCGAATGAAGAAAGTAAGAACTTTGTCGGGAGTAACCCCAGTTACTGTTCTTACTAAACCCTATCCTTGTCCTGGGAATTGTATTTACTGTCCTAATGATCCAAATATGCCTAAAAGCTATCTTTCTTCTGAACCTGGGGCACAAAGAGCTTTACTAAACAAATTTGATCCCTATCTTCAGGTTTTTAACCGCCTTATGGCTTACAAAAATATAGGACATCCCACAGGTAAAGTTGAGCTTATCGTTTTAGGGGGAACATGGTCGTACTACCCTAAAGACTACCAGGTATGGTTTATTAAAAGGTGCTTTGATGCAATGAATAATTTTAAATCAGGATCAACAGAGTATGTAACTAAAATTCCACCAGTGCTTAAGTGTTCTTGGAGTAAATTAATTAAATCACAGAAGAAAAATGAAAAGGCACAAACTAGATGTGTTGGTTTAGTGTTGGAAACAAGACCTGACTATATTACTAAAAAAGAGGTAATTAGAATGAGAAGATTGGGAGCTACAAAAGTACAGGTTGGAATACAAAGTTTAGATAACAAGGTTCTTAAGATTAACAGACGAGGTCATAATTTAAAAATAATAACTAATGCATTTGAACTCTTAAGACTTGGGGGATTTAAAATTCATGCTCATTGGATGCCAAATCTTTTGGGTTCAAATCCTAGAAAAGATATTATGGACTTCAAGCGGTTGTTTAACGATGTAAGGTTTAAACCTGATGAATTAAAAATTTATCCGTGCTCCTTAATAAGAAATACAAAGCTGTTTGATTATTATAAACAAAAGAAATGGAAACCTTATACACAAAGGCAGCTTTTATACGTGCTAAGTAACTGTTTATTGTTAACTCCAAGATATTGCAGAATAACAAGAATAATAAGGGACATTTCATCAGCTGATATTGTTGTAGGTAATAAGAGAAGTAACTTTAGGCAGCTAGTTGAAAATGACTTAAAAAATAGCCATAAAGAGATATCAGAGATTAGATCTAGGGAGATAAGAGGGGGAGTAGTTAATCCGAAGGAATTAAAGCTAAAAGTTTTAAAATATAAAACATCAGTAACAGAGGAATACTTTTTAGAGTATGTGACTAAAGAAGATAAAATAGTGGGATTCCTAAGATTATCAATTCCAAAGAAAAAGAGTTTTATCAATGAATTGAAGAATTCAGCAATGATAAGAGAGATACATGTCTACGGTCAGACTCTTGATATAGGAAAAGAAGAAAAAGGGAAAGCCCAACATATGGGGATAGGTAAGAAACTAATAAAAGAAGCGGTAGAAATTACAAAAAGCAACAATCTAAAGAGTATATCAGTGATTTCTTCTGTTGGAACAAGGATCTACTACAGACACAATAGATTTAAAGATGGGATCTATTATCAGCATCTAAGTATTATGTAATTGTATTTAATTATTATCTTGTTATTCGCAGCCTAAGTTTTCTTTACATCTAGCTATTTTTTCTTCAGAACCAGCAAGATCGCATGTTCCACACATTCCTTTTAACTCCCCCTTCATTTTATTTGTCTGCTCTTGGATATTTTTCATTGTTTCTGTAAAGTCAACAAAGGTTATGTTAGTTGGAACGTTAAATTTGCTGTTATCTGGTAACCACGGAGAGCATTTATAATCAAATGCGTTGTTAACGTCAGCCAATTTAGATGTATTTGGATTATCTTCGTTTTTTGGGAGATCAGATATCTTCATTTTTGTTCCCTGATCTGACTGAGAATTCCAGATATACATCCAATCCCCATCTGTAATGGAATAAGATTCAAACTGTTCACCACCGCTAGATTTTGCAGTAAAGTCAGACCTAGCTTTATTACCAGATACGTAAGTCGTACCACTACTCTCGCCGCCTTCCGCCTTAGAGCTATATGTGCATTTTATGTTTTTTCCAAGCTTAACAAGATCAAACAAACTACCTTTTAGATTTTCTTCCTGGTTACCATTCTCGGATGTATTATCATTTTTATTTTTTGGAGTACAAGCAGTAAGGAGAAATGATAAAGAAACTAATAAAAGGAGTGATAATAATATTTTTTTCATTAATTCACCTTTCAAAATTATTAAAATAATAAACTACTTAAATTATACGATAAACCGCTAATTATTCTTCAATAATCTCTACACTCTTTATAGAAACTGGAGTCTCAGGTTTAGATATCTCTCCGCTTCCATTATCCACTACTTTAGAATCAGCTATTTTATCCAATACATCTAATCCTTGGGTTACTTTACCAAATATTACGTAATTTTTAGGCAAGTATAGACTATCCTGATGCACTATAAAGAATTGACTACCATTTGTATCAGCCCCTGAGTTTGCCATTGCAACAGTTCCTCTTGTGTAATCTCCTTCAAACAGTTCATCTTTAAATGTATACCCAGGATTTCCTGTACCATCCCCCTTTGGATCTCCCCCCTGGACCATAAAATCTTTGATAACCCTATGAAATATAGTGTTGTTATAGAACCTAAGCTTTGATAAATAAACAAAGTTAGTAACTGTAATAGGAGTATCAAGTGTAAAAAGTTTAATTGTTATATCTCCAGCTGTTGTCTTTAGCACAGCTTGGTAGCTTTTTGTTATGTCAAGTTTTGTATTTGGCGGGGTAATTCTACCTTTGTTATCTGAATCCATAACTAATTCCTCAGCACTTTTAAACGGAGCTCCTCCAAAATTTTTATCATTTAGTACAATAACTATAACAAAAATTGCAATTGGGACCAGAAAAAGAGTAGCTAACAACTTAAGCTTCATATTTTATTCTCCTCCTTTAATTTACAAGAGAAATACTCAATGGTTTCTACTAATCCATCTTTTATATCTACTTTAGGTTCCCATCTCAGCATTTTTTTAGCTAGTGATATGTCAGGTTTCCTCTTCTTGGGGTCATCTTCAGGAAGATCTTTAAAAACTATTTTTGATTTGGATAAAGTAAGTTCTGTAATCATTTTAGCAAGATCCAATACACTGTACTCGGTGGGATTCCCAATGTTAACAGGTCCAATAAAATTATCTTTATTCATAAGTTTATAGATTCCATCTATCTGGTCTGATACATAACAAAAAGATCTGGTGTGTGATCCATCACCGTATATAGTTATTGGTTTATTTTGCAAGGCTTGGACTATAAAATTGGAAACTACTCTACCATCGTTTTCATACATTCTAGGTCCATATGTATTAAATATTCTGACTATTCTAATTTCTAAATTATGTTGTCTGTTATAGTCAAAAAATAAAGTTTCGGCTACTCTCTTCCCCTCATCATAGCAAGCTCTTGGACCAATTGTGTTTACGTTGCCTCTGTATGTTTCCTTTTGAGGATGCTCTAGAGGATCTCCATAAATTTCTGATGTAGATGCTTGAAGAATCCTTGCCTTGTGTTTTTTAGCTAACCCCAGCATGTTTATTACACCAATTGTATTAGCCTTTATGGTTCTAACGGGATTGTATTGGTAATGAATGGGAGAAGCAGGACAAGCAAGATTATATATCTGATCGATTATCAAATGGTCTAGATATATGGGATTGATAATATCGTGATTAAGAAATTCAAAGTTTTTGTTTTCTAGTAGATGCTTAATGTTATCCTTACTTCCAGTAAATAGATTATCAATGCAGATAACATGATTTCCCTTTTCTATTAAGAAATCACAAAGCTGACTTCCTAAAAATCCTGCCCCTCCAGTAACTACTATTGTTTTCATTATTCATTTCCCCAAATTAGTTTTTTTATTTCTGGGATTTTTTCCAAAGCAGTCATTTCTCCTATATCGATTGTGCCTGCCTCCTTAATAAATCTAAAAAAGTAGTCTATACCAATCCCTACCACCTCATCATGAACAACAGGTCTTATTAAAACATCAGTCTTTTTACCACACTCTTCAGATAATTTAGCCATCATTATTCTGATAGACCCTAATGCAATTGATGTTTTGCTTGGGTTTTCCTTCTCAATTCCTTTTAAAGGAAACGCAGCTGCATATAGGTCTACTCCAATGACAATATCTGCTCCCATTTCTCTAACTGCTTCTGTTGGTATAGGTTCGGTAGCTCCCCCATCTATTAAAAGGTGCCCATCCCATTTTGAAATACCAAAAACAAAAGGTACGGATCCGCTACATCTTATCCCTTTAGCTAAGCTACCCTCTTTAATATAAAAAGGTTTACCACTAATAATATCCGTTGAAACAGGCCAAAAAGGTGTTTTTAAATCTTCAATATTTACCTTACCAACAATATTTTCAATAAAATTAGTTATCTTGTGACCTTTTAATATTCCGGTTTTTAAATCTGGGTCAAACAAAATATTTAGTAAATCTCTTTTCCCAAGGCTTTTTACTATACTTTCTAGCTTGTATATATCCTGAAGTGCTGCGTACATTCCACCTATTAATGCACCTGAGCTGCTTCCTGCAATATAATCTATCGGTATATCGTTCTCAACAAGAGCTTTTATTACCCCAATGTGTGAAAATCCTTTCCACCCACCACTTCCAAGAGCAAGTCCTACCTTTTTTCTTTTTTTTGTACTAATCATGGTTATATACTAAAAGTCATTATACAAGCTAACAGTGTAGATGGTACATAACTACTTGTATAAAGCTAATTAAACTTTTAGATGCAAATAATAACGTGCTAGTATATATTTAGGTAGTATGTATATTTCTATTGATATTGGAAAATCAAATACAAGAGTATCCTCAACTTTGGATCTAATAGAAATACATAAAATAGTAAAATTTTCAACTGACCAGCAACTAGAAGAGCAAAAAAAGTTAATAGCTGATGCCATTTATAAGGTTAGTGATGGAAAAGACGTTGAGGCAATAGCAATAGGTGTTCCTTCACTGTTAGATAAGGTAAATAAGAAATTTTTAAGAAGTGCTAATTTTCCCTCTTTAAATGGTTTAGAATTTAATGCTTTATTACCAGATATTCTAAAGCAAGTGTATCTTTATATTGAAAATGATGCATCATTAGGAGCTTTAGGTGAAGCTTATTATGGTCTTGGAAAGGAAAAAACGGTAGTTGCTTATCTTACATTAAGCAGCGGTGTTGGTGGGTCTTTAGTAATAAAACATCCTAAAGGTTACGATTTAATAAATGCAGAGCCCGGACACCATATAATTAGCGAGTCAGACACCTTAGCTGATAAAACTGGAATTTTAGGAACTTTCGAATCTTATTGTTCAGGTTCATTGTTTGAAAAAAGATATGGTTTAAAACCTGAAAAAAACGTAGATGAGAGAGTTTGGCTGGGATATGCAAAACATTTATCAACAGGGGTAATAAACACAGTGGCTTTCTGGAAACCAGAGGTTATAATTTTAGGGGGAGGAATGTCTATTCATAACTTTGAACTATTCTACCCTCTTCTTATGATGGAGTTGGAAAAACAAACATTTTTTGATATACCTGAAATTAAAAAGACTGTTCTTGAGGATGAAGCAGGAGTATATGGTGGGTTTATATTATTAAAGGAGAATTTATGAAATTTTGCATAATATACAAATATTCAAGTACTAGGGATAAACCTCTGCTTGGAAAAGAACTTGAGCATCTATCATCCATATTAAATGAATTGGGACATGAAACCTTTATATTTGATAGGGATGTTAAAAACTGGCAGAACGTCGATATTCCAAGAGAAGAATCTTCTAAAATGGTATTTACCGCAATTGAGGACTGTGATGGGGTAATAGCATATGTTAATCACAACGATTTAAGTGAAGGTATGGCAATGGAGGCAGGTTATGCTAAGGCATTAAAGAAAAAGATACTTCTAGCTGTTAAAAAAGGAACAGATTCTCCAAGGGTAAAAAGTATAAGCGATTTGTATGTGGAATTTGACGATTTGGAAGATTTAAAAGATAAGCTTAATACTTACTTAAATAAAGCTTTTGCTGTATCCCAATAAAAAGAATTTCCGTGTAGTTTTTCAAAATACCACCACTCTACTCCCCACAAGTATAAATCTTTAAATCCAGATTTTTGAGCATAACTTAGTGTTGAAAGAAAATCATTTCTACTCATTGTTTTGTTTATTTCCTCATCTGATAGTTCTGAATTAATACTAGGTCCCCATGGCTCACCTTGAAGTTCTGTAATAATTATCTTGTCCATAGGTATACCAACTAGATTTGCTTTAATCTTGTAAGTCCAGTGGCCTAATGGGTATTGAAAGTATATAAACTTACCCATAAATACTCCCCAAAAGTCATACCAAATCTTCCTATACATTGATATTCCAAGATAATCTCCCATATCATACGTTGGTCTCCAAAACCCCCCTTCTCCACTATCTTGAACAAGAATGGGTCGTGAATCTAAGTTTCTTACAAGCTCAATTTCCTTTAATACGGTTTCCTTTTTTATCTCAGGAATTTTGCATGTTCCAAATGGCCAAAAAGGTTCGTTTTCTACTTGCCACATCTTAATTGATTTATAACCTTTGAATGTATTTACAGTTTCCTTAATATAATCAAGAAGGGCTTGATCCCTTAGATTATTGCTTGGCAGATCTTTCCACCATTGTGGTTCAAAACACTCTGGGTATCTGGGAACTTTTCTCCCGATTGATAAAATTACGTTTAAGTTTCTCTTTTCTGCCTCATCAAGTTGAAATTTAAGATTTGAAAAGTCATAATCATCTTCCGTTTTCTCAATCTCATCCCAATATGCAACTACTCTTATATTTTTAGCGCCAAGATCATCAAGTGTTTTTAAATAAACCTCTCTCCAATTTAATCCTATTTGTTCTGCGTATTTACTGCTAAATGTAACACCGTAGTTTATATTATGCTGTATTTTTGGTTTAAGAATAAAAAACAAAATTACTGGTGATACTAGAAGTAAAAAAATAAATACCAAAAAAACCTGAATTATTCTCAATGAAAAGAGCCTTCTAACTAGGCTTCCAGCTTTATCTATTTGCTTATGAATGGCAGATTTATGTTCAAACATTATTTAACTACCTCATTATTATTACAAATATCAGCATAGTAATAAAAGGATTTTCTAGGTTTTCTTTCAAGTGTTTTTCTATCTATTCCAACAAGTCCAAACTTAGGCCAGTAACCTTCATGCCATTCAAAATTATCAATGAGTGACCAATGAAAATAACCTTCAAGCTGAGCACCTTGATCCATTGCAGATAAACATGCAAGAAGCATTGCCTTAATAAATACTTTTCTTAATCTATCTTCCGAATCTGCAAGTCCATTTTCTGTAATGTATACAGGTATCTTGTATTTTCTTAAGTACAAAAGTACATTTCTTAAACCCTCGGGATTAATCCACCAGTTTAGATTGCTAACTATCCCAGCTGGATGCATCGTAGTTAAATGCCTAATTTGGTTTGTAAAATAGTAGTTAAACCCTAAAATATCTAAGTTCTTACGAATAGGGTTAAGGAAAAAATCCGTATTTAAATAAAAAAGAAACTTAGCAATAAGAGTATCCATAAAAAATGGTTTTTTATCATATGTTTCATACCACACAATGTTTTTAACAAGCCCTACTACGTAATTATCTACGGATTTAATTGCTTTATAAGCTTTATTATGAGCTTTCATAAAGTTAAGCTGACAAATTAAAGACTGGATCGGACTTATCTTATTTGGAGGCCATTTTCCAAGCGTATAACACATCAATGCATATACTTGAGGTTCGTTTATAGTAAAGAATGCATCTGTAAGAGGTCCTAATTCTTTAGCACAGACTTTTGCATACCTAGAAAAGTACCACGGTGACTTAAAAGATACCCACCCACCCCTTTTTAAAAACCATATTGGATTAGTAAAGTGATGAAGAGTAACAAAAGTTTTTAAACCCCTTTGTTTTGCAGCAGCAAGTACTTTTTTGTAGTGATCAATTTCCTTTTGATCAAATTTTCCAGGTTGAGGTTCAATTCTTGACCATTCAATAGATATTCTTACTCCGTTGTTATTCATTTGTTTGCACAAATCAAAATCCTCTTCATATCTGTTATATGAATCACAAGCAATTCCTGATGGTTCTAAAGGATACTTTTGCCCCCTTGTTTTATTTAATTCCCACACCCACCAATCAGTATTACTATTACCGCCCTCTATTTGATAAGCAGATGTAGCAGTACCCCAAATAAAATCAGCAGGGAATTTCATATTAAATACCCGCTGAATAACTATTTACGATATCTTTTATTTCATCAAATCTTGATGGAAGAGTAGTTTTGAGAAATTCTTCTTTAGCTTTGGTATCCTTAAGTGTTAGAAGTTCTTGCCACAAAGATCTACCAGCAAGAAATCCTTGACACCCATGTCTTGTTGCTATTTCAAGTTGATCGCAGAATAAACTATAATCAGCACCCCTTGTTAAAAGTATCCACGGAGTTGAACCACATAATTTATTAACTTCTCTGCAGAGTTGTTCGTTTCCAGGAAACTCCAGTTTAAATACATCTGGAACGATACCGTTTTTAATAAAAGTTTCTAAACATTGAACAACTCTATCTTCATTTTCCATATCATAAGAAACTATTTCTAAAAATACAGGTAACTCGTTGTTATGAGCATCAGAAATTACATTTTTTGCTGTTTCTAATTGAAGATAAGATGATTTTTTATCTAGATTAAAGTATAAAAGAAGTTTTATTGCAAATGCCCCTAAATCTTTTAACTGTTTTGCAGTCTTTTCTACTACTGTTATTCTTTCTCCATTTACTTCTTTGTATCCACTATTTTCTATGGCAAGTAAGTATGGTTTTTGAGGTATTGGAGTAAGTTGTTTGAAAGCTTTTAATCCATATTCATCATCCAAAAGACAGGCACTAAACTTATCCTTTAATGAATCAAGTATTTGTCTTTTGTATTCAATGATAGTCTCAGCACTAACAGAGTCAGGGTTGTTTGGATTTAATATTTTCTTAAATCCCTCTCTATGATCAAGCGCAAGCATAAGATATTTGCTTTTGTTGGGCAGTGGACTTGGATCCATACTTATATTCTATATTCTTCTTGCTATATTTTAAACTACTTTGCGGTAATGCTTAAAAACTAATATAATCTGCAGGTATGTATTTTACTCATAGTTTAGTTGGTGCTTTGTTTGTAAAACCAATTATAGATAAAGCTGAAGATAAATTTACACAAAAAGAAAAGGTAGTTTTGTGGTTTGCAGGAATTACAGGATCTGTTCTTCCTGATTTTGATCTTGTGTATACTATTTTTCATGGTTTAGGAAACCACAGATATTTTGCTACCCATGGGATTTTTTTATACATAATTCTTTATTTACTTCTCTACTTTATAGGTTTATTGCATGAAAGAAATGAGTTTGGGAGAAAATTCTTTAAAACTTTAGCTTTAGTTACAATATTAGGAGTATTTTCCCATTTTGTTATTGATTTTTTTATTGGTGGAATTGCTATCTTTTCCCCGTTTTCAGAGATTATTTATGGCTTAAGTATTTATTACGACAGGCAAACTCATAATTGGTTATTTAGATATTTAACTTCAAGTTATATGCTCGTTGAGTTTATTAATCTAGTAGTCTTTTTTAAAGTACTTAAGGATAAGAAGTACTTTTTTGCAAGAATAATCTCATTAGGATATGTTGTTATAGCAATGTTTATGTTTGTTCTAGTTAGTATAATATTTTCATAGCTTGACAGATATGTGTATAATTCCTATCAGTATGAAAACTAAGTTATCTTTTAGACACCATAGATGGCATTTATCTGCATAAGGCGGGTATAACATCTGTTGTCTTTAAAAATAAGCAAAGTTAAAACCCGCAAAAAGCGGGATTTTTTGTACTTGTATCAGGATATATGTATATGAATAAAAACAAGAAACTGATTGAAAAATTTAAAAGTAACTTGAAAGAAATAATTAAGTTTAAAAGTATTTCCACTGATAGCAGTTTTAAACCTGAGTTTATTAAAACTGTTGATACTTTAGTTAAATTATTCAAGGTCAATGGATTTAAGGTAAAAGTTTTAAGAGGTAAAACTACTAATCCTTATATATTTGCTGAGTTTAATGTAGGTAAGGATAAGAAAACAGTTCTAATCTATGGACATTACGATGTTATGCCAGCTGGAGATGAAGATATGTGGAAATCTAAACCTTTTGATTTGACAGAGAAATCAGGAAGATTGTTTGGAAGAGGAACTGTTGATAACAAAGGTCAGTTTTTAATTCATTTGACTGCAATTTCTGAGTTAATTAAACAAAAGAAACTTAGCTGTAATATTAAATTCTTAATTGAAGGTAATGAAGAAACAGGGAATGTGGAAATTGCAGATCTAATTAAGAAAAACAAAAAGTTATTGGCTTGTGATTTTGTTGTTATCTCTGATGGTGAAATGCATGAGAATAGACCAACTGTAGAAGCAGGCTTTAGAGGTGGTGGTAACGTAAAAGTTACATTTACTACTGCAAAGGATGCTGTTCACTCAGGACTTTATGGTGGGTCTGTTCCTAATCCAGCACACGAATTAAGTAACTTAATATCAAAGTTCTACGATAAGAACAATAAAGTAGCTATTCCTGGATTTTACAAAGGAGTAGATAAGATTACAAAAGAAGAGTTAAAAAATAACAAGACTATGAGACTTAGTTTAAGTAAATTAAGTAAGCTAACTGGAATTAAAGCATTTAAAAATGAAGAAGGTATTGATTACTTTACTCAAGTTGGATTAAGACCAATGCTTACAGTAAGTGGTATAAAGTCAGGTTATATTGGAGAGGGATTTAATAATATAGTTCCTTGTTCTGCTGAAGCTAGAGTTAATCTGAGATTTGTTTCTTCTCAAAAACCAAAGATTATTCTTAAGAATTTTGTGAAGTTTGTTAAGAACAATACACCTTCTTATGTAGATTTCAAGATAGAGTTTGATAATAACTTTGAAGCTATTAAGCTAAATGTTAAATCAAAACTTGTTGAAGATATTAAAGAGATACTTAAGGAGGTTTACAAACAAAAAGTAATTTTTGTTTATGTTGGTGGGAGTATTCCTGTTGTCAATTTCTTTAAGAATTCTCTAGGAGTTGAAATTTTATCTATTCCTTTAGGAAATGAAGATGCAAATGCTCATGGAGCTAATGAGAATTTTAAGATGGAACTTGTTCAAAAAGCTTTAGAGTTTTCTACAAAGATGTTTGGGAAATAAATATGACTAATTTATTACAAAGAAACCATTATAGATACTTTTGGCAACCCGAGATTTGGCGGGATGTATTCTTTGTGGTTTAGTTGATTACCATAACTAGAAAGAGAATATAACCCGCTAAAAGCGGGTATTTTAATGCCTAAATCAGGCAAAAAGGAGAGCAAAATGTGTATGAATGGAGTAACAAACAGTTGGTTGTACCTATGGAAAGTTGAGTATTTAACTAAGAAGGGTGAGAAAGTAGTGAACGAAGGGGTGTATCCATCGGGGTTGGATAGCAATCACGAAGCTAAAGAGATAATGAACGAGGCCTACAACAAAACTTTAAATTGGGGGGAAAAGATTGGAAAAAGAGTTCATAAGTTTCTTGGTTTTAGCTATAAGGTTGCTTTAGGTGGTTACAGGTAGTAAAAGTGCTGGGAGGTTAATATTCTTTGCCTCTCAGCACTACCCAATGTTATACTTTGCAGGAGAGTTGTTTATATACCGGCGTAGCTCAACGGTAGAGTAGCGGTCTCCAAAACCGTTGGTTAGAGGTTCGATTCCTCTCGCCGGTGCCAAATATTTGATTATAATAAACATATGAGTGAAAAAATAAAAAGAGTATTAACAGGAATAAGACC